>Ga0111538_10008139_pt1 | contig 14074 bp, 13 predicted proteins | sample SoiMethybrSBSTD1_FD_79669 | JGI IMG/M metagenome (GOLD analysis project Ga0111538, IMG submission 79669) | Bulk soil microbial communities from a Populus tree surrounding site in Tennessee, USA - Soil MetaG P. TD hybrid SBSTD1 (version 2)... | ecosystem: Environmental > Terrestrial > Soil >... | reverse complement strand
TTATCGCGCAGGTTCGGAAACTGCGGGATGTTTTCAATCATCAGCGGGATCACATTAGAGCTCACTTCCACGTCATAGTATTCTCTTATAAATTCCTGCTGTTCGGCCGTTAGCTCCGTTTCTGCAACAAGAAATATTTTCTGTGCCTTCATTTCCTTCTGAACATCTTCCCAAATCCTTGCAAATTCACTTTGCTGGTTTAAAACAGTCATCTGGATGTCGTCTAAAATTTGCTGTGGATCCTGTTCCAAATGCATCGTGGCCTTGGCACTAACCTGCATCATTCTTTTTAGGGTTGCCACACGTACCCGGAAAAATTCATCCAGGTTGTTGGAAAAGATGCCCAGGAAACGAATACGCTCCCTCAGGGGAACCGATTTATCACCCGCTTCCTGCAATACCCTGGCATTAAATGAAAGCCAGCTTATGTCCCTTGCGATCGTCTTTCGTTTATTCGGCGTCATGAAAAATAAATACTGTAAATGTGCTAAAAATGCATCAAGTTTAAACCCGGATGGTTAAAGTTAATGCTGCAAACTGTGTCCATAAGTTAAGTTTTAAGTTGCATTTGCGCAGAATTTTTTGGACGTAATTATTTTGGATGAAGGGGGTTACGTCCCCGCAATACTTGTTGCGCGAATCCTTTTCCTTTTATTGTACCAGGGCAATAGTGCAAAACTGAGCAAGCCGCCAAAAAGAATAATAACGGTTTGGGCAATCCAGAGCAGCCAACCAAATGCAATCGCAATGCTTTGCTGTAATCCGTAAAGCTGCATTGTAGCTTCAATCAGGTAGGCATATGCCCCGATTCCACCCGGAGTAATCACCATTCCAATGCTTCCGGCGGATAATACAGTGAACGCTTCTCTAACTCCATATTGCTCCGTTTCGTGCAGGGCAAGAAAACCAATATATCCCCCGGAAAGATATAGCGTCCAAAGCAGAAGTGTCAGCAACAAAAACCGTCCTCGCTTTTTTAAGTGCTGCAACGCACTAAGTCCCATCCAAACCCGTTGACCAATTCTTTTAATCGCTTTTCCTAGATCATTAAAATTTTTCTTCCTGATAATCATCCACAATACGATCATGGTTACGATAAAGCCCACCACTATCAATCCAAATACGTATGCAGGAATTTTCTTTGCCTCATCCTGCCCGGAATTGTTAAACACATTGTCTACCAATTTTGAATAAAGGCCCGGCTGAATGACGAGCGTAATCCCGAATATAATAAGTAAAGAAATGGCATCAATGAGGCGTTCAAGAATTATGGTACCGACCAATTTATCGGCCGGTATTTTTTCGTAACGTGCAAGCAATGTACATTTCAAAACTTCGCCTAGCCTGGGAAAGGCCTGGTTAGCCAGGTAACCAATCATTACCGCAAAAAAGGTATTTACCTTATCGGGCTTATACCCTAATGGTTCAATCAGCAACCGCCAGCGAGTCGCCCGGACAAGATGACTAAGAATAAGAATAATAAACACGGGTACCCCAAGATAAAACCGCGCATTCTTTAACGCAAGCCGTATCTCCTGCCATTTTTGATGGTTGATATCCTTAACCGACCACCAAACCAGGAAAATCCCCAGTGAAAGGAAGAAAAGATATTGGAGCAGTATCGAAACCCGTTTATTCATAGTTACATCATAAAACTGGCCCTGGGCATCAGGGTTTATTCCCATCCTTCACAAAAACAATGGACGGCTTAAAAGTTTTGGCTTCTTCAAAATCCATTGCTGCATACGAAATGATAATCACAATATCACCTACCGCAGCCTTACGGGCTGCCGGTCCATTTAAACATACGACACCCGACCCGCGCTTGCCTTTAATTACATAGGTTTCTAACCTTTCTCCATTATTAATATTGACCACCTGTACTTTTTCATTTTCGATAATATTGGCTGCATCCATCAGGTTTTCATCGATCGTTATGCTACCTACATAGTTAAGGTCGGCTTCTGTCACTACTGCACGATGGATCTTTGACTTGAATACCTCAATCTGCATCTGGCAAAAATAATTGATTTAAAAACGGATAGCAATCCATTAAAATAACAAGCAGGAAGGGTGAAGGTTTTTGTGCGTAGTGCGGCAAACAATCGTGCTTTAACTTAACAATATGTTATCAATTAGCCTCACACCATTTAAAAAACCTGCTGCCAGGGCCACCAGTTTTTGTTTTCCATCCCACTGGTCAATTATGTGGAGCGTTCCCGCATCTGCGATTTCGACATAATCGACTTTAAATTCTGATTCAGTAAGATGCCGAACTGCATGTTTTTTTAGGACATCCAGATTGCCTGGTTTTATTTCATTCTGGATATATTGAAGCGTCTCAAAAATTTTCGCTGCTTTCTTACGGTCCTTCCCGGTTAATCGTGCATTACGACTGCTCATCGCAAGACCATCCGGTTCACGCAGGGTAGGGGAGATAACAACTGTTATCTTGTTTTCCAGCCCGATAAGGTGCACAAGTGTTTTAATAACCATGCATTGCTGGTAATCCTTTTGACCGATATGCAATCTGTCTGGTTTTACCAGCTCCAGCAGCCGATGCACCACCATACAAACACCTTGAAAATGACCGGGCCGATACTTACCTTCAAGCACAGTTTCGAGATATTCCAGATCGTAGTGGCGGGTCGCTTTAGCTCCACCAGGATATATTTCCTCTATAGAAGGCAGAAACAAAAGGTCGCAGCCCGCACTTTCCAGCAGCAGTATGTCATTTTCAATAGTTACGGGGTATTTTTTGAAATCGGCGGCATCATTAAACTGCGTCGGGTTTACAAAAATGCTGCAGACACAAAGACTATCGTTTGTTTTGGCATTCGTGATCAGTGATAAATGGCCGGGGTGCAACGCGCCCATTGTGGGTGCAAAGTCCACTTTCTTTCCCTGTTTTCGCTGGCTATCAAGGTAATTAGAGAGGTCGTTTGATCTTTTTAATAATATCATATTTCATTCTAAAATGCTAAAAAACAACACAACTTAACTATTCCTTATAAAAAACAGTACCTTTGCCAACGTTTTCTAAAAAAAGATCATTTAAAAGGGACTACATGTCAGCAAAAAAACGGATTTTATTTATTGCCAACGAAATGTCGCCATATTTGGAGCTGACTGAATTTTCAGAGATTGTAAATAAGCTTGCAATAAAAGCAAATGACAATGGGTTCGAAGTGCGCTGTATTATGCCGCGATTTGGGACCATTAATGAACGCCGCCACAGGCTGCACGAAGTGGTTCGGCTGTCTGGAATCAACGTATCTGTTGACAACGATGACATGCCGCTGCAGATAAAAGTGGCGTCTCTTCCCAGTGCGAGATTGCAGGTGTATTTTTTGGAAAATGAAGAACTTTTTAAAAGGAAATACATTTTTCATGATGAGAGTGAAAAATGGTTCGACGATAACGGCCTGAGGACAATCTTCTTTTGTAAAGGCGCTTTGGAAACGGTGAAAAAATTTGGATGGCCGCCGGATATTATTCATTGCAGCGGTTGGATGACGGGCCTTATACCTGCCTACTTAAAGACCATCTATAAAAAGGAGCCGGTATTTTCTCACAGCAAGATAGTTTTTACTATTGGTCAGAATACATTCAAAGAGAAACTGGGAAACGATTTTATCAAAAAAGCATTGATCCATCCGTCGCTTAAGGAAAAAGACCTGGAGCCATTTAAGGAAGCAACCAATACGGCCATGTTCCGGGGTGGAGCAACCTATGCCGATGCAATAACTTTTGGTGCAGACAAGATAGAAAAGAAACTGCTGGATGAATTTACCAAGGTACGGGGTAAGAAAACTCTCCTGTATAACGAAGAATCTGATTTAACAGAGTATTTACAACTCTATGGCGATCTTGCGGGCAAGTAGCCTTACGTGATAATTTCTAACCCCGGAATAAAATATTATTGTGAAGCATAAAAAGCTGGCACTAACGCTTGGAGCTCTTATTATCGCCGCCCTGGTTTTATTGTTTTCCTGCAGAAAGATCAATGAAGCAACTACTCTTGGAGGAGATCTTATTCCGGTAGTCGACAACATCTACACCTTCGATACAAGTCTGGACGTATTCGCTTATAACGACACATTTTCTATTGCGAACGATACCACCAGGTACGATAATTCGTTCACGCATTTCCTCGGTCAAATCAACAACGACCCATTTTTTGGAAAAACCGATGCTAAGTTGTTTCTGGAATTAAAGCCGCCTTCTTTCAAATACACCTTCAGTGATGTTGCCGATAGTCTGCACCTGGATTCTGTTGTGCTCATCCTGCAATATGTACAAACCTTTGGTGACACGATCCCTGATCAGACGGTGAACGTTTATGAAATTCCGCAAAATAGCGATTTCGGCGATACGACTTACACCATACGGCAGAGTAACTATCCCAAGGGCGCTCTCCTGGGTTCAAGGAGTTTCTCGCCAATTGTCCTGAATGATTCAGTAAAAGCTTATAAGGATACCACGGTAAATCAACTGCGCATCCGTTTAAGTGACGCGTTTGGTCAAAGACTTTTGAATTATGATACGCTTACGAGCGGGGGTGGCAATGGCGCTTATGTATCAGACTCTGCTTTCCGGTCACATTTCAAAGGGTTTGCTCTCGAGTCAGTAAGTGGAAATGCGATAATGGGTTTTGACCTTTTGGGTGCGAATACCAAGCTTGCGATCTACTATAAGGATGACAATGGTGATTCGCCGGTTGAGAAATGGGACACCACGGTGGCTTATTTTACTTTCCAGCCAAATGGTTATTCCTTTTCTGCGAATTATATGGAACGGGACTATACAAATACCCCGGTTGCGGCAACCGCGGGCGGCGCCGAACCTGATGACGTAATCTACATTCAAAATACACCGGGCACGTTCGCAACAATAAAAATTCCCGATTTACCCAACCTAAGCAACCGGATTGTTCACAGGGCTGAATTGATCATGGAACAGATTTACGACGTCAGTGACACACTGTTTCCACCGGCAAAACTTTATCTCGACGCTTACGATTCGTCTGTGCCGGCATTTCGTGCTATACCCTATGACCTTTCGATTGATGCTTCAGGTAATACAAACCTGAGCAGTTTTGGTGTTAATCCTTTAAATAAGCAAGATTCGGCGGGACATAATGTTAAGACCTGGCGCTTTAATATTACCCGTTATGTTCAGCACGTAGTAAATGACACGGAGCCCGCTTACGACCTTCGCTTGTCATCCCCATTGTATTATAGAGAACTTTACAGGCCCGGGCCGGTAGGTTCTACCAGTACCTTTGCCAATATATTTGTGAATGATGCTATTGGCAACGGAAGAGTAAGATTGGCCGGAGGAAAGCCTGTAAATGGCGCACAAAGAATGCGGTTGAGGATTGTTTATTCTAAAATTTAGTGGAAAACCTATAAAAACTGAATGGTACCGGGTGCTATCTTTGCACCCGATTTATTTTATATATTTTAATTAAAAAAACATTGCCCTGTTATGCCTTACCTGTTCACGTCGGAAAGTGTGTCTGAAGGTCACCCCGATAAGATAGCTGACCAGATCTCAGATGCTTTGATTGATAATTTTCTCGCTTTTGACGCGCAGAGTAAAGTCGCTTGTGAAACTCTTGTCACCACAGGGCAAGTGGTGTTGGCGGGTGAAGTTAAATCGAAAGCATACCTCGACGTTCAGGAGATAGCCAGGGATGTAATCCGGAAGATAGGTTATACGAAAAGCGAATACATGTTTGAAGCCAGCTCATGCGGAGTGTTATCTGCAATCCACGAACAATCTGCGGATATTAACCAGGGCGTTGATCGTAAAACAAAAGAGGAGCAGGGGGCAGGCGACCAGGGTATGATGTTTGGCTATGCAACTAATGAAACCGCAGACTTCATGCCGCTCGCGTTAGATATTGCACACAAATTGCTCATAGAACTGGCAGCACTAAGACGGGAGAACAAACAAATTAAATACCTTCGGCCCGATGCAAAGAGCCAGGTTACATTAGAGTACGACGATCACAACAAACCCGTACGCATTGATGCAATCGTAGTTTCCACGCAGCATGATGAATTTGACTCTGAACCAAAGATGCTTTCAAAGATTAAATCAGATGTCATTAATATTTTAATCCCCAGGGTCAAGGCTAAATATAAAAAGTACGCGAAACTTTTTAATGAAGAAATAAAGTATCACATCAATCCAACCGGGAAATTTGTAATTGGCGGACCTCATGGTGACACCGGGTTGACCGGCCGGAAAATCATCGTAGATACTTATGGAGGCAGGGGCGCCCACGGCGGCGGCGCTTTTAGCGGGAAAGATCCCAGCAAAGTGGACCGGAGCGCTGCCTATGCTACCCGGCACATTGCAAAAAACCTGATCGCTGCCGGACTGGCCGAAGAAGTGCTTGTGCAGGTTTCGTATGCAATTGGTGTAGCTCAACCCACGAGTATAAATGTGAATACTTATGGCACTGCCAAAGTAAAAATGTCGGATGGCGACATAAGCAAAATTGTGGAACAGATTTTTGATATGCGTCCTTATTTTATCGAGCAGCGCCTGAAATTGCGCAACCCTATCTACAGTGAAACCGCGGCTTATGGACATATGGGGCGCCAGCCGCAGATAATTGAAAAAACCTTTCTTTCGCCTGATGGGAAAAAAGTGACAAAGAAAGTTGAGCTGTTCACATGGGAAAAACTGGATTACGTTGATAAAGTCCGGAAAGCTTTTGGAATAAAATAGGATCATTCATAGGAACGAATTTTAAGACCCTGCAGATGCCAAAAGTTTGCAGGGTTTAAATTTTATTTTATACAATGGATCAACAAAAAAACCCCTGGCAAATTCTTGCTGCCAAACAGGTCTATGACAACAAATGGATCAACGTTACGGAATACGACGTTATTAATCCCAGCGGTGGGAAAGGCATTTATGGAAAGGTGCATTTTAAGAACCTGGCAATTGGTATTGTTGTATTGGATGAAAATTTAAACACCTGGCTGGTAGGTCAATACCGATTCACATTGAGCGAGTACAGCTGGGAAATCCCCGAAGGCGGTGGTGCACTTGACACAGACCCCCTTGATTCAGCAAAAAGAGAATTGCTCGAGGAAACCGGGCTGATCGCGAAAGAATGGAGACCAATTTTGCGGATGCATCTCTCAAATTCCGTATCAGATGAACACTCGATCACCTACCTCGCACGCCAACTGGAGCAGCACACTCCCATGCCAGAAGAAACAGAACAATTGGTGGTAAAAAAATTACCCTTTGAAGAAGCCTGGCAAATGACAGAAACAGGAATGATAACCGATGCAATGTCTGTGGCGGCGATACAAAAGGTAAAATGGATGCTATCAGACGGAACAATTTCCTGATAGTGGTCTTTCCATTTTGCAAAAAATATGCATTAGATTGAGCGTTTATTTTCTTCCTTCAATCCTTTACGTTTTAGTTTCTTTGTTGTGTGAAAAATTTCAGGCACCAGCAGCGACCCAAAAAGAAATCGTTGGTCATTGGCCGGCAGGCCGTCATTGCAGCAATCGAAGGCGGTGAACAATTCGATAAAATTTATCTTGATACCAAAACCCACGGGCATGATATTGATCAGGTAAAAAGGCTTGCGGCGCAGTACGGCATCCCGGTGAATTTAGTGCCGGTTGCAAAGATCAATGGCTTTAATATTACCGATCACGAAGGCTGCGTTGGCCTGATTGCGAAGGTTCAATATCAAAATCTGCAGGAAATTATTTCTTACGTAGTTGATAAAGGAGAAACTCCATTGTTTCTCATTTTGGATGCCATAACCGATATCAGGAATATTGGTGGTATTGCTCGATCGGCTTTTTGTATGGGGGTGCATGCGCTCATCATACCGGATAAGGGGGTGGGTGCATTGAATGAAGATGCCATCCTGACTTCTGCCGGAGCACTGGAAAAGATTGCAGTTTGCAGGGTTAACAGTCTAATGAAAACGGTTGATGAATTGCATTTAAACGGTATTAAAGTATACGCCACTGAAATGACTGCCGAAAAAAATATTTTTGAATGCGACTTTACCGAACCTTGTGCCATCGTTATGGGAAGCGAAGAGAAAGGTATCTATCCGGCATTAATGAAAATCTGTGATGAAAAAATAAAAATCCCCATGAAGGGAGATTTTGAAAGTTTGAATGTGTCGGTGGCAACGGGTATGATTTTGTATGAGGTAATGAGGCAGAGAATTTGAGAAAAAGAATTAAATAAAATTGATCCGGTCTACTTAAAAACAGGAGCGGGCATTGCAGATAGCTTATTTCCTGACAAGCTTCTTCATAATCTCTGATTGTAAATCGCGAAAAGTTTCCTTTCTGCCGCCGATTACGAATTTCTTCCTCATGAGTGCCCCGCTTATACCTCCTATAATTGCGCCGCCTATTCCAAATCCAAATCCACGGGTAGCTGCTTTTCCTACCGAAGTTGTGTTTAAGGAAGGGCTAAGACCGATGAAAAATCATCCGGCGCATCGTTGGACACCGGATCGTCTCCACTGGCGAGACCTGAAATGATGCCCGTTACAGCACCTATTCCGAAACCAATCAATGCACCTTTGCCAACGCTATTTTTCCGCCGAATCGAAAACGACTGAATATTTTCTGCAGGGATTTGCCACTGATTTCCTTTCGATCCCTTAACCAGGAGCAGACTGTCATTAGCACCCCTTAGCGTTGCTGTTATTGATTTATTGTCGACGGTTGTGATATAAACATTAAATGGTTTTACTTTTTTTGCGGAACCGTTTTCTGGTTGGGACTTTGAAACAAAAAATGTCAAAACGTATATAACTAAAAAAGCAGCTTTTTCATTGTGCTATATTTCTATTATCCTTCGGTTACCATCCAGTTGTTTAACCCTTTTATCAAGAAACTGCTTAAATGGAGCAAACAAATCAATAAACGCAATTATTTTCTGACAAGCTTATTCATAATCTCTGATTGCAAATCGCGAAAAGTCTCTTTTCTGCCACCAATGATGAATTTCTTCTTCACGAGTGCCCCGGTTATGCTACCTATAATTGCGCCACTCAATCCCAAACCGATTCCGCCGGCGAGTGCTTTTTCTCCCGCAGTCATGGCAAACATATTGTTAAGCCCCACCGCAACCGCGGTAAAAGGATCATAAACCGGCTCGTTATAAACCGGGTCATCGCCACTCGCAAGACCCACCAGGATACCGGTAGCCGCCCCAATTGCGAAGCCGATCAAAGCACCCCTGGCTGCACTGTTTTTCCTCTTTATCGAAAAAGACTGAATATTTTCTGCAGGGATTTGCCATTGGTGTCCTCTTAGCGAGGCCGATACCATAAGCAGACTATCATTGATGCCCCTCAGGGTTGCCTTTACCGTTTTGCTGTCGACGGTTTTAATATAGGCGTTAAATGGCTTTATTTTTTTAGCATAACCGTCGTCTGACTGCGACTTCGAAACCAGGAATGCTAAAACGAATACTAGTAAAATTGGCAGCCTTTTCATGTTTTGTGTTTTTTTTAATTTTGTTAATCACACCGTTCAGTTATTTAGGTCTTTGGTCGGTATAATACTTCGAAAAGCAAACAATTTCATACATCTCTGTTTATTTTTGGTGATACAGGGATCAAACATATCCTGGACGGTCAACAGGTTAATGAGAGCGATAAATAATGCATTTAGATAGTATGAAAGATGCAAGCTTCTTATTTTCTTTCAACCTTACTCAATATCTCTGATTGTAAATCGCGAAAAGTTTCCTTACTGCCGTCGATGATAAATTTCTTCTTAACGAGCGCTCCGGTTATACCGCCTATAATGGCACCGCTTACTGCACCGGTTATTCCACCGACTGCGCCCGCAACTCCTGGTCCATTCCCAGCTATATTGAAACCGATCATAGCTCCCTTGCCCACACCGTTTTTCCGCTTTAAGAGAAAGGACTGAATGTTTTCTGCGTGTATGTACCACTGTTCACCGCGAGATCTCGATAACACGAGCGAGCTGTCATTAACGCCTCTTAAAGTTGCTTTTATTGTTTTATTATCGACCGTTTTGATATAAGCCTTAAATGGCTTTACTTTTTTCGCAGAACTGTTGTCTAATTGGGACTTAGAGACAAAGAATGCTAATGTGAACACAACTAAAAATGGAAGCTTTTTCATCGTTTTTTGTTTTAATGACGCCGTTAAATTCACCATAAATCAGATAATTTTTTTCCAATATAAACCTTCGAACAACAAAAAAATCTCTGAGCATTTTTGATGCATTTCGGTTGTTGACAGATCAAACCTACCAACGGTAGAGATCCATTTCTAATTGAATTTTGCCTTATGGTCTTCCTGGTTTGCAATATTTGCAACTAATTTGAATTTTGGTAATACCGCTATCAACCCGGCAACGTACTAATCCTGATTATCAAAGCCTCCCTTCAAAACAACCTTGATAAACAGCCGCTTCATTTTGATCCGAACCCTACTGTAAGATGTCGGGGTGCCGATAGTTGACGTCCTTCAGTTGGTCGTCAGAACAAGCAGTTCCGCCTGGAACTGGCGAAAAACTTCTTTTAGAAAACTGTCGGCGTCGGTACCGTAATTGACCAACAATGAATGGCTCACCGCCGGTCTTCCATTTACAGGAGGAAAATAAAACAGGTTGGCAGAATATCCCAGGTCGCGTCCGGAATGTCCCCAGGCTGCATTCGGTTCCCGCTCAATAAATTTTCTCATGATCCCGTAGCCATACCTGTTGGTTCCATCCGATTTCCCGGTACGCATCATGAGATCTAAGGATGATTGGGATAAAAGCGTTTTACTGATAAGCAGCGCATCCAAAAATCTATAAAGATCTACGACATTAGAATAAACCCCGTTATAACCTGTTCCGTTACCCGTCATGAAATTGGACACGTTTATCAGCGTATGATTGCGGTAAAGATCATAATAACCCTGGGCTACACAATTCGGAAGTGCATCATGAGGATGATAAAAAGTATTGGTTAGTCCGAGAGGAGTGATCACCTTTTCCCGTAATAGTTCGGCATGGCTTCGTCCCGATATTTTATCAATAATCATTGCCACCAATAGTGTATTGGTATTTGAATAGATGGCCGTATCGCCCGGGTTAAAGATTGCTTTTGAGCCCTGCACAAAATTTAATAATTCATTTTGCGACCATAACTTATTGGGGTTACCAAGCACAGCAAGATAAAAATCATCCTCTTCAGCGACATCCGGAATACCTGATTCATGATTCATAAGCTGCCCAAGTGTAACAAGAGTCCCATTCGGCACTTTCTTTAACAAATATTCCGGCAGCCATGTACTGATCTTTCTATTGAGATCGCTATAGCCGATTTTTGAGTTAACAGAATCTTCCATCATCAGGAATACCAGCGTACCAATCATCATCTTTGTGATGCTTGCCACCTTTGATATTTGACAGGGAGCAAAATCAATATTATTTTTTATGTCGGCCTTCCCGGCTGAACCTACCCAGGTTCCATACTCGTCATTGATCAAAAGTGCTATCCCAGGCAATCCAAGTTTATTATACTTTTCAATGAGTCTACGGTAAGTGTCGTTACGGGGATGGTGGCTGCTGCTGTCGGACCACGGAATTTGCGATGTGCCAAAACCCGTTGAAGGAATAATGGCTTTTCTGCATGAAGTTAATGACACGATCAGGAGGAAGATGTATACAAGAGTTTTCATGATTTTTTGTTTTTGCGGTTAGCGTTTAAAGGGAGTCCTATTCCTGCTTTCACAATACTGTACGGTAGTAGCGGAACGTAAGATTGGATAAATGGCGTTTGAATCCGTTGCTGATAATACAGAAAGACCCTGCAGCCCCTTGACGGATTTATTTTCTTCGATACACCAAAACTCAGAGAGGCCACCGTTTGTGATCTGCCGGAAGTTATCTTGCTGTATTGTTTTCCGTCTTCCATGCCATCTGAAAATGTCTCGGTGGCAACAATGGATCTCATATATCCGAGTCCAAATTTGCTATCGATTGAAAAACCAGCAGGTAACTTGTAACGATAACCAGTTTCGGTATATAGAACGATACTGTGCTGAACCCATCTGTGATAAGAATAAGCAAGATTGAATGCCTGGGTCCAGTCATGTTTTGGCTTTGTTTTCCAGTTAAAGCAGGTGGACAATTCAATGCCCGGGTGATGATTCCCGGTAAAAAGCGTTGTAAACTTTCCAAATGGCATCGCGGGCTGAGAATTGCTGAACGCAATACTGATCTCATTCAATCTTCGATTTTTTGGTGCCCCTGAATTCTGCGCGAAGCCTATGTTGCCTATGACCAACATAAGCACCCATAATAGTTGTTGTTTTGGTTTCATGTTGAAGCGATTTATTGACGATTGTAGTGTATGCGATGTTGTGCAGAGAAAGACCTTATTTGTACAAACCGGGTTCCAGTTTGCCAAGCATTTTATTAATGTCTTTAATTACCTCTTCTTTCGAAGTATAGGAAATGTTGCGTACCATCAGGTTGCCATACATGTCCATTGTGACGGGGTTAATGCTGGCAAAACTGTTTGTAAGCGCATTGTATTCATTCCACTTTCCCATATTTTCCCAGGCCGGTTGATAGGCCAGGTCCCTGAACAGTTTGCGACGCGGATATCCTGCGACTGCTGCTCTTTTTAGGAAAAGGCCCGGTTTGGTCATTACCCAACTTTCACTTCCGTATACAGTTGCAGCTTTCAGCACGCGACCGATCGCCATCATCAGCGAATCGCCGTTCATGCGAGTGGTATCCTTATAATCAATCGAACACCTGTAATAAGTGGCTCCGCCATAACAGGAACCAATAACTACTTTGGTTTCATCAGTAGAATAAGCAGCAAGCTGTCGAAGTGGCGAAGCGACAGCAGAGTCTTTTAGTGTATAATAACTTACTTCATCGTGGCCTATAAAAAACAGGGAATACCCTTTTTTGTACATTCCGTGGGAATCAAACCAAAGCGTTCCAATGCGTCTTTCGTATTTATTTAGCTTACGCTGTATTTTGGCGCTCGCATGACTGGCATCTTTTGCAACAATAGCCACAAATGTCTTTTTGCGAAACAATCCTTTTATTTTTCCTCTTAGAATGTTGAATCGGGAGGCGGGATCAATTTTCCCTTTCTTTGGCTTGCTGATGATGAAGAAATTCATCTTGCTTTTTTCATGCCTGGAACCGGATTGCAGTTCCGGACCAGTTTCAATTGAATCGTTGTTAAACTGGCTATAGCTAATCAAACAGGCAAGTAAAAAAGCCGACAACAGAATGGTAGTTTTGGTGATTTGCATGGTCTTAGTTTTTTGGTGGAGCATAAATCCACACCAAAAATCTATCGCCTTCAAGGCGTTCCCTAACGGGGATTAGCGGGACTGCCCGCGATAGATAGCAGGTTTTCGTTGAGATCAGCATCGGTGACCTGCAAACCGAAAAAATTTAATAACAAAAAGGGACATAGCTGTTATGAGTTGCATTTATCCGTAAACGTTATGAACTATCTTACGGATTTTCCGTAATTTCCAATTACACATGGAAACCAGCGAACTGCAACAACAACTCTTTGCATATGTCAAAGAACACATACCACCGCACATCTCCCTTGTGGATGAGCTATGTGACTTGCTGGGCCTGAGCCAGGACAGTGTCTACAGGCGAATTCGTGGCGAAAAACCCGTTACGCTAACGGAGCTAAAGAGGATTTGTGAACATTACCACCTTTCCATTGATCAGCTACTGCAACTGGAAAACGACTCTGTATTGTTTGATGCGCCAGGCATGAACGGGGCCACGGGAACATTTGAAGACTATATGAAAGCGATGTTGCGACAGTTCAGGTATTTTAATTCTTTTAAGAACAGGGAAATACATTACCTGTGCAAGGATTCGACGATATGGAGTTTTTTCTTTTTTCCTGAACTGGCTGCCTTTAAGACGTTTTTCTGGTCGAAAACGATCAACAACCAGGTTGACCTGCGCGATAAATCGTTTTCTTATGAAGAGTTTCCGTTTTCCAATTGTTTTGAGGTTGGCCAGCAAGTACTAAAGGA
>Ga0111538_10008134_pt1 | contig 14078 bp, 9 predicted proteins | sample SoiMethybrSBSTD1_FD_79669 | JGI IMG/M metagenome (GOLD analysis project Ga0111538, IMG submission 79669) | Bulk soil microbial communities from a Populus tree surrounding site in Tennessee, USA - Soil MetaG P. TD hybrid SBSTD1 (version 2)... | ecosystem: Environmental > Terrestrial > Soil > Tree... | reverse complement strand
GTCCAGGAAGTTCGCCGGCTCTCCCCCCGACAGCTTGATGATGTCCATCGTCGCCATGGCGAGGCCGGCGCCGTTGACCATGCAGCCGATGTTGCCTTCGAGGCGAATGTAGTTCAGCGAGAATTTCGACGCTTCGATTTCGAGCGGATCTTCCTCGCCGGTATCGCGCATCTCCTTCAGGTCGGGATGGCGGTAGAGCGCGTTGTCGTCGAGGTTCATCTTGGCGTCGAGCGCCAGCAGATCGCCCGAGGCGGTGACCACCAGCGGGTTGATCTCGAGGAGCGAGGCGTCCGTCGCCAGGTAGGCCTCGTAGAGCGCCGTGACGACCTTGACGAACTTGTTGACCTGCGGCGCGTCGAGACCGATGCCGAATCCGAGCTGGCGACCTTCGAACGGCACGATGCCGACGCCGGGACTGATGTGGACCCGCACGATTTTCTCGGGCGTTTTCTCGGCCACCTCTTCGATGTCCATGCCGCCGGCGGCGCTCGCCATGATCACCGGCCGCCCGGCTGCCCGATCGAGGACGATGCTGAGATACAGCTCGCGCTGCATCTGGAGGCCTTCTTCGATCAGCACGCGCCTGACGACGCGCCCTTCGGGACCGGTCTGGTGCGTGATGAGCGTCATGCCGATCATCGCGCGCGCCAGCTTCTCCGCGTCCTGCGGCGACCGCGCGAGCTTGACACCGCCGCCCTTGCCGCGGCCGCCCGCGTGGATCTGCGCCTTCACGACGACCACGCCGGTGCCGAGGCGCTTGGCGATATCGACGGCATCGGCGGCAGCGAAGGTCACCTCGCCGCGGGGCACGGGCACGCCGTGACGCGCAAGGATCGCTTTCGCTTGGTACTCGTGGATTTTCATATCGGACGGAAGGAAACTCCTGATGCTAACTTGCACCTGTTCATGACGCAACAGTAAACTGAACGTTTGATGGCGTCTCGGACACCGTTCTTCTCCTCGTCGGTCGGCACGAAAGTTCTCATCGGCATCACCGGCTTCGCACTTTTTCTTTACCTCGTCATCCACATCGCCGGAAACCTCCTGGTCTTCTTCGGCCCGGCCGTCTTCAATCAGTACGCCTACATGATGGAAGAGCGGAATCCGCTGCTGCCGGTGATCGAGCTACTGCTCCTGGCGGTCTTCCTCGTCCACATTTACAAGACCGTCAGGATGTTCCTTTCCAATCAGAGCGCGCGGCCGGTGCGGTACGCGCAGAAGAAACCCGCCGGCCGCCCGAGCCGCAAGTCGCTGGCGTCGTCCACGATGATCGTGTCGGGTCTGTGGCTGCTCGCGTTTCTCATCGTGCACGTCAAGGCATTCCGATTCAGCCCGATCTACCCGTGGGGCGACGGCGGCCGCGACTTGTACAGGCAGGAGATGGAAAACCTGTCGAATCCGTTCGTCGCCGGCTTCTACGTGCTCTCGATGATCGTCGTCGGCTCGCATCTCTGGCACGGCATCTCGAGCGCGGTGCAGTCGCTCGGTCTCGACCATCCGCGATGGACGCCTCGCGTGCTGACCGCCGGCAAGCTCTTCGCGGTCGCCATCGCCGGCGGCTTCATCGTCATCGCAGTGTGGGTGTACCTGCGTCAGGCGGTCGCATGAAGCTCGACGGGAGAGTGCCGGCCGGTTCGATCGCGGAGAAGTGGGACCGCCACAAGTTCGAGATGAAGTTGGTCAACCCGGCCAACAAGCGCAAGTACACCATCATCGTCGTCGGGACGGGACTCGCCGGCGCGTCGGCCGCCGCGTCGCTCGGCGAACTGGGCTACAACGTCCTGAATTTCTGCATTCAGGACAGCCCCCGGCGGGCGCACAGTATCGCCGCTCAGGGTGGCATCAACGCCGCCAAGAATTATCAGAACGACGGCGACAGCATCTACCGCCTGTTCTACGACACGGTGAAGGGCGGCGACTACCGGTCGCGGGAAGCGAACGTGTACCGGCTGGCGCAGCTCAGCGTCAACATCATCGATCAGTGTGTGGCCCAGGGTGTGCCGTTCGCGCGCGAATACGGCGGGCTGCTCGACAACCGATCGTTTGGCGGCGCACAGGTGTCGAGGACCTTCTACGCCCGCGGCCAGACCGGACAGCAGCTCCTGCTCGGCGCGTACCAGTCGCTGATGCGGCAGGTGCAGGCCAAGAAGGTCCGGTTGTTTGCCCGGCGCGAGATGCTCGACCTCGTCGTCGTCGACGGCAAGGCGCGCGGCATCGTGTGCCGGAACCTGACGACGGGACAGCTCGAGCGGCACGCGGGCGACGCCGTCATCCTCGCCACTGGTGGATACGGCACGGCGTATTACTTGTCGACCAACGCCGTCAACTCGAACGTCACAGCCGCGTGGCGCGCGCACAAGCGCGGCGCGTTCTTCGCGAACCCGTGCTTCACCCAGATCCACCCCACGTGCATCCCTGTCACCGGCGATCACCAGTCCAAGCTCACGCTGATGAGCGAGAGCTTGCGCAACGACGGACGCGTGTGGGTCCCGAAAAAGAAGGGCGATTCGCGGTCGCCGGAACAGATTCCCGAAGAGGAACGCGACTACTACCTCGAACGCAAGTACCCCTCGTTCGGCAACCTCGTGCCGCGCGACGTCGCCTCCCGCAACGCCAAACAGATGACCGACGACGGCCGTGGCGTCGGCGCCAGCGGGCTTGCCGTCTATCTCGACTTCAAGGAGGCGCTCGAGCGGCTCGGCCCCGAGACCATCAGGACGCGGTACGGCAACCTGTTCCAGATGTACGAAAAGATCACCGCCGAGGATCCGTACAAGGTGCCGATGCGGATCTACCCTGCCATCCACTACACGATGGGTGGCCTGTGGGTCGACTACAACTTGATGAGCACCATTCCGGGACTGCACGTGCTCGGCGAAGCCAATTTCTCCGATCACGGCGCCAACCGGCTTGGCGCGAGCGCGCTCATGCAGGGGCTGGCGGACGGCTACTTCATCATTCCGTACACGATTGGCAACTACCTGGCGGGCCAGACGCTGCCGAAGGTGACGGCCGATCACGAGGCCTTCAAGGAGGCCGCGGCGAACGCGCAGCAACACATCGACCGGCTGCTGTCGGTCAAGGGGCACCGCGGGATCCGCGAGATCCACCGCGAGCTCGGGCGCATCCTGTGGGACGACGTCGGCATGGCGCGGAACGAGCCCGGCCTGCGCCGCGCGCTCGAGTCGATTCCCAAGCTGCGCGACGATTTCTGGCAGAACGTGTCGGTGCCCGGCACGCCGGACAATCTGAATCAGAGCCTCGAATACGCCGGCCGCGTCGCCGACTACCTGGAGTTCGCGGAGCTGCTCACGCTCGACGCCCTGCATCGGGGCGAGTCGTGCGGCGGCCACTTCCGCGAAGAGAGCCAGACGCCGGACGGCGAAGCGCTGCGCGACGACGAGCGCTACATGTACGTAGCGGCTTGGGAGTTCAAAGGCGTCGGCAAGGAGCCGGAGCTCCACAAGGAGCCGTTGGAGTTCGAGGAAGTGCACCCAACGCAGAGGAGCTACAAGTAGTCGGATGAAACTCAACCTGAAGATCTGGCGGCAGAGCGGTCCTGGCGTTGCCGGGAAACTGGTCGACTACACCGCGGAGCACGTGTCGCCCGACATGTCGTTTCTCGAAATGCTCGACGTCGTCAACGAAGGGTTGACGAAAAAGGGCCAGGACGCCATCGCGTTCGACTCCGATTGCCGCGAAGGCATCTGCGGGATGTGCAGCCTCGTCGTCAACGGCGTGCCGCACGGACCCGATCGCGGCACCACGGTCTGTCAGCTCCACATGCGCCGGTTCAAGGACGGCGACACCATCACCATCGAGCCGTGGCGGGCGAAGGCCTTTCCCGTCGTCAAAGATCTCGTCGTCGATCGGAGCGCCTTCGATCGCATCATCGCCGCGGGCGGCTACTGCTCCGTCAACGTCGGCGGCGCGCAGGACGGCAACGCGATCCTGATTCCCAAAGACGTGTCCGAGCAGGCGATGGACTCGGCCGCGTGCATCGGCTGCGGCGCGTGCGTCGCCGCCTGCAAGAACGCGTCGGCGCACCTGTTCGTGGGCGCCAAGCTCACCCATCTGGCGCTGCTCCCGCAGGGCCAGCAGGAGCGCTATCGCCGTGTGGTGTCGATGGTCGAGCAAGCTGACGCCGAGGGCTTCGGCAGTTGCTCGAACGAAGGTGAGTGCGAAGCGGTTTGCCCGAAAGAGATTCCCATCTCCAACATCGCCCGCATGACGCGCGAGTACGTCAAGGCCCAGGCGATGGTTTCTTCGGACTAGACCGAGTCTCAAGTTTCAAGTTTCAACTCTCGGCAACACTGAGCCTTGAGCCTTGAGACTTGAGCCTTGAGACTTGTTCAGCCGCTAGCGTTGCGGCTTGGACGGCTGCGATTCCGTCGCCACACCCACCGAGTAGTGAAACGTCATCAGTGAGGCGTCGATCGGACGCCGGTTGGCGTCGGTCCGCCAGGTCCGGATCTCGTGGCCTCCCGGCGCGATGTTCGACGTGGTGAACGTGCGGATATCCCGGTATCCGTCAGGCGGAGGATTGACGAAGAACGGTTTGCCTCCGTCCACGCTGACCATGAGCACGTCAGACGCCGCCTTGGGATCGCCGGTCATCGTCGCGTAAACCTTGACGGTCCCCTTATCGATCCGCGCGGGTTCGCGCGAGTTCGGCAAGGTGACCACGCCGCGCGGCGGCCCGAGCGGAGCGTCGAGTCCGGGATGAGCGAGCCCTCTGACGAGCCCTTCGAGCTTCACGGCCTCGGCGTCGTTGAGCGCCTCGCCGCGATAGGCAATCCCGTATTTCGCCCAGGCCTCGCCCATCGTCATCCCGGCGTCGGGGGCATTGAACATGTGCGGATAGACATCGGTGGACGGCCACGCCGCGGTGCTCGCCAGCTGTTGCAACGTGAACAGTCGATAGTCCTGTCCCGTTCCCTGCCAGTTCTTGACCCGGTGCTGCGAGCCGCGCTGATTGACCCACTGACTCGCTCCCGCCGCGGGCATCTGAGCCCCGCCCGGCCACGCGCGGTCGTCCCCGAGAACGATGTACACCGGCGGGTGCCCCGGAAGGGGCTTGTGCATCACGTTCTCCTGATACGAACTCACGCTCGGCATGTTGGTGAGGTTCACATCGATCACGTTCTGAAACAGCGTGCCGACGATCCGCACTTGCTCTGCGCTGCCATGAAGGCCTTCCGCGCATCCGACGATTCGTCCTCCACCCTCGATGTCCAGCTTGGGCACGTACGACCGGTCCGAGTGAACGCCCCAGCCCGTTCCGCGATCGCAGACCAGCGTCGGGTTGACGAGAAACGGATGAATGGATTCGGAGATCCCCTGAAAGAACTGCGCGATGCCATTGAACGCCGAGGTCTGGTTCAGCGTCGGGTAGCGTGCGACGCCCCAGTATTCCAGACCGGTCACCAGGTTCGCCGCGGTCACGTTGTCGGCAAAACGCACCGGAAGCGCGAGGAACTTGTTGAACACCTTGTCGTGGTCGCCGCCGGGGACACTCGGATAGTTCCCGGGTAACGTGTCCTGATTGAACATGTTGAACCCGCTCGAGTTGTTCCAGGCTTCATTGGCTTCGAATGTGTTCGTCACGCCCCGGGCCCAGAATCCGTTCCCGGCAGCACCTGGGTTGTTGTCCCGTCGCGCATTCGCGGTTTCGATGTTGGTGTCGCCCTTGTGATTCCCGATGGAGTAGGCCGCGAAGTTGTGCCGGAACACGTTCCGTGTCTCGTAGCCATCTTCGGTGACGAACCCGGCGCCGGGAAAGCCGACCGTGATCGTATCCTCGATTCGCGCGTCGTGGGTGCCGTGTACCACGACACCCCATTTGACCCGGCCGTTGCCCCGGTTGACGTTCCCGATGGTGAACGAACCAAACCCCTGCGCGTGATGGTGGTGATCGTTGTAGCGACCGGCCTGGTTCGTCCCGACATGTTTCGTCGCCAGCAAGGCGTTGTCGAGCGGAATCCCGCGCGTGCGGCCAAGTCCGGCCAGCTCGTTGTAGCGAACATCCCAGGTGGCATGTTCGCCGATGTCGGCGGTGTGGCCCGGCGTCCCCGTTTCCGGTGACAGCGTCTCCGAGCGGATGACGATGTTGCGTGTGAGATTCGCGACGCGCGGGAGCAGGACGACGCCGCCGTCGGGATCGCGGATCACCAGGTGCTCGAAATCGAGCGGCTTCGAGAGCGTCACGGTACGGCCGTCGATCGCCGCGATGGTGACCGGGCTTTCGCGTCGCGGCGAGGCCGGGAGTTTCGTTTGCCGACTGTCCGGAAGAAGCAGTTCATCGCCGACCTGCCAGCCGCGCGGATCGGCCGCGAGCGTGAGGGCGGTCGCTCCAGCGGCGATGTCGCCCGTCGCCATCGTCCACGCCGTCTTGGCGGCGCCGACGCGCGTCTGCTTGCTGAAGTTGAGCAGCCCGTTCCCCCACTGAAACGGATCGCGCGCCGTGTCGATCGGCACGTCGCGCACCACCAGTTCGACGCGCCGGCCCGCCGGAATCGGATCGGCCTGCGTGCCGGCGTCCAGCACGCCGCCCGGGAGCACGAACAGATGCGTGAACCGCAAGACCGTGTCGCGATCGCGAGCGATGCGGAGCGTGCCGGCGACCTCGATGTAGTCCCATGTGGAATCGGGAGACGCCGTCACCGTCTTTCCAGCGGGCACGACGAGCACCTGCGGCAAGTCGAGATACCGCGGGACGAATTCGTAGCCGATCTGAATCCTGTCGGATTGAACGACGACCGGCATGTGATGAGGCGGCGCTGCGGATGCGGGAACGGCGAGGCACAGCGTCACGAGCAGCGTAACTAAGGGTTTCATGGGCGGCTCCCGACTTCAGGAGATCGTACACGATCAGTGTGTCGCCCGTACCTCAACTCCGCGTCGTGACGTCGGCTTCTCCGGCCTAGCCGACCCAGCCGACGGTCGCGTACAAGCGGAAGTCGGTCAAAAGGTTGAGCTGTCCTCCGGCGGCGTCGTTCGCCTCGCGAAGGCGGGCGGCTCCCGCGCCGAACTCATCGTCGGACAGCACGGTCAGCTGGGAGGTGTACGCGGGGTCCACAACGCCTGCGGCGAGGGCCTCGCTGGCGGGCATGACTGCTTCAATACGGTCCGCTTCGAACGACTCCGCCCAGGCGAAGCCGGCCTGCGCGAGCTCGCCGCGCAGGACGCGCACGCGCCCGAAGCGATCGTGATCGATGGCCAGCGTCTCCGGAAAATAGTCGTAGACCCACCACGAGTCGCGGTCGGCGTGCGGATCCTTGCCGATCGACATCAGCGCGCCGCCCGGTTTCAGAATGCGGCGCGCCTCGGCGAAGAAGCGCACGCGATCGGCGAAATGATGCAGCGCGTTGACACAGAACACCCGGTCGAACGTCGCGTCGCGCCACGGCAGTGCTTCCGCCCGCGCGCGCACGAGCCGCGCGCCGGGGTTCGCGGCCTGCGCCCGTGACAACATCCCGACGGCCGGCTCGACGCCGGCGAGAAGCAGTCGCTGCGCAGAGGGGTACTGTCTGCGGATCTCGGCGAGCCAGTGGCCCGTGCCGCAGCCGACCTCGAGCGCGGCGGACACGGTTCCCGAATCGAGAGAATTGAACAGCGCGTCTCTGACGCCGGCGTAGGCGTGGAGGTCGTAGCGGCGGTCGTACTTGTCGGCGATGCGATCGTAGTCGGCGACGCGGCCGTTGCTCATTCCGGAACCGAGCGCGCGGGGGTCTCGAGAATCGCGCGCGCCGCGTCCGAATCCTCGATCCTCACGACGACCTGGAACCCGACGCCGGCCCACGCGAGGGCGGGCCGCTGACTGCCGCCGTCGTCGGCGCGAATCATCGATTCGATGCCGGCCGCCTCGAGGGCGCTGACGGCGATGTCCGCTTCGGGTCGGCTGCCGAATGTCTGAACGACGACGAGTTCTGAGTCGCTCATCGCGGCATTCTACGCCTGTTTGCACGCGCAGACGACGGTGCTATCATCCGCCCGCTGTTGCAGAAACAGATCTTTGAAAGACTTTGGAGGGATGCCATGAAACACTGGAGGAATATCGCGTTGGCGCTCGCGCTGCTCATCGGCAGCGTCGCTTCCGCGTTCGCGCAGTTCGACCGGGGATCGATATCCGGGACGATCAAGGACGAGCAAGGTGGCGTCATGCCGGGCGTGACCGTGACGGTCACGAATCAGCAGACTCGCCAGACACAGAGCACGGTTACCGACGGCACGGGCTTCTACACCTTTCCCAATCTGCTGCCGGGTCAGTACGACGTTCTCGCTGAGCTGCAGGGATTCAAAAAAGCGAACCGGACCAGCATCACGCTGGACGCGACGGGCAAGCAAACCATCGACTTCGCGCTGCAGACAGGCACCATCAGCGAGGAAGTCACGGTAACCGGGTACTCGCCGGTTCTCCAGACCGACGTCACCGTCAGGAAGACCGTCGAGGCGAAGGACATCGAGCAGCTTGCCTTCTCGGGCCGCAACCCGATCGGTGTGGTTGGCCTCAAGGCGGGCGTGATGGGCGGCAACTTCAACTCGCGGGGGTTCTCCGATCTGGGCAACGGCGGGTTCAACATCAACGGCAGCCGCCCCGAGGAGAACAACATCACCATTGACGGCGCAACGGCGATCAGGACGCGCTCCTCCGGCGCCATCGTCGGCATCCAGAACGTCGACGCTATTCAGGAAGTCCAGGTCCTGACCGCCAACTACATGCCGGAGTACGGGCGCGCCAGCGGCGGCCAGATCCGCTTCGTCACCAAGAGCGGCAGCAGCCGCTACAGCGGCAGCGGCTCGTATTTCATGCGCGACGACAAACTGCAGGCCAACACCTGGGCGCGCAACCGGAGCCCGAACGCGATCGAGAACAGCGGCGCGGCTCCATTCGACTACAAGCAGTACGGCTATTCGTTCGGCGGACCGATTCCGGGTTCGGCCTTCAAGGATCGCCTGTTCTTCTTCGCGGCGCAGGAATGGGTGGATTACCTGGCGGTCCAGACCAACAGCGCGACCGTGCCAACAGAGGCGATGCGACGCGGCGACTTCAGCGAGCTGCTGAACCCGGCGAACCGGTTCTTCGCCCGCGCCATCACGTTGACGAACCCGCTGACCGGGCAACCCTTTCCGAACAACGTCATCCCGGCGAGCCAACTGTCGGCAAATGGCATCGCGCTGCTCAACGCTTACCCGCTGCCGACGCCCGGTTATCAGCAGGGCACCAACAACGCGATCTTCAACAGCGAGAACCCACAGGATCAGCGCAAGGACAACATCCGGTTCGACTATCGGCTGAGCAACGCGAATCAACTCACGTTCCGGTACTCGAAGTACAGCTGGGTCGCGATCGACGCCTTCCGCGGCACATTCCCGTACGCCCGAACGGACTGGGACCGTCCCAATTCGACGCAAACCGTCAGCTGGACGAGCACGCTGCGCAGCAACCTGATCAACGAAGCGACGTACACCCACTCCCTGGATCAGGTGTTCATCAACGTGTTCACCGGCACGGAACTCTACAAACGCAGCCGGACCGGCATCAACTATCCGTACATTTTCCCGGCAAACAAAGAGATTCCCGACAAGATTCCGACCATCACCATCGCGAACTTCACCGAAATCGACGGCGGCCCGTATCCGTCCTCGTCACAGGGGCCGATTCATACGTTCACCGACGCCGCCACTCTCGTGAAAGGGCGACACACGTTCAAGGCTGGTGCGGTCATCGAATACTCGGGCGAGGACGATTTCGACCAGATTAACGTTCAGGCAATCCCGGGAAGCACCAACAACCAGAACGGCCGTTTCGAGTTCCAGGACAACCGGGCGGGTGGCACCGGTCTCGCGGTCGCCAATGTGGCGATGGGCCTCTTCAGCAACTACGGTGAAATCGGTCAGCGCGCGTTCACCAAGTGGCGCTCGCTCGCGACCGACATCTTTTTGCAGGATTCGTGGAAACCGGCGAGCAATCTGACGATCGAAGGCGGCGTCCGCTGGGCGATCTGGCCGCCATGGCATTCGCAGACCAACAACATCGCGAACTTCGAGCCGCAGTTCTACGACAAGGCCACTGCCGCGATCATCGATCGCGGCACCGGACGCATCACCGGCGGCAACCGCTACAACGGGATCGTGCTACCCGGCGGCGGCTTCGAAGGCGACGGCAAGAACCTCGTCGTGGCCAGCGACCCGGCGGTGCTCGCGCTGTTCCGCGGTCAGCCCGTAGGCTTCTCAAAGACCCACTACAACGCGTTCGAGCCTCGGCTCGGCCTCGCCTACTCGATCAACGACAGGACTGTCTTCCGTGCCAGCGCCGGCGTCTTCCATAATCGCGTGACGCTCAATGACTCGTCGTTGCTGGGCGGTAACCCGCCCTTTCAGCCGCAGGTCAGCGTCAGCAACGGCAGCGTCGACAACCCGAACGCAGGAGGCGCGGCGAGTCTTCCGTTCGCCATGACGGCTCAGGACGTTGAGTTCAAGCTGCCGACCGCTTACACCGTCGCCGCCGGCGTACAGCGCGAGATCCCGTTCGGTTTCCTGCTTGACGTCACCTACGTCGGCCGGTGGGGGCGCAATCTTCAGCGTGAGCGCAACATCAACCAGCTGCTGCCCGGCACGCTGCAGGCGAACCCCGGCGTGAACATCGCCGCACTACGCCCGTATCTCGGCTACGGCGCGATCCGCCTGACCGAGAACGCCGGCGAATCGAAGTACGACAGCTTGCAGATCAGCGCCGACCGGCGGTACATGAACGGCCTGAAAGTCGGCTTCGCTTACACGCTCGGCAAATCGAGGGACAACGCCAGCGACAAGCGCAATGTCGTGTGGAACACCTACGACGACTCGAACTACTGGGGTCCATCGAACTTTGATCGCCGGCACGTGCTCAACGTCTACTACATTTACGATCTGCCGTTCTGGAAGGATCAGAACAGCGCCCTGCAGAACATCCTCGGCGGCTGGCAGATCTCGGGCGCAAGCTTCTTCCGGACCGGGCTGCCCTTCTCGGTCACGCGAACCAACGACATCGCGGGCGTCGGCGACGGCAACTTCGGCCAGCCGTACAGCCTCGTCGGCGATCCGTTCAGCGGCGTGAACGGACAGTTCTCCGCCGGCTCGGGGAACGATCAGAACTTCGTGTTCAACCCGGCGGCGTTTGCGGCGCCAGCGCCTGGTACCTTCGGCAACTTGACGCGCAACACGTTCAGAAACCCGGGCGAGCAGCAGTGGGACATCGCGTTCTTCAAGAATTTCCGGATGCCGGGAACACAGAAGATCCAGTTCCGGGCGGAGATCTTCAACTTCATCAACCACCCGAACTGGGACCGCATCGCCGGCTCGTCGTCGACGTCCGGCTTCATCGCAGCGGACCCGAGCAACGCCAACTTCGGCCGCGTGATCGCGAAGACTGACGCCCGGAGGGAGGTGCAGTTGAGTTTGCGATATCAGTTCTGAAGAACGTGATCTAACCGCAGAGCACGCAAAGCGCGCAGAGTTGATTCTCTGTGCGATCTTTGCGGTCTCTGCGGTTGAACGTGAAGGCGATAGAGATTGCCCCTACACGCCGATCACGCCGACCAGCTCTTTGACCGCCGCCGCCGATTTCTTGAAGGCCGCGTCTTCGTCCGGTGTCAGCTTGATTTCGATGATCTGTTCGACGCCGCGTGACCCGAGCTTGCAGGGCACGCCGACGAACAGATCCCGCACACCGTATTCCCCCTGCAGGAACACGGAGCACGGCAGGATCTTCTTCTTGTCAAGCAGGATGGCGGCGATCATCTCCACCACCGACGCGCCGGGCGCGTACCAGGCGCTCGTCCCGACCAGCTGCGTGATCTCGAGTCCGCCTCCGGCCGTCCTGGCCGAAATACGGTCGATCGTCGCCTTGTCCATCAGGTCGGTGATCGGGATGCCGGCGACGGTGGAGTAACGCGGCAGCGGCACCATCGTGTCGCCGTGCCCGCCGAGCACGAAGGCATGGACGTTCTCGACCGACACGTTCAGCTCTTTCGCGATGAACGCGCGCATCCGGGCCGAATCGAGCACGCCGGCCATTCCGATCACCCGCTCCCGCGGGAACTTCGACAGCTTGTAGACCGCTTGCGCCATCGCGTCCAGCGGATTCGAGACGACGATGAGCAGACAGTTCGGCGAGTGCTTCACCACCTGTTCGGTGACCTGCTGCATGATTTTGTAGTTCACGTTCAGCAGATCGTCGCGGCTCATGCCCGGTTTGCGCGGCACGCCGGACGTGATGACGACAATGTCCGAATTGGCGCTCTCCGCGTAATCGCCAGTCCCAAGGATGCGCGAGTCGGAGCCCCAGATCGGGCAGGCTTCCAGCATGTCGAGCGCGACGCCGGCCGCTTTCTGGTCCGCGATGTCAATGACCACGACGTCAGCCAGCGACTTGTCGGCGACACCGCGCGCCACCGTTGCGCCCACGTTTCCGGCGCCCCCCACCACTGTCACTTTGCGATTCATCGAAACAGCTCCTCGTCACACACGTTAACCACGGGTGCCGAGCACGCAGAGAAGCTCAATCTCAGCGAGCTCACCGATTTCCGCGGTTAAGGCTTCCTACATGTTGCCGATAATGGCGTCGGCGAACTCGGACGTCTTCAACTCCGTCGCGCCCGTCATCTGACGCGCCAGGTCGTAGGTGACCTTCTTCTGACTGATGGTCTTCTCGAGACCGCGCTCGATGAGCGCGCCCGCCTCGGTCCAGCCGAGATAGTTGAGCATCATCACGCCGGACAGAATGACCGAGCCGGGATTGATGACGTCCTTGCCGGCATACTTCGGCGCCGTGCCGTGCGTCGCCTCGAAGAACGCGATGTCGTCGCCGACGTTGGCACCCGGCGCCATGCCGAGACCGCCCACCTGCGCCGCGCAGGCGTCTGACAGGTAGTCGCCGTTCAGATTCGGTGTCGCGAAGACGTCGTATTCCGCGGTGCGCGTCAGGATCTGCTGGAAGACGCTGTCGGCAATCCGGTCGTTGACGACAATCTTGCCGTCCCGCGACGCGCCCTGTCCGACCTCTTCCTCGGTCACGATCTTGTCGCGGAACTCCGTCTTGGCCAGCTCGTAGCCCCAGTCACGGAAGGCCCCTTCCGTGAACTTCATGATGTTGCCCTTGTGGACAATCGTGACCGTCTTCCGGTTGTTCGCGATCGCGTACTGAAGCGCCATCCGCACCAATCGCTTGGTGCCGGTTTCGGAGATCGGTTTGATGCCGATGCCGGAATCCGGCGCCACCCGCTTCCCCATTTCTTTCGACAGGAACTCGATGACGCGCTCGGCTTGCGGCGTGCCCTTGGCCCACTCGATGCCGGCGTAGACGTCCTCGGTGTTCTCGCGGAAGATGACGACGTTCATGCGCTCGGGATGTGTCACCGGCGCAGGCGTGCCGTCGAAGTAGCGGACCGGCCGGATGCAGGAATACAGGTCCAGCACTTGTCGAAGCGTGACGTTCAGGCTGCGGATGCCGCCGCCCACCGGTGTCGTCAGCGGTCCCTTGATCGCGACCTTGTAGGCCTTCACCGCTTCGAGCGTGTCGTTCGGCAGCCATTCGCTGGTCAGGTTTTTCGCCTTCTCACCGGCCAGAATCTCGAACCACGCGAGGCGGCGCTTGCCGCCGTACGCTTTCTGAACTGACGCATCGAATACGCGGACACTCGCGCGCCAGATGTCGGGCCCGGTGCCATCGCCTTCGATGAACGGGATGATCGGATCGTCCGGCACGACGAGCTGACCGTTCTTGCGCGAAATGGACGTACCGCTGGTCGGCGGCTTCAACGTGGTGAAATTGGGCATCTTTTTGGCTTGATCGCTGATAGCTGTTCTTTTTAGGTCAGCTCACCTGTCGGCGGGAAAAGATTTCCGCCGACGTTGTGGAAAACCCTGTGGAAAAGTCGCCGCGTTTACGCCGCTGTGATGCAGACTTCTGAATGTTTTAGCGGTTTGCACCACAGCAGGGCGCGTCGACAGCAGCGATTCCGCGCCGACCAAAACCCACGGATTATACTGTAGCCAAGGAGTTTCGATCGATGCGTCACAGCACTCTCAGCTACGCG
>Ga0111538_10008133_pt1 | contig 14080 bp, 7 predicted proteins | sample SoiMethybrSBSTD1_FD_79669 | JGI IMG/M metagenome (GOLD analysis project Ga0111538, IMG submission 79669) | Bulk soil microbial communities from a Populus tree surrounding site in Tennessee, USA - Soil MetaG P. TD hybrid SBSTD1 (version 2)... | ecosystem: Environmental > Terrestrial > Soil > Tree... | reverse complement strand
GTGCCCACAAGTCGGATGATAATTTTACAAGGTAGGGGCTTTCTTCGAGCTCATGCGGCTCAAGATTAGGTGTGATGTAAATTAGTCGAGGGCCAACCTTAACTGTCGTGCGCGTTCGAGTCGTTCTAATCGCCGTGCGAGTGCATTCATCGACCGGTTCTTGGTTGCTGCATGAGTCTAGCTTCCAGTGCTTCGATGCGTTTTTCGAGTTCCTCATGCTCGAGCGCTTTTTGGGTGAACTCAATGATGCGTTCCGCGGCCCGGATGCTGTTCTCACGTGTGCTCTTGAGATGCCTCACTAGTGTTTTAGACGCTTCAGCGAGATTGGCCTTGAGGCCGTCCAGTGCTTGCTCAATGATTGCGTTCCGCTGGCGTTTCAGCTCCTGGCGAAAGTTTTGGTCCTTGAGCCATTGATATACTGCGGCCTTACTAACACGAGCGCGCTTGCATCCTTCCTCGATCGATGGCGCAGTCAACAAATACGGAATCACCCGTTTCTGGTTATGGGTGAGTTCTTTGTTATCGTCCATTTTCGTCTAAATCCGTAATTTTTCCTACCGAGTAACCCAGCGAAACGTCGTTCGGCGGGATATTACCGCGCACGTCCGTCCCCGTTCGAAGAACGTCATTCGCTTTCATTAAGCGCAGAAAAGTCTTACTGTGCCCGTATTGTGCCTAAACCATCAAAGCACAGCGAACACAACCAGGCATCATGGAAATGTAAACGCGAATGATTCTGCGGGATATTGCGCGCTCGATGCTACCGGAAAAACGAACGGGAAAACTCAAAATCCGGTAGGGGCAACCCTGTGCGGGTTCAAGTCCCGCCTCCGGCACCAATCTAATTTTCTCGCTTCGTAGGCCCACTGCGGATCATATCCCGCAAGCCCCAAAGACTGGATGGCGCCGACAATCCGTGGATGATGCGCCATACCGGGAATAATGACGTGAGGTTTCTCGCCCCTTCTTATGTCCATATGAGAATCACCTTTCAGCTATTTCAAGCGTGGCCGTGACTGACTCACAAGCAGGTGATCGACCGCGAGTTACCTTATGCCGGATCTCCACATGTACATGGCTAAGAGGTTCGGCCGCGAACCGCCTGACTATGGTAAACCTTCAGCGCGTTATCCATTGTCTTTGAAGTCCGGTTGATCCGACGAATGTCTAAAGGCCTCGCGCAGTCGCTCGGCGAGAAGCGCGGCAAGGACAGAGGCATTATGGCCGCTCAGCATATCACCGGAGTCTTTGCCTGGCACTAGGTGGCGCATTACGGAATCTTTCCAGAAAGCAGCCCAGTCGATAGCTTCGTTTGTGGCCGCTCTGTTGCAGCGAGATGTTTCGAAAATTTCCAAGAATTTCAGTTTTCCGTTTAATGGGTTTCTTTGGTAACGATCCAGGGCGTGAAGATTGGAGCGGTAAACGTCGATCTGATTAAGCTCCCTTCGCGCGCCTCCGAGACGTTTCGATTGTTTAACCGACACGCCGAGGGAGCGCAGCTTCTGAGCAACAAAATTGATTCGATCCTTGCCATTGAGCTGAATCATCTCTTCGAGATACAGGTGCAGACGACCCGATACGAGGTTGCCGAGCGCCGCAGCTCTTCTCAGAGTGCGGCATGTCAATGCAGGAGAGTCACGCAAATCTCTCCCTTCCCGTTGAGTTGGATCCAGCAACCCGAGATAGGCGATGTCGATGCCTTCGGCCAAGAGTTGCCGCGCCATCTCATAGGCGACTGTGGCGCCGAAGCAGGCGCCGATGATTGCGTAGGGACCCAGTGGCTGAACAGTGCGCAATTCGCTGATATTGAGTTTCGCCATCTCTTCAATCGATGTAAGCGGCGCCTCACTGCCATCAAGTCCCACCGATTGTAAGCCATAGAAGGGCTGGTCCGGTCCCAAGGCCTGCGAAAGCTCGGTAAAGCCGAGGACGTTGCCATAGACGCCGGGCACTGAAAACACCGGCGTGAGAGAGCCTGATTTTCTGAGCGCCACCAGCGCCCGAAATTGCCGCTCCGGCACAGTTCGATAACGCTCCGCCAGAGCCCGCACCGTGGGAGCTGAAAAGAGCACGCCCAGCGGCAGCGAGCGGCCAAACTGCTCATCCAAGCGCGAGAACAACTTGGCTGCCAATAGCGAGTGACCGCCAATGGCAAAGAAATCGTCGTCGATGCCAACCCGATCGAGCCTGAATGTCTCAGCCCAGATCCGGCAAAGAGCTCGTTCAGTCTCATCGCGCGGTTCGACAAATTCACGACCTGTCTCGGTTGCATCCGATTCCGGGTCAGGGAGTCCTTGATGATCGACCTTACCATTGGGTGTCAATGGGATCGTTTCTACCCGAATTAAAGAGCCGGGAACCATGTAGTTAGGCAAGCGCTCTCGAAGAAAACTCCTGAGCTCTGAATCGGTCGCTATATTTCCCGCTGTATGATCGGCGACATAATAGGCGCAGAGTGATAGTTCTCCCGATTTTCGCCGCCGTGCCAGGACGTGAGAATCTCTTATACTCGGGTAAGTATTGAGTACGGCGTTTATCTCACCGGGCTCGACGCGGAAACCGCGGATCTTAACTTGCTTATCAATGCGCCCAACAAACTCGATGTTGCCATCGGAAAAATACCGGGCTAGATCACCGGTCTTATATAGTTTAGCTCTTCGGTCGTCGCTAAACGGATTGGCGATAAATTTCTCCGCTGTAAGCTCGGGTCGATTGAGATAACCGCGAGCTAGACCGTCACCGCCGATATGAACTTCGCCGATCACACCGATGGGCACGGGCTGAAGATGATTATCCAGTATGTACACGGACGTATTTCCGATCGGCTTTCCAATCGGAATGTTGGTGATTTTGTTTTCCAGTAGTCGTGGAATCGCGTAGGTACAGGCAAAGGTCGTACTTTCCGTGGGTCCATAGCAATTGATGATGTCTGTGTTGGGAAGCAGCGAAAGGGCACGCTTTACATGCGGTACCGAAACTGCCTCACCGCCAATGAGAAGTTGTCGGACACAGGACAATGCTTGAGACGCTTCCTCGATGACCGTGTTGAACAGTGACGACGTCAGCCACAAGGTGCTGACCTTGTGCTTGTGAAGGACTTCTCCCAGTTCGTTGGGGCTTGGAATCTTGCTGCCCGGATAAAGAACACATTGGGCTCCATGCAGTAGCGCTCCCCATAATTCAAACGTTGCCGCATCGAAGGATATCGGCGCTAGATGGAGAAATGTCTGAGTTGCATCAAGGTGCACATATTCAACCCCAAACAATAAGCGCAGGATTCCGCGGTGCGGAACTTCTACGCCTTTAGGCTTTCCTGTGGATCCGGAAGTGTATATTACATAAGCCAAGTTCTCCGGCGTTACTTCATTCTCTGGGGTCTCTTCGCTCTCCTTGACTATCTCTTCCCAGTCCCGGTCCAGACAAATCACGCGGGCACTGTGATGAGGAAGATTTTCAACCAGTCGATGCTGGGTCAGCAACACTGTAGCCTGGGTATCTTCCAGCATGAACCTTAGTCGTTCCTTGGGGTAAGATGGATCCAGGGGTACGTAGGCACCACCGGCTTTTAGAATACCCAACAATCCCACTACCATCTCCAGGCTGCGTTCCACGCAGACGCCCACCATTACTTCTGGCCCGACCCCGTGACGCGCTAGGTAACGGGCGACTTGATTAGCCCGGGCATTGAGTTCCCCGTACGTCAGCCGCAGTCCTTCATACTCGACCGCTATTGTGTCGGGCGTGCGCCTCGCCTGCGTCTCATACACTTCGTGGATACACGAATCGCGCGGGTACTCCACGGCTGTTTGGTTCCAATCCACCTGTAGTTGTTGCCGCTCAGCATCGGTGAGCATCGGCAACTTCGAAATGCTCTGGTCCGGCTCGCGGACGATCGCTTCCAGAAGCGTCCCAAAATGTTCGCACAGGCGCCGAATGGTCTGTGCTTCGAATAAATCCGAGCAGTACTCAAACCGTCCCTGGTAACCTCCGGTCTCCTCGTAGAGATGAAGAGTCAAATCAAACTGGGCGAACTTCAGATCAAAATGAAAGCTGCTGATGTCCAAGTCGCCAATTCTCGGGGCCGTGTTGTCCAACACCTGCAACACGACCTGAAAGACAGGGTTCCGGCTTGGGTCCCTTTCAAACTTCACGTGTTGCAGCATGACTTCGAAAGGCAGATCACTGTTGGAAAAGACATTGAGCGTCGTGTCCCGGCTCCTTCGCAGCAATTCGATAAAGGTTGGATTGCCCGCCAGGTCGCACCGCAAGGCAGCTATGTTGAGAATAAGCCCGATCAATGGCTCGACCTCGCCAGGGTTCCTCGTAGCGACGGGCATACCGATAACAATATCCTCCGCGCCGGAATATCGACGAAGCAGCACTTGAAAGGCCGCCAGCACGGTCATGAAGAACGTACAGCCTTCGCGCTCACCTAGGGACTTCACGTGCTCTACCAGCGCGGTGGAGATGTTGAAAAAGACATTCGAGCCTTTGAAGGACTGGCGGGCCGGTCGGGGTCTGTCACCAGGCAACTCCAACACGGGAAGCCTGCCGCCCAACTGCGTCCGCCAGAACTCGATCTGCTTGGCATAAGCGGCTTCATTCGCGATGGTTTGTCGTTGCCACAGGGCAAAGTCGCCATACTGTACGGCCAAGTCGGGCGGACACGGATCACCACCCTCGGTGAAGGCCCGATAAAACGTATCCAACTCATTCAACAGCAGCCCGATGGACAATCCATCCGCTACGATGTGATGGAGGTTGATGATTAAGACGTGTTCGGCTTCACCAAGCTTGAACAGGGAGACACGGATCAGCGGAAGGCGAGACAGGTCGAACGATTTCACAGATTCTTCCGAGGCCAGTGTCTGCAGTCTGTCTTCGCGTTCCTCGCCCGCCAGGTGATCCAGTGCCGTGACATTGAGGCTGATTTTGAGCTCGGGATGGATGAGTTGCAGGGGTTCGCCGTCTTTGATGGCGAACGTGGTTCTCAGTGCCTCATGCCGTTTGATGACTGCATTGAAGCTGTCTTCCAGAGCCCCCGAATCCAGCCGACCACGAAGACGATATCCATACGGCAGGTTGTACGCCGGATTACCCGGTGTCATCTGATCAATCACCCACATCTGGTGCTGGGTGAACGACAGGGGGGCGGAGTCACGATCGGGCCGTCTCGGTATTTCAGGACGTCTGACCCGCTTGTGCGAAGCCCTCTTCAAGCGCTGCTCCAGCAACGCTTGCTTCACTGGTGAAAGCGTTGATAACTTTTCCATAATCAGGTCACTCTCTGGCAGGACACTCCTACAACGTCACTGGTTCGAAACAAGCTGCCGAGCTTCCTCGTCAGAAAGCGCTTCAATTTCAGCGATGAGGTGCTCTTTGATATAGCTTGACAGTTCGGCGACCGTCGGTGCGTCAAATAGCGCTCTTACCGGCAGGTCGATCTGAAATGCCTTGCGCAATTCGGATACGATCCTAATAGCCAAGAGAGAGTGCCCTCCCAGTTGGGAAAAACTGTCATTGATCCCTACTTCATCAATCCCAAGCGCATCCTGCCAGACTTGAGCAATCTGTTGCTCGGTTTCATCACGCGGCGCGTCATAGTTCGTTTGCAAACCGGGCCGCTGGGAAAGCGTCGATCGGGTCGGACTTGCCACGGTCGCAGGTCTCTGGGTATTCAGTGATTCCAGTTTGATCCATTGGTTGATTCTTGCACCTAGATCGCCCGTCGATACAACGAGTTGGCTAGCGGTCCTCACAGCCAAGGCGGTTTCCATCATCTCCGTCGCTTCTTCGGCGTTCATGCCCAGTTCCTTGAGCGTTGTCCCGAGACCCGAATCAATCGCGGTATGATCGTGAAGCCGCCATACGTCCCAGTTCACGCTCAGCCAAGGCACGGGGGATGTCCGGTTATGCCTGCGCGCGAACGAGTCCATGTAGATGTTGGACGACGCATAAGCGGCTTGCCCGATTCCTCCGAGAACGGATGTCAAAGAGGACAACAGCAAGCAGAAATCTAATGCTTTGCCGTCCAGTACCTGTTCCAACACCAGCAAGCCATGCGCCTTGGCCCGAAAGTGCCTATCGCAATTGTCATGATCGCTGTCTTTGATTTCTCGATAGCCGTCATTCCCGACGATGCCTGCCCCGTGGACGACGCCATGGAGAGTGCCAAAGCGTTGATACGCTTGCTCGATGACTCCGTGCATCGCGCTTATATCCGCCACACTCGCGTTCACATACAAAACCTCGGCACCCAGTTTCTCGATCCTCTCGATTGTGCCGATTCTCCTGCGAACGGGATCATCAGCCGGGTGGCTTACGATCCATGTGTCCCAGGATTCTCTGCTCGGCAAGCTGGAACGCCCGACCAACACGAGACGGGCCCTGTACTTCGCGGCGAGGTACTCTGAAATCGCGACGCCGATCTTGCCAAGTCCACCTGTGATCAGATAGACGCCGCCCTCTCGAAATGACGAGTGACCGTGACCGGGTGTTTCTAGTGCAACCGGCTCGTAAGTCTGGACCCAGCGCTGGGCGTTTCTATACGCAACAAACATGCTCGAATCAGGGTCAAGACACTCCCCAAGAACGAGATCCGCAGCCAATTCATGCTCGCTGGCCTGTCCGGACAAATCCAAGTCGATACTCTTGGTACGGATATTCGGATACTCCTGACGGATCACCATGCACGGCCCTAGTAACGTCGATTTCTCAGGCCCTAGGGTCTCAGTGCCGTAAACGTCTTGGACGTTACTGGAAAGCGCGAGCAGATTTATCTCGTGTCCAACGTTGTGTGTGGCGAGTGCTTTGGCAAGAAAGATCAGGCTGTAGAAGCCCAAGGTCTGTGCTTGTGCGAAACCATCGCTCCCTGGCTGCGCCGAATGAAGCTCAGTTACGCTCCACGCATGGACGATATGAGCCGGTAGTGAGTGACTCGCCTGTAAAGTTCGAATCAACGAATCATAATGCTGAGAGTTTGCCGGTTCTATGATGAAACTGCGTGGCTCCACCTGCTGGAAGCCCTTCCCGGCCCTCACTGTAATCACGTCGTGTCCGGCAGATTTTAGCCGCGCTATCAGTGCCGCAGCAAAACCACAGTCATCTGCACAGACAAGCCAGGTCCTGGCTTTCTCCATCTGCAAAGCTGCCTCATGGATGCCGATGGTCCGCGGCAGAAGCCGTTTCCAGGATGGTACGTAGAACCATTCAGTAGGATTCGGGTTCTTGTGAACCGACAGCTGCGTGTGCGGGGCTGCAACCGGAACACGAAGCGGCTCCTGCCAGTGATGCTGTCTTTCAAAGGGATAGGTCGGCAACGCCACTCTTCGACGCCGCTCATCGGAGGGAATGTTGTCCCACTTGATTTCGGTTCCTGACAGCCATAGCGTGCCGACGCTGTGCCAGAGAAAGTCAACGTCCGACTGGTGCTCGTAATGGTGTCTTATAGAAGATACGGCCACCGGATGTCCCGCGTACCGCAGGTCAGGGTGTTGCATAGCCAGCACGCCAAGCGTCCGGCCGGGCCCGGCTTCAAGCAGAATCGGGTTCTTCAACTGCCACATGTAATGCAACCCGTCGCTAAACCTGGCTGTGTGATTGGCGTGCATGGCCCAATAGGAGGGATTAGTCGCCTGATCTCGTGTAATCCAGGTCCCCGTGACATTGGATATGTACGGAATGATTGGCTCGTTCAATCGAACCTTGTTTACCTCCGCTTGAAATGCCTTCACGATCGGATCAAGCATTCTCGAGTGAAAAGCATGGGCGTTCTGAACATGCCGACAAATGACGCTCCGTGTAGTCAACATCCTCTCCAACTCGGCCACGGCAGCAACCGGACCAGCCACCACACACAAACGTGGACCGTTGATCAATGAAATGGACAGATCTTCGGGAAGCAAGGAAAGCAATTCAGCTTCGGGCAGCATCACGGCAAGCATGGCTCCTTGCGGCAACTCATTGACCAGCTTGGCCCGCATCGCAATCAGGCGTAACGCATCTTCCAGCGACAGCACCCCAGCGACACACGCTGCCACGTACTCTCCCATGCTGTGCCCAACAATGGCGCCAGGGGCGATCCCCATCGATTGCCAGAGACGGGTCATCGCATATTCGATCGTGAACAGCGCTGGCTGGGCAAAGCGCGTCTGATTTAGATTCTTGGCGTCTTGATCCTCCGGTGCTTCGGTGTTTCGACCGAGCATCTTCTTTAAGTTGATTCCCTTGCTGTGACTTTTGTTCTTCCAGCTGTGACTCTTCGGATAAATGATGTCCCGGATATCGATCCCCAGGTGCGGCTCGAGAATCTGCACGCATCGATCGACTTCTTGTTTGAAAACAGCCCACGTTTCATAGAGATCGTAGGCCATGCCCACGTAGTGATCGCCGATACCGGGCAATAAAAAAATCACCGGACGCCGCGATTCGTCCGTCCTGCTGGAAAGGACTCGCTTCGAGTCTTGCTGATTGAGGGCGGTGATGGCGTCCTCTCGGTCGGCGCACACCAGACACCGTCGGTGGCGAAACGCCTTGCGTCCGATCCGCAAAGTGTAAGCCACGTCACTCATGTTCACGGAGTCGTTACTGTTCAAGAACGCCCGTAAGCGATGCGTGGCCTGATCGAGAGCCGTGGCCGTGTTGGCCGACAGAACCAGCAAGTGAGGAGGACTGGCATGAGTCGATGCACCCAATTCGGGCGCTTCCTCGAGGACGACATGCGCGTTCGTTCCGCCCATGCCGGTGGACATCACGCCGGCTCGTCTGGGACCGTCGCTGATCCACTCACGCAGTTGGGTGTTGACGTAAAACGGGGTGGTAGAGAAGTCGATTTCCGGATTGGGCTTGTTGAAATGAAGGCTCGGCGGCAGTTGTCGGTGCTTGAGCGCAAGGACTGTCTTGATGATGCCCGTGACCGCCGCCGCGGCATCGAGATGCCCCACGTTGGTTTTAACCGACCCGATGGCGCAATAACTTGACCGTGGTGTAAAAGTACGGAACGCCTTCGTCAGTGCCCGGATCTCAATGGGATCCCCAATGGGCGTTCCCGAGCCGTGCGCCTCGATGTAGCTGATGCTGTCCGCCTCAACCCCGGCATTCGCCAATGCCTCCACCACAACATCCGCCTGGCTGTTGACGCTGGGTGCCGTGTAACCGGCTTTTTCCGAACCATCGTTGTTGACCGCCGAACCCTTGATAACGGCATGAATGGTGTCGCCGTCCGCGAGGGCGTCCGCGAGTCGCTTCAGCACCAGGATGCCGCCACCGCTGCCGAACACCGTGCCATTGGCTCCGGCATCAAACGCCCGGACGTGCCCGTCCGGAGAGACCACCCCACCACCGTCGCAAAAGTACCCAGCGCGGTGCGGAACCCGTACCGATACGGCCCCAGCCAGGGCCATATTGGTCTCTTCACTCAAAAGGCTCTGACGGGCCAGGTGGACAGCGACCATGGAGGTCGAGCAAGCGGTCTGAACGGTGATGCTGGGCCCCTTCAAATTGAGTTTGTAAGAAATCCGGGTGCTCAGAAAATCTTTGTCGTTCCCGATAAGAGTGGGGATGTATTCCTCCGCCAGTCGACTGTTCAGGCCGACGTTCATGAAATAGGTGTTCAGGGCCGCTCCGGTGAATACGCCGATGCGTCCTTGATAGCGATCCGGGTCATAGCCCGCATGCTCGATCGCCTCATGAGCTAGCTCCAACAAAATGCGGTGCTGCGGATCCATGGTTTTGGCTTCCATCGGTGAGAAGCCAAAAAACGCGGCGTCAAAATGGCCCGGCTCCTCCAGGATTGGTGCGGCCTTCACGTAGCTCGGGTTGCTCAGGTACGACGCGGGCACGCCGGATTCCAGGATCTCCTGATCCGAAAGCCGGGTAATCGACTCGATGCCGCCGGCGAGGTTTCGCCAGAATTCATCGAGGTCCTGCACCCCGGGCAGGCGGCAGGACATGCCGACAATCGCTATATCGTAGCTGTTCTCCATCTTATTTTTCCGCTAATGCTGGTTTATCTCGACGGATATCGATTCCGACTGTTGACGGTTTTTCTCGTTGAACACTACTTGCTCCCGTTTCTCGGGGAACACGTGAGCGTAATAGCCTGTATCTCCGATTTGTTGCCAATTTACCGGCGCTGAACCGGCGGGAACGCTTGCGGCCACCACCGCTTTCGCGCCCACGTCTCGAAACAATTGCATTACGATGGCCCTTGTCGCAGTATCCGATGACCAAAACGCCCTACGGCCCTCTTCGGGGCCTCGGCGACTACGTGAACGCGAGCCATCCGTGCCCAATATGCGCTGAACGTCCATCCCGCTGACCCGACGGGCTCCCCTGCACGCAGGCCCGCGTCGTGTAGATACTTCGCAACCTTCCAATTTGTGTATCCGGACTGGAGAAACGGCGCCTCGGTGTTACCAATCACGAAATAGCGAGCCGCATGCACCATGGCTTGGCCTGTCTTCGCAGCCAATGTAATTGCGGCAATCAGCGCGGCGGAGGCCAAAGCGGCGGTGAAAATCCTCTTCGATTCCTCTGAATATGGGATGGTTATCGATCGGAACAACACCATCCACAGAACCACCACATAGGCCGCAATATACCTGCCCTCGAAGTGTAACAATGCGTACAGCCCTAGAACTGCACCTATCGGGACTAACACAAACCAGTGCTCGGCAATTCCTCGAAAGACTGACACGCGCCCTAGGTTCGTGAGGACGATAGCGCAGAAAAGAGTTAGGAGAGACCCGACGGTTCTGTCAATACCGAATTCAAGATTATACCAACCTCGATCACTGGTTGTGACAGCCCCAGGGGAGGTCGCAAGAAAAAATAAAAGCGCTTTGGTGTTTCTAACGATGACCGATAGCTGCCTTTGCAGATCTACCGTCATCTTGACGCCCTCGTACCAGTAGGATGGATCGTACCACGGCGGATAGGTCACCCCGAACGCCGTGCCAAACTCATACATGGGTGGATTGTCATAAATCTTCCTTGTCGGGTGTACTGGGGTGCCGTGGACAGTTTCTTCGCCTTGCCAATGATTCCATTTCTTAACCTGGTTTATTTCCCATGCGTAATTTAACCGGCCGGCATCACTGAACATCCAGCGCCCGTTGGCATTGGACAGTACGATGATATACGGCAGCGATAGCAGCAAGAACACCGAAAGAGCAACGAGAATTTTGTATCGTTTGTTCGCTGATCGCCCGGTTAACATCAGAGTTACACCGGTGAAAACAAAGGCCATCGGAAACATGATGGCCTTGGCCAAATACCCAAGGCCTAGCAACACTCCCAAGCAGATCGATTCACCCCAAGTCACGCTCCCCCTTCGAATGCGGAAGAACATGGCGAAGATCAAGTACACCAAGGCACAAACGATCGAATCGGGCTCCGGCAGATGTGGGGGCATCAACCGAATAGTGGACCAGGTAAACAAGGAGTAGCCGAGAACGAGCCAAGACCAATCTGGAAATCGCTCGTTCGAGGCCGTATCTTTGTTAGCCCGCAAAAATTCCCACATGAACACACTAAAGGATGCCAATGTGACTAGATAAATGAAAAAATTAAGAGCGTGGACGGCGGTGAATTCCCATTGGGCCGACGGGTTGAAAAGCATCATGAGCGAAAACAGCCATGGGTACAAAGGACTCCAAAGGCCGACTAGCGCAGCCCGCCAATCGCCGCGCCGATAAGCATCGGCCATATCAAGAAAGGTAATGCCCTCCGGATCAAATAGATCCCGATTATCCCAAAGGTCGAGTACCACCAAACAACAACTTACTATGCAAGCAATCGCTGCGACGCGTAGTGTCAACTGCCGATCTGTTCTGGAACGGAGGTTAGGGTCCAACGTGTTAATCCCCCGATTCGTGCAAACGCGGCGGCTGGCGGTTGTAGAAGATAGAAGTGGCATGCGCTTAGACTGTCCTGGGGGTAGGTTTAAGCGAAATCTCGGCACGTTCGGGATTTGAAATCCTGCAGTTAATGGATTTTTTAGCAATAATCGGTTCCGGCAACGCCTTGCGATCCGCTTTCCCGCTCGGCGTCAAAGGCATTTCATTGATTTTCTCAATATGATTGGGGACCATGTAGTCGGGAAGATGTTTTTTCAGGTAATGCTTCAGACACTGAACCTCCAGGTCAGATTTACAGACCACGTAAGCGATAATGAGAATGACGGTTTCCGAGTACTTTTTGACCACCGCAACGCAGTCGGTGATGCCTGGGTACTCCCTGATCGTGTTTTCGATCTCGCCCAGTTCGATCCGCAATCCCCGTATCTTTACCTGGTGATCCTCCCGGCCCAGATATTCGATGTTCCCGTCAGGCAGCCACCGAGCGACGTCTCCTGTGCGGTAAATTCGTTCACCAGGTTTGGCCGGGTTGTCGACGAACTTCTCATCGGTCAACGCCGCGTTATTCAGGTAGCCTCTGGCCAGACCGATCCCGGCAATGCATAACTCTCCGGCCTCACCGATAGACACCTGCTGGCCCTCTCTGATCAGGTAGAGCCTGATGTTATGAATCGGCCGCCCGATCGGAATGTTCTCGAAGTCATTGTGCGCAGGGCAGTCGAAGTAGCTGACGTCGACCGTCGCCTCGGTCGGGCCGTAGAGGTTGGTCAGTCGGGGCCCGGTCTTGCTGCCCCAAGTGTCATTGAACTTTCTGACATGACTGGGTGTGAGCGCTTCACCGCTGGCAAATACCAGCCGAACCGAAGCGAGGTGTCTTAGAACGCTGGCATCCTTTCCATCCAAATACTCCAGAAACACGTTCAGCATGGACGGAACGAAGTGCATGACGCTGACTTGGTGTTTTTTGATGGTCTCAATAATGGCCAGCGGGTTTCTTTCTCCGCCCGGCATCAGGAAGCACAGTTTGGCGCCCTGCATGGCCCACCAGAACAGTTCCCACACCGAAACGTCGAAACAGTAGGGCGTTTTTTGTAAGATGACGTCGCTCTCATCGATAGAGTAGGCGTGTTGCATCCAGTGCAAGCGGTTGACAAGGGAGCGGTGCTCGATCATCACTCCCTTGGGTTTGCCGGTCGATCCGGACGTATAAATCACATATGCCAGATCCTGCGGCTTGTTCAGGATGATTGGGTTGGCTATTGACCCACGGTAACTATCCGGATCGTCAAGATCGATGGTGAGCCCTCGAAAAGCAAAGCGACCGGCTGTCTTCCCGTGTACCAGCAGTATCCTGACCCCACCATCCGTCAGCATGTAGTCGATGCGATCCGGCGGATTATCTGGTGATACAGGCAGATAAGCCCCTCCTGCCTTTACGATCCCCAAGACGCCGATGATCATGGCGAAGGATCGCTCCACCATCATCGCAATGACGTGTCCCGGCCCAACACCTTCCGCCCTCAGGACATGCGCCAGTTGATTGACCTTGTCATTGAGCTGCGCATACGTGAGCGACGGCACGCCGAACGCGTTGTCGTGACCACAGATCACTGCCGTGTCAGATGCATGCGTGTCGGTCTGCGCCTCGATCAATTCTTGAAGCGTGACGTTGTCCGGAAACGCCGTCTCAGTCCGGTTGAATTGAACGATTCTCGCGAGATCGGCTTCCGTCGCGGCTTGTGGAGCGTTAGTAGCCATAGGAAAATCCACTGTGTCGGATCACTTGCCGAGCTTGCCGGCTTGGTCGACAAACATCTTTCCCAGAATGTCCTCATGAATCTGGGTGGTGCCTTCAATGATCTCCATGATCTTGGCATCACGGTAATATCGGGAAACCGCGGATGATCCGTGACAGCCTGAGGCCCCCCTGATCTGAATGGCATCAGACGCTGCTCTCACGGCGGCTCTCGACGTGAAATATTTGGCCATCAAGGTCTTTTCAAAAACTTCCGGAAGATGATCATCTTCCGCGCGGCAGGCGCTGTGGCATAAGAGACTTCCTGCCGCCAAATCGGTGCCCATTCTGGAAATCAGCGATCGGATCATCCCAATGTCGCCAACCGTGTTGTTGCCAATCTTCCGCGTGGCCGCGTGGGCGATGCTTTCTTCGAAGCATCCTCTCAAAAGCCCCAATCCCGACCAGGCCGTGCTGATTCTTCCGT
>Ga0111538_10008132_pt1 | contig 14080 bp, 11 predicted proteins | sample SoiMethybrSBSTD1_FD_79669 | JGI IMG/M metagenome (GOLD analysis project Ga0111538, IMG submission 79669) | Bulk soil microbial communities from a Populus tree surrounding site in Tennessee, USA - Soil MetaG P. TD hybrid SBSTD1 (version 2)... | ecosystem: Environmental > Terrestrial > Soil >... | reverse complement strand
GCTCGTTATATAAAAAAGAGATAAGCAAGTGAAATGATATTGGTTCCATCTAAAAACCGTGGCTGATAATTTTGGCCTCAAGGAATCTCTCTCCTACGGTGTACCGCGTGGTGCTCGTCGTTGACCAGTGCCTTTTCTTCACCAAGGATTGCCGAATGCCATTCCAGTCTCATGCGTTGGATAACTGACGGTCGCCGCTGGCCGGAACAGGAACCTTACCGGGAGACGGAACTCGACTGGCTCCGCTTGGAAGGTGTGCACATCGTCGGGGTGCTTCGGGCAAATTGGCCTTTTTCGGGCAGGATATTTCCCTGCTTGTTATTTCGACTGGCCTCCGCTTGCTGGAATTTCCTTCGATGCCTATTTTTGCTTGAAATATTTTTTCATCGTAACAAAGGGTTATGCAATTTTTGCTCATCTCATCCAAACAAATTCATATAAGCTTATAAAAACTTCTGCTATAAAGAACGCTGCTTCATCCTTAAGCCCTAGCTCTTACGCACCAACCACCAACTTCATTACCACTAGCAGGCACCAAATAACTCGACAGGGAGAAAAGAAATGGCAGATATTCATCAGGGACACTCCGCATTGGGAGACGTGGCCGCGCGAACGCTGGCCAACGCCACCAAAACTGTTCCTCAGTTACGGCTCATCACGCCGCGCTGGCTTACGCACATGCTTCACTGGGTGCCGGTTGAAGCGGGTATCTACCGCGTCAACAAGGTAAAGGACCCCAACAATATCGCGGTGGACTGTTCCCAGAGAGAGGAAGAACGCGAATTCAGTACGACCTTCGTCGATTACGAGGAGTGGGGGCGGGAGTACTACCTGAGCGCGGTTAACACCGTTGTAGATATTCACACCCGCGTTTCCGACCTGTATAGCAGCCCTCACAACCAGATTCACGAACAGGTACGCCTGGCCATCGAAATCGTCAAGGAGCGGCAGGAACGTGAGCTTCTCAACAACGAAGAATATGGGCTGCTCAGGAATGTCGATGACGGCATGAAGATAAAGGCACGTACCGGGGCGCCCACGCCCGACGATATGGATGAACTGATTGCCCGGGTGTGGAAGGAACCGGCTTTCTTCCTGGCGCACCCGGCCGCCATTGCCGCGTTTGCCCGTGAATGCACACGCCGCGGTGTTCCCCCCCCAACGATCTCGCTATTCGGCTCGCAGTTCCTTACCTGGCGCGGCTTGCCGCTCATTCCGACCGACAAGATCGATGTCGTCAATGGCAAAACCGCCATCCTGCTGCTGCGCGTCGGGGAAAGCCGGCAGGGCGTTGTAGGGTTGTATCAGCCCGGGCTGGCAGGCGAACAGGGCATGGGGCTGTCCGTGCGCTTCATGGGCATCAACCACAAGGCAATTTCGTCCTATCTGATTTCGCTTTATTGCTCGCTGGCGGTGCTTACTGAGGATGCCGCAGGATTGATCGAAGATGTCGAGGTAGGCAAATATCATGACTACAAGCATGAATACGCCAAGTGATCCCTTTGGCGCGGGCGCATTGAATGGAGCGGGAGTACCGGGTGACCTTCCCGACGTCATGGAGCTTACCCGCCTTGCCAACGAGTTCTATGCGAATCCGCCGGGATACTCGACTCCACCGGGGCCACGGGTCTCGGGAAAACAGCCGGCCGAAGTTGATGTGCCGCCGCCTGGCATGGGCAACTCCGCGGCCTGGCCTGCATCTCCTTCCCCTACGGTCGGAACGCCTTACAACGTTCCCCACTCCGCGGCGGGAATGCATGTTGGGCCGTCATTTTTGGATAACCGGCCTGCAGGGATACCGTCCGAGGTTCCCGGTCCGGACGCTGTTGCCTCTTATCCCGGTGCCGGCGCAGTCCACTCGGTTGCGCCCGAGGGTCCCTACCATGTGCCCCCTTCTGCTTCCGTAACGCCGTTCTCGCGTACGCCCGCACCCACGCCGGTTGCCCCGAAGGGGCCATACGGCGTACCGCCCTCCGCCGGTGCGGCGCCTGTGCCAGGAATGCATACCGCGTCTGCGATTGCGCCAGAAGGCCCATACCATGTGCCCCCTTCCGCTTCTGCTACGCCGTTTTCCCGGACGCCCGCGCCATCGCCGGTCGCCCACAGGGGACCCTACGGCGTGCCTCCCTCCGCCGCCGCAGCACCCGTGCCGCAAACACATGTTGCATCCTCTGTCACGCCAGAACGCCCGTATCATGTACCCCCTTCTGCCTCCGCCTCGCCGTTCTCGCGAACGCGCGCGCCGACACCCGTTGCGCCGAGGGGACCATACAACGTGCCGCCATCGGCTGCCGCCGGTCCCGGACCAGGATTCGCACCCTTCGATCCAACGGCAGGAGCGTCCCACTATGCCATCCCCTACGCGGGCACCGCTGCTCAGGCTGCGAACCTGCCGGAACCGCCAGCGTTTGGCGACATCCCGTTTGCCGATACCGGTCGGTTTACAGCCTTTCCTGGCGTGCCTTCGGTGCTTCCCTCCTATGATATTCCTGGCATCCATTCCAGGACTTCAGCTGGCACACGCGCCTTGCCCGTCCCCGGCGCAGGTGAGCCATCATTCTATTTCGTTGATGGAGCGAATCCGTTCGGCAGTGGCGGACGGACGTCGGGGTTGCCAGGAATGCAAGGGCTGGGGGCGCATCCTGCGTTCGATGCCTATATGGTGCGCCGGGATTTCCCTATCCTGGGCGAACTGGTAAACGGGCGCCCGCTGATCTGGCTGGACAACGCCGCCACGACGCAAAAGCCCCAGGCTGTCATCGACCGCCTGACGTACTTCTACCAGCACGAGAATTCCAACATTCATCGTGCTGCCCATGAACTGGCTGCGCGCGCGACCGACGCTTACGAGGGCGCGCGGGAAATCGTGCGCCGCTTCCTGAACGCTTCATCCTCCGACGAAATCGTTTTTCTCAGGGGAACGACCGAGGCGATCAACCTCGTCGCCCACAGTTGGGGCCGGCAGAACGTCAGGGAAGGGGACGAAATAGTCATTACCTGGCTGGAACATCACGCCAATATCGTTCCCTGGCAGCAACTGGCCAATGCGGTAGGTGCGAAACTACGCGTGGCGCCGGTGGACGACGATGGCCAGATATTGCTGGATGAATATCAGAAACTGCTCGGCTCGCGTACCAAGGTGGTATCGCTCTCCCAGGTTTCGAACGCTCTCGGCACCGTAACCCCGGCCCGGGAGATGATCGAGATGGCGCACCGAGTCGGGGCCCGGGTGCTGGTGGATGGGGCGCAGTCGGTCTCGCATATGCGTGTGGATATGCAGCAACTCGATTGCGACTGGTTTGTTTTCTCCGGCCACAAGGTATTCGGTCCAACCGGGATTGGGGCCCTGTACGGTAAAAAGGACCTGCTCGATTCCACTCCCCCGTGGCAGGGAGGCGGCAACATGATCCAGAACGTCACGTTCGAGAAGACGGAATACCACGAGGCACCCGCGCGTTTCGAGGCGGGGACGGGAAATATCGCGGATGCGGTGGGACTTGGTGCTGCGCTAGAGTACGTGGAACGTATCGGCATCGACAACATCAACCGCTACGAGCATGAGTTGATGGCTTACGCGACGCGCGGTCTCAGTACTGTTTCCGGGCTGCGGCTCATTGGTACCGCAGCGGAAAAGGCAGGCGTGCTGTCCTTCAGCCTGAAAGGGTTCACGACCGAAGAAGTCGGGAGCGCATTGAACGAGGCAGGAATAGCGGTACGTGCCGGACACCACTGCGCACAACCGATCCTTCGCCGTTACGGCCTGGAAACCACGGTGCGTCCGTCACTAGCGATGTATAACACATACGCGGACGTCGACGCGCTGGTGGCGGCATTGCATCGCATGCGCGGCGGACGTAACGTTTTTTAGTGCAGGAGTTTGCCTCAGTAAGGTAAATCGGGGAATACAATGGGATCCGGCTTTCCGAGACAGGCGTTCACCGCCTGTCTCTCCTCTCGCGGCGCCCTCAAATTTTTCAAAGAAAAATGATGAACATCCGTTAAAAGCCATGCAGCACAGTATCGATGACATAGTCAGGGAACTGAGGGCCGTACGCATCGCTTCGCTGGAATACCGGCGACGGCGTGACAGACCTCCCAAGCTTCCTTCGCGCAAGGCCCTAGCGGCTATTGTGGAAGGGTTGGGCGCGGCATTATTCCCAAACCGTTTAGGTCTGCCGGAGCTCACAGATGAGGGGATTGATTATTACGTGGGCTATACGCTTGATGTGGCGCTCCGGGAGTTGACAGCACAGGTTGCCCGGGAGCTGCAATTTACCTCCCGTTTGGAAACACTCAGCGATGAGGATCGGGCGCGAGCGCCGGCTATCGTACAATCTTTTGCCAAACGCCTGCCGCATATTCGTGGCTTGCTGGATACTGACCTTCGCGCAGCTTACGAGGGGGATCCCGCGGCGCGGACTATCGACGAGGTACTCGTCTGCTATCCCGGCATCACGGCCATCGCCCACTACCGGATCGCACATGAACTGCATAGCCTGGGAACCCCTCTCATCGCCCGCGTGATTTCCGAAATCGCGCATTCTGTCACGGGCATCGAGATTCACCCGGGAGCGCAGATTGGAGGAAGTTTTTTCATTGATCACGGTACCGGCGTGGTCATTGGCGAGACAGCGATAATCGGGCAACATGTGCGGCTGTACCAGGCCGTGACGCTGGGGGCGAAACGCTTTCCTGTGGATGAACATGGGGCACTGGTCAAAGGTAACCTCCGCCACCCCATTGTCGAGGATGATGTAGTCATTTACGCGGGCGCGACCATTCTCGGCCGCATCACAATTGGCCGTGGCTCGACCATTGGCGGCAACGTATGGCTTACGCGCAGTATTCCCCCCGGCAGCACTATTTCACAAGCGCATTACGAAGGGGGTTGAGCGCGACCGCAGCACCTAACGCTTTAACCAACACCACTCTTTGCAATACCACTCTTTGTAGAATAACAAATGAATTTTCAGCAACTCCGCATCATCCATGAAACAATCCGACAGAACTATAATCTTACCGACGCGGCCAACGCCTTGTTTACCTCCCAATCGGGCGTCAGCAAGCACATAAAGGACCTCGAAGACGAATTGGGCGTCGAGTTATTCGTACGCAAGGGCAAGCGTCTGCTGGGATTGACCGATCCCGGCAAGGAACTGGCAAGAATCGTCGAGCGCATCCTGCTCGACGCAAAGAATGTCAAGAGACTGGCAGAACAGTTTAGCAAACGGGACCAGGGCCGGTTAACCATCGCGACAACACATACACAGGCACGCTATGCGCTGCCGTCCGTGGTAGCTCAATTCAAGAAGGTATTCCCTAATGTGCACCTGGTCTTGCACCAGTCGAGCCCCGACGAAATCGTTTCGATGCTGCTCGATGGCATTGCTGATATTGGTATTGCGACCGAGGCGCTGGAGAGCGTGACGGAACTCGCCTCTTTTCCCTACTATTCCTGGCATCACGCGGTGATCGTACCGCCCGGGCACCCGTTGGAATCCGTGTATCCGCTGACGCTTGAATCAATTGCCGAGTTTCCGATAATCACCTATCACGAAGGATTCACTGGCCGGGCTGGGATTGACGAAACATTTGCCAAAGCAGGATTGATACTCGATATCGCCATGTCGGCCCTCGACGCGGACGTAATCAAGACATACGTCGAACTGGGATTGGGGGTAGGCCTCGTCGCTTCGATGGCTTTTAATCGCGAGCGCGATATACGGCTCAATCTGCTCGACAGTTCTCATCTGTTTCAGAAAAACACCACCAATATTTCCATAAGGCGGGGCCATTATCTACGCGGCTACGCGTATCGCTTCATCGAGCTCTGCCTGCCGTCGCTGACCGAGGCGGCGATCCGCTCCGGCGTGCAACCGGAGGCCGGAGTGGAGCTTGGCGGTTGAATGTCGGCGGCCGTTGCCGTCGACTTATATTCCGAGCATGTTACTGACTGTTCCCACGGGCGCATGTCCGCCCTCTGCTCGCGGTGACTGCAGACGTTACGATACCGGCGCGTCGGAGTCTGATGGTTTTTTGGCAAAGAGCGAATGATGAGCAATAGCTCCTCCGCGCCAACCAGGATAATTACGATCGTGGGCGGCGGCTTCTGCGGTGCTTTGACAGCCGTGAATATCCTTCGCCAGGATCCCGAAGGGAACATCCGCATCATTCTTATTGACCGCGGCACAAGACTTGGGCGTGGACTTGCCTACGGTACCTGGGACGATAATTTCCTATTGAATGTACCGGCCGGCAATATGAGCGCGTTACCGGATGACCCGAACCATTTTGTCCGGTTCTGCCAGGACGTTGACCCAGCATTCAACTCTGCCACCTTCGCCTCGAGACGGCTTTATGGCGACTATCTGGAGCTCACGCTGCGGCAGGCGTGTGAGCGCAACGCTGGCATAATGCTTGAGAAAGTACGTGGCGAGGCGATCGCGATCAGGCGACAACAGGGGGATGATAGCTATCGGATCGACCTCGCGAGTGGGCGAAGCATCCAATCCGGACAGGTCGTTCTCGCACTCGGGCATTTCCCCCCGTCGAATCCTGTCGCCCTTACCGGCCTTCACGAAACCGGCATCTATATCGCCAATCCCTGGGATTCTGTCGCGCTTGAGCGCGCGAATGGAGAAGGCCCGATCGCGATACTGGGCATGGGATTAACAGCCCTTGATACGTTGTTCCGCCTTACCAGCAGTAGCGATACCCGAAAAATTTACCTCGTCTCTCGCCACGGGCTTTTCCCACAGTCCCACCGTTTCAATCCAAAACCCCCAGCCCCCGCAGGTTTTCCGTCATTTCTCGAGAATTTGCCGTCGACCGTGCGGGCCTATGTTCATGCCGTACGTCTGGAAATCAGGAAAAACGCAACTCAAGGAGGCGATTGGCGCGACATTATTAACCTTTTGCGTCCTTATACCCCGCTCATATGGCAACGATTACCTCTGGAAGAGCGGACGAAGTTTCTTTCTCGCGCGGTCGCTTATTGGGATATACACCGCCATCGGCTCGCGCCAGCTGCTCATCTGCGCCTGAGGAGCATGCTCGATTCGGGTCAGGTGGAAGCAGTAGGCGGCCAGATCCAGGGATATGAGATGAAGGGCGGCAATGTGTCGCTCAAGATACGGCGACGGCATACTGGTCGTCTTATGGAACTGGATGTAAGCCGTGTAATCAACTGCACTGGGCCCACCTGCAATATCAGCAAGGTAACGTTACCTTTGATCGCTCAATTGAGAGATGAAGGCTACCTGCAGCAGGACCCCACCAGGATTGGATTCGAAGTGAACGATGAGTACCGGGTGATTAATCGGCACGGCAAGGCGGCAGAAAATCTTTTTTATATAGGGCCCATGCTTAAGGCGCGCTTATGGGAAGCAATTGCGGTTCCTGAACTGCGCATCCATGCCCAGCGGCTCGCAGAACGGCTGACCGGCGGCCGCTTCGGAAAAGAGGAAGGAAACGTTCAGCAATAGCGGCGCTATGCTCGAGCGCCACTTCTATTCGAACGCAACCGGCTACGCTTCTTCGCCGAGAAAACCGCCGCTCTGATGGCTCCAAAGGCGAGCATAGAGACCGCCGCGTTCGATGAGGGCCCGATGGGTGCCTTCCTCCGCCACCCTCCCCTTATCCATCACAACCAGGCGGTCCATCGCTGCGATCGTCGACAGGCGATGGGCGATAGCGATGACCGTCTTGCCTTCCATCAACCGGTATAGGCTCGACTGGATGACCGACTCTACTTCAGAGTCCAGCGCGCTTGTAGCCTCGTCCAGCAGAAGGATGGGGGCGTCCTTGAGCATGACGCGCGCAATCGCAATCCTTTGACGCTGACCGCCGGAGAGCTTCACGCCACGCTCCCCCACATGAGCATCGTAGCCTGCGCGTCCACTTGGGTCAGTCAGGCCCATGATGAAATCGTGGGCTTCGGCTCTTTTCGCGGCCGCTATCATATCCGCCTCGGTCGCGTCCGGCCTGCCGTATAGAAGATTCTCCCGCACGGAGCGATGCAGAAGAGAAGTATCCTGGGTCACCATCCCGATATTGGCGCGCAAGCTATTCTGGGTAACATGCTTGATATCCTGCCCGTCGATCAGTACGCACCCCTGCTCGATGTCATAAAACCTCAGCAGCAGGTTGACGAGCGTAGACTTGCCCGCTCCCGACCGCCCAACCAGCCCGATTTTCTCGCCCGCCCTCACATGGAGCGAAAGATGATCGATGACAGGCTTCGTTCCACCGTAACAGAATAATACGTCCTCGAAGTAAATATCCGCCTTGCGGATTCGAAGAGGCTTTGCATCGGCAGTGTCCGTCACTCCATGCGGACGCGACAGCGTTTCAATCCCATCCCGCACCGTGCCTACCTGTTCGAATAACGATGCCATCTCCCACATTACCCAGTGGGACATGCCGTTGAGCCGTAGCGCCATCGCGCCTGCCGCCGCGACGGCTCCCACCCCTATCGCGTTTTCAGTCCACAACATCAGCGCGACGCCGGTCGCGCTGATGATCAGAAGCGCTCCCATGGTCTGATTGACGATTTCAAAGCTGGTCACCAATTGCATCTGCTTGTATACAGTCTTTAGAAAATCCTGCATTGCCGATCGTGCGTAACCTGCTTCCCTGCCAGCGTGTGAAAACAGCTTTACCGTGGCAATATTGGTGTACGCATCACTGATGCGTCCTGTCATGAGCGCCCTCGCATCCGCCTGGGACTGTGAAACGCGGCTCAGTCGCGGCACGAAAAACCGCAACGCCGCGGCATAAAGGATAAACCATCCGAGAAAAGGCAGAGACAGCCAACCGCTGAAATTACCGACCACCAGAACCAGGGTGAAAAAGTAAATCGCCACATACACCAGGATGTCGCCGAGGATGAAGCAAACATCCCGCAGCGCCAGCGCGGTTTGCATGACCTTGGCAGCGACACGGCCGGCGAATTCATCCTGATAAAAATTCATGCTCTGGTTAAGCATCAGGCGATGGAAGTTCCATCGCAGCCGCATCGGAAAATTGCCTCCCAACACCTGGTGCTTGAAGAGGTTCTGCAATCCCACCAAAACCGGGCTCACCGCCAATAACCCGGCGAACAGAAGCAGCGTCGTCCGCTCCTGCTCCCATAATAGCGCGGGGGGTATGCGGCTTAGCCAATCCACAATTTTTCCCAGGATGGCGAAGAATAATGCCTCAAACGCGCCAATCGCCGCGGTGAGCAAGGTCATCGCGACTAGGTAGCGCCGCACGCCGCTTGTGGCTTCCCATACGAAAGTCAAAAATCCTTTCGAGGGGACCCTGTCCTCGATATCGGGATAGGGGTAGAGCTTTTTCTCGAAATAATTAAACATCCAGCTTTAGTAACGTATATGCAGCTTTATGGCAAGGATTACACGAATCAGACGGAGCGGATCAGAAGCGGATGGCTCACATCCAACCTGCCGCCCCAAGGATATATTGTCCAGCCTACCATTGCTGCATGGCGCCCACGGCAAGGGCACAAGAAGGAGTGGGAAGCTATTTCCCTGCAATGAAACACCGCTGCCATGTTGCGACTCTGTTAAATTAGGGGAAAATACAGACAGGGACGTTTCTATTCAGACTTGAGCGCGGTTATGGCGGTTAGATCGCCCGGCCGTGGCGCTTCAGGCAGCTGCCTTCTTCAGGATAAATCATGCTCATTACTGAACAACCGGCCACGGTGGAACGTTAATGCCTGGGGCTTATGCACACCTGACGCTCGTCAACCTTATCCGGGAGCCAGCTCGCCTTGAGAGCCATAACTTCCCGCCCGCGGCTATCGTCGCGGTGCTGGATTACTTCCGCTTTTGCGAACTTGGCGCAATCAGCCCCGACTATCCTTATCTCGATATTGCCCATCCCGATGCTTGCCAGTGGGCCGACCGGATGCACTACCAGAAAACCGGCGATATGATCAAAACCGGCATTGACCTGATCAGAAAGCTAGACGGAACCGCGCAGCAAAAAGCCTTCGCTTGGCTGCTGGGCTACACCAGCCATGTCGTGACCGATGTAACCATCCATCCTGTCGTCGAGCTGAAAGTGGGCGAATACCAGAAGAACAAGGGAAGGCACCGGATCTGCGAAATGCACCAGGACGCCTACATCTTCCAGCGGCTGAATATTGGCGAAATAGGCTTGGCCGAACACCTCGATTCCGGAATCTGGGGCTGCTGCGATACGCCCGGGAGCGGAAAGCTCGACGCGGCGATTGTCAGCACCTGGCAGGGGATGCTTGAAACCTGCTACTCCGCTGCCTACCAAGCCCATCCTCCCGTCATCGACAACTGGCATGGCTCCTTTAAGTTTATTGTCGATAAAGCGGAGGAAGGCAGCGCGCTCCCCCCTTTCGCCCGCCATGTCGCGGCCAACATCGGCTTAACCTATCCCGCCATCACCGATCTCGACCACCAGTATCTGCAGAAACTGGAAACGCCGCTCGGCACGATGCATTACGACCAGATATTCGACCGGGCAATGGAAAACGTGCTGGATGCCTGGGCTCATGTCGCCGATGCCGTCTTCAGGAACAGCAATACCTTCCAGATGGCGGCGGCCAACTGGAACCTCGATACTGGGCGCGACCCGACGGGCCGCTATGTCTATTGGCAGGAAAAAGGACTGGCGTGATCACGATCCGTTTGCGTGCCGTTACCATCTCGGTCGCGCTCGTGCTTGCCTTGGCGGCGGGATGCACTCCCCTCACGCAGACGCAGCCTCCCGACCGGGAAGAAATGTACATCAGAGCTTCCGCACTGACGAAGCTATCGGCTGCGGTGGAATCGACCGTCCGCTACAAGAATCCACCGCCTGAGCTTAGCGATCGCGAACTGCTGACGCTCGCCACGCAGCACGACCCCATCTTGCTGGACAATTTCAAAGGCTACACGGTCCGCGTGCTGCGGCAGGCGCGCCATTCGGTAGTGCTGGTGTGCGATGCAACCGGTAACCGCGCCTTGCTGGAGGATGCTGGATGCTCCGGACCGATGGATCGCCATCGGTGGATGGGTGAGAAACCGGAACCGTGCGAATTTACGATTGATACCGCAGAGGTATGCCTGAAACAGTAAAAGCTTGCGCCCATGCCCGTACGGGGTTGAGTTACCTACCCATACGCATGTGTTCGTGGATTTTTAAAGTATCTTTTTCTGGTGATTTTGCAAGCTGAGCAAAATCTATGAGCTTTTTGCCATGCAACGTAAGATCAAGGTGCGCGGGAACTACAAAGGCCCAAGAATGCATCCCATTACTAGGGCTCTGATCGCAATTTTCTTGCACTAAACCTTGAGTCTCCAACTCGAAACAGTCTTGCATAAGACCGGCGAATTCGTCGGAGCCTGGGCTCAAGTTGAAACAGTTCGGGCGCCATGCTAGGCCAACATCAGACTTTTGAGATATAGCCGTGAGTATGCAAATCTTCCGATATGTGACCGATTCAAGCTGACAAATCAGTCGATTTGCTTCTCCTCGCGAAACGGAATCGGTAAATGCGATAGAAACATATAAGTAAGCCAGATAGGGAAGCTTATTCTCTTCATATTCTCCTCGCGCAATTTGAAGAACTCCTTCAAAAATTTCTGCTCCGGAACGCCTGGTATTGATATCGAAATCAAAAAAACCGTCTTCTCTCGGCCGCAAGCCTTCCTTAATCCTGATGCTAAACTCTTCGATGGCTAGGGTTGCGACATTTCTGACTCTTCTGTTCTCGTTTTGAGATAACGTCCGGGAAAGCATTTCAGCTGCGACCGACATTAGACCAGTAGCAGCCCCAATGACAGCGCCTGCTTCCGCACCCGAAGATACGGACGAAACAACGCCAAGAGCTAAGTTACCCACAACGCCTATACCCGATCTAAGCCACCGCTCCCCTCCCCCGTTTGCATCTTCTGATTCCATTAGAATATTCTCATTAATTTTTATTATCTTTGCCAATTCTTGCCCAACCGGCTCTGGCATAACAGCTTAAGCACCTATTTTTTTGCTACCCCGTTTAAGTATCGTATCCCTCGCCTGGGGCAGCAGCTCGGGGTAATCGCGGCTGTAGTGCAGACCGCGGCTTTCGTGGCGCATCATGGCGCATAGCACGATCAGGTCGGCGGTATCCACCAGGTTGCGCAGCTCCAGCAGATCGCCGGTGACACGGAAGTTGGCGTAATACTCGTTGATTTCCTCGCGCAGCAACTCGATTCGGCGCCGTGCCCGCTCAAGGCGCTTGGTAGTACGGACAATGCCTACATAGCTCCACATGAAACGCCGCAGTTCATCCCAGTTGTGCGAGATGACGATTTCCTCATCTGCATTGGTTACGCGGCTCTCGTCCCAGCGGGGCAGCTCGACGGCGGGCTCCGGGGCCCGTCCGGTAATATCCCTCGCGGCCGCCTGGCCGAATACCAGGCATTCCAGCAATGAGTTGCTTGCCAACCGGTTCGCGCCGTGCAGACCGGTATGCGCGGTTTCCCCAATGGCATATAAATTGTCCAGATCGGTCTTGCCGTTCAGGTCCGTCACAATGCCGCCACAGGTGTAGTGGGCGGCGGGCACCACCGGAATGGGCTGTCTGGTAATATCGATGCCGAATTCCAGGCAGCGCTTGTAGATGTTGGGGAAATGCTCCTTCAGGAACTCCGCCGGCTTGTGCGAGATATCCAGGTAAACGCAATCGAGCCCGCGTTTTTTCATTTCAAAGTCGATCGCACGGGCAACGATATCACGTGGCGCAAGCTCCGCGCGCGAGTCGTGCCAAGGCATGAAACGGGACCCGTCGGGGAGTTTCAGCACGCCGCCCTCTCCGCGCACCGCCTCGCTGATGAGAAAAGACTTCGCATGCGGATGATAAAGACAGGTGGGGTGGAACTGGATGAATTCCATGTTCGCGATTCGGCAACCCGCGCGCCACCCCATCGCGATGCCGTCGCCGGTGGCGGTATCGGGATTGGTCGTGTAGAGATATACCTTCCCGGCGCCGCCCGTTGCCAGCACAGTGTTATCCGCCCCGATAGTCTGCACCTGACCGGCGTTGCTATCCAGCACATAGGCGCCATAGCAGCGGTTGCTCTTCTCTTCGGCAACTCCACGGAGAGGTCGCAACTTGGCGCTGGTAATGAGGTCCACCGCCACATGATGCTCGAGCACGGTGATATTGGGATGTGTGCGCGCTTGGTCGATGAGGGTGCGTTGCACCGCCTGCCCGGTCGCATCCGCTGCATGGATGACGCGCCGTACGCTATGCCCACCCTCCCGCGTCAAATGATATCCCGTGCCGTTGTCATGATCGCGGGTAAATGGCACGCCCTGCCTGATCAGCCACTGGATGGCCTGGGGTCCGTTTTCCACTACGTAGCTGGTCACCGCCTCGTTACAAAGGCCGGTCCCCGCAACCAGTGTATCCCGGATATGGGCTTCCGGCGAATCTTCTTCCGACAGCGTCGCGGCAATGCCCCCCTGGGCCCAACCGCTGGCGCCATCGAGCAACGCTTTTTTGGTGATGAGTCCGACTTTCCTGCTGAATGCCAGATTGAGCGCAAGCGTCAAGCCGGCGAGACCGCTGCCGATGATCAGGGTATCGAAATGTAGTTGCGGCACGTGAATTCATTGTTTTGATACAGGACCAGAATGATACCAGACTTGACGCCGCTCCTTTGGCGACCCAATCCCGACCGTACCGAGATAAGCCTCCTCATGCAGTAGTCAGCGGATGAGCCCTGCTAATGCGAGCAACAGCCATAATTCGCAGCCCTTCCCTAGACCAGCATAGTCTTATTCCGTCGGTTACCGAACAGAATGCGCGTAGCGATGCGCGCACATTATGCCTCGGCTCATGCGCGACCGCTCCGCCCCATGGACGACGCGGGCGCAATGTCGATCATTTCGGCTGGTCTGCGCCCAGTGTCGAATTCGCTTGGCAAGGAATTGAATGATGCATCCGATCTACCTGTGCAATAACCACGTTTTCAACTGAACTAATTTATACTATGCGTTGTCTCTCTACACAGATCACGGATAACAAGCCTGGAGCGCGTCATTCCCCGATAGACCCTTGAACGGGTATACTTGC
>Ga0111538_10008131_pt1 | contig 14081 bp, 19 predicted proteins | sample SoiMethybrSBSTD1_FD_79669 | JGI IMG/M metagenome (GOLD analysis project Ga0111538, IMG submission 79669) | Bulk soil microbial communities from a Populus tree surrounding site in Tennessee, USA - Soil MetaG P. TD hybrid SBSTD1 (version 2)... | ecosystem: Environmental > Terrestrial > Soil >... | reverse complement strand
GTCTCGACCACGATCATCGAGTCGGGCATCGACATCCCGCAGGCGAACACGCTGATCGTGGAGCGGGCGGACGCGCTGGGCCTCGCGCAGCTGTACCAGATCCGCGGTCGCGTCGGCCGCTCCGACGTGACGGCGCACGCGTACCTCTTCTATCCGGACGCGAGCGAGCTCACCGCCGAGGCGCGCGCGCGGCTCGCGACCCTCGCCGACCACACCGAGCTCGGAGCCGGTTTCCAGATCGCGATGCGCGACCTCGAGATCCGCGGTGCCGGCGATCTGCTCGGCGCCGAGCAGTCCGGGCACGTGGCTGCGCTCGGCTTCGAGCTCTACGTCGAGATGCTCAACGAGGCCGTGGCCGAGCTCACCGGCCAGAAGCGCGTCGTGGCGCGACCCGTGCGAATCGACGCCCGCGTCGACGCCTACGTCCCGGCGTCGTACATCCAGGCCGAGGCGCTCAAGATCGACCTCCACCGCCGGATCGCGCTCGCGGAACACGAGGACGAGCTGCGCGAGCTGCGCGCCGCGACGGAGGACCGGTACGGGCCGCTCCCGGAGCCCGTCGAGAACCTCTTCCGCCTGCAGGAGACGCGACTCGCGCTCGCGCTCGTCGGCGCCGACTACCTCGTCTTTCGCGCCGGTCGCGCCACCGTCGGCCCCGTCGGCCTGGCCGCGTCCGAGCTCCGCGCGCTGCGCGCGATCTCGGACACCGCGATCTACACATCGGCGCGCCAGGAGGTCTCGCTGCGCACCGATGGACTCGACGGTGCGCTCGGTCTGGCCGCTGCTATCGTTGCCGCGCGCCGGGCCGCCTGAGCCTTTGCCCATCCGACCCGCTCCGGCCCCGATCAGTTTCCGAACACAGCGCAACCAGTCCCTAACACCGCGTCGCCTATAACGAGGTCTCGATGAAGCGCTCGCTCCTGCTCGCTGCCGCTGCTCTCGCAGCTGTCACCGCCATCGCCGCTGGCTGCGGCGATACCGACGAGATCCCGGCCGACGCGGTCGCCGTCGTCGACGGCACCACGATTCCGAAGGCCCAGCTCGACGAGCTCGTCGCACGCGTGAAGAAGTCGTACACGTCGCAGCAGCGCGCCTTCCCGAAGGCCGGCACGGCGGAGTTCCAGTCGCTGCAGAACCAGGCGGTCGCGTACCTGGTTCAGCGCGCGGAGTACAGCAAGGAGGCCGACGACCTCGGGATCGAGATCACCGACTCCGAGATCCAGAAGAAGGTCGACGAGGTCAAGAAGCAGTACTTCAAGAACGACCAGAAGAAGTTCGAGGCAGGCCTCGAGCAGCAGGGCTACACCGTCGCCGCCCTGCGGGACGACGTCCAGGCCCAGCTCGTCTCCGAGAAGATCTACGAGGACATCACGAAGAGCGTCAAGGTCTCCGACGCCGACCTGCAGAAGTACTACGACGAGAACAAGGATCAGTACTCGGTCGCCGAGTCGCGCGACGTCCGTCACATCCTCGTCAAGACGAAGGCGGAGGCCGACGAGCTCCACTCGCAGCTCGAGGGGGGCGCCGACTTCGCGAAGCTCGCGAAGGAGAACTCGCTCGATCCGGGCTCCAAGGACCAGGGTGGCAAGCTCACGATCTCGCGCGGCCAGACGGTCGCTCCGTTCGACAAGGCAGCGTTCTCGCTCAGGACGAACGAGCTCTCGCAGCCGGTCAAGACCGAGTTCGGATATCACCTGATCCAGCCGCTGGCAGCCGTCAAGGCCGGCTCGGTGACGCCCTTCACCGAGGTCAAGGCGCAGATCAAGACGCAGCTGCTCGAGGAGCGGAAGAACAAGGCCGTCAGCGACTGGGCTGCCGACACCGAGAAGAAGTACGACGGCAAGGTCACGTACGCCGCCGGCTTCGAGCCGCCGGCGACCTCCACCGGCGCGGGCGAAGAGACGACCACCGGCGAATAGCCGCGTGGAGCGGGACGCGCTCGCCGAGCTCCGTGAGCTGACCCGGCGCCTGCGCGCCGAATGCCCCTGGGATCGGGAGCAGACCGCCCGGACGATCGTCCCACATACGGTCGAGGAGGCCTACGAGGTCGCGGACGCGGCGCTGGCCGACGATCCGGCGAAGCTCCACGACGAGCTCGGAGACCTGCTCTTCCAGGTCTACTTCCTGTCCCTGCTGCTCGAGGAGCAGGGAGACGGCGACCTCGACAGCGTCGCGCGCGACGTCCACGCGAAGCTCGTTCGCCGGCATCCGCACGTGTTCGGCGAGGCGGAGGCGCGAACGGCCGGTCGGGTGCGCGAGCGCTGGGAGGCGATCAAGACCGAGGAGGAGGGGCGAAGGGGCGTCTTCCACGACGTCCCCGAAACGCTCCCGGCGCTGCTCCTCGCCCGCAAGGTCCAGCGGCGCGCCGCTGCAGTCGGCTACGACTGGCCCGACCTCGACGGACCGACCGCGAAGGTGGGAGAGGAGCTCGACGAGCTGCGCGCCGAGCTCGAGCGGGCCGGCCGGCCGCGCCCCGAGACCGAGCCCGACGCGCGCGTTGCGGCCGAGCTCGGCGACCTCCTCTTCACCGTGGTGAACCTCGCGCGCTTCGTGAACGTCGACCCCGAGCTCGCGCTCCGCTCGACGACCGCGCGGTTCGTCGAGCGGGTGGAGCTTGCCGAGCGACTCGCCGGTGAGGCGGGGGAGACGTGGGCCGAGCTCGACCTCGACGCCCAGGAGCGGTGGTACGACCGGGCGAAGACCGCCCTCGGCCCCGCCGATCGCAGGTGAGGCGCCGGCGGGCGAGGCGCGCTCACCGCTCCCAAGCACCCCCAGGGGCACCCCCGTGTCCCTGATGTCACGTTATCAGTAGAGACAACCGTGAATCGCTACAACATCGTGCCGATTCGACGCGCACCGGAGCGCAGTCGGCTTGCGACCGTCGCAGGGCGGCCGGAACCTTCCTCTGCGCGCCGCACAGGGCTCCGGTCGAGGGGGCCCGACTGCGCGCTTCGCCGTTCCGATGCCCGCCCGACACGTTTCCACTACGCGCAGCGACGCCTCCCAGAGTGGCCGCGAACGCGAGGCGTCTAGTCTTCTCCCGCGGAAGCGGCGCAACCATGCAGATCGTCCACGTCCACGGAAGGCAGGTGCTCGACTCGCGGGGGAACCCGACGGTCGAGGTCGAGGTCGGGCTCGAGTCCGGCGCGTTCGGTGCTGCCGCGGTTCCCTCGGGCGCGTCCACCGGCGAGCACGAGGCGGTCGAGCTTCGCGACGGCGGCGACGCGTGGCTCGGCAAGGGCGTCGCAAGGGCCGTCGGCCACGTCGACGGCGAGATCGCGGACGCGCTCGCCGGGCTCGACGCCGCCGACCAGCGCGAGGTCGATCGCACGCTGATCGTCCTGGACGGCACGGAGACGAAGGCGAGGCTCGGCGCGAATGCAATCCTCGGTGCATCGCTCGCCGTCGCGAAGGCGGCCGCCGTCGAGGCCGGCGTCCCGCTCTACCGCTGGGTCGGCGGCACGAACGCGCACGTCCTGCCCGTACCGCTGATGAACGTCGTCAACGGCGGCGCGCACGCGCAGAACTCGCTCGACTTCCAGGAGTTCATGCTCGTCCCCGCGGGTGCGACGAGCTTCTCCGAGGCGCTGCGCATCGGCGCGGAGTGCTACCAGCACCTGAAGGCGCTTCTCGGCGAGCGAGGTCTCGCGACGACGGTCGGCGACGAGGGCGGCTTCGCCCCGGACTTCGGCTCCGCCTACGAGGCGTGCGAGGCGATCCTCGAGGCGGCCGAGCGCGCAGGTCACCGGGACGAGGTGGCGCTCGCGCTCGACCCGGCGACGAGCGAGCTCCACCGCGACGGCGTCTACCACCTGGAGCGCCAGGGGGGCACGCTCGACACGGCGGGGATGATCGATCTCTGGGCCGATCTCTGCGACCGGTTTCCGATCGTCTCGATCGAGGACGGGCTCGGCGAGTCCGACTGGGAAGGCTGGCAAACCCTCACCGATCGCCTCGGCGGACGCGCCCAGCTGGTCGGCGACGACCTCTTCGTGACGAACGTCGACTTCCTGCGCCGCGGAATCGATCAGCGCGTCGGCAACGCGATCCTCGTCAAGGTCAACCAGATCGGCACGCTCACCGAGGCGCTCGACGCGGTGGAGCTCGCGCACCGGAGCGGCTACCGCGCGGTGATCTCGCACCGCTCGGGCGAGACCGAGGACGCGACGATCGCGGACCTCGCCGTCGCGACGAACGCGGGGCAGATCAAGACGGGTGCGCCTGCCCGGTCCGATCGCGTTGCGAAGTACAACCAGCTGCTGCGGATCGAAGAGGAGCTCGGGGACCAGGCCGCGTACCCCGGTTGGGCGGCGTTCCCCCGGGCAAGCGCTTGACGGGATCTACAGTGACTGCGTTGACCAGTCACGCTCGGCGCACCAAGATCGTCGCGACCATCGGTCCGGCCTCGGCGACCCCGGAGAGGATCGCCGCCCTGATCGAGGCGGGCATGGACGGCGCGCGCCTGAACCTGTCGCACGGCACGCAGGAGGATCACGCGCGCACGGCCGAGCTCGTTCGCAACGCGGAGAAAGACGCGGGGCGCTCGATCTCGCTGATCGCCGACCTGCAGGGGCCGAAGCTCCGCGTGGGCGATCTGTCGGAAGACGTCGTGCTGGAGGACGGCGACTCAATCGTCATCGCGGGCGAGGACGTCGCGCAGGCCGACGACATCCCCGTCGCGCCCGCGGTGCTCGGCTCCGTGCTTCGCGCCGGCAACGACGTCCTCATCGACGACGGCCACGTCCGGCTGCGGGTCGAGACCGTCGACCGCGGCCGCGCGAAGTGCGCCGTGGTCGTCGGCGGCACCGTCTGCGCCCACAAGGGCGTCAACCTGCCGGGCATCCCGCTGCCGATCCCCTCGCTGACGCGAAAGGACCTCGACGACCTCGAGTTCGCGCTCTCGACCGGGGTCGACTACGTCGCGCTGTCGTTCGTCCGGTCGGCGTCAGACGTCAAGGCGCTGAGCACGCTGATCGAGGCGCGCGGGGCGCACGCCTGGGTGATCGCGAAGATCGAGAAGGCGGAGGCGGTCGCGGCGCTCGACGAGATCCTCGCCGAGGCGCACGGCGTGATGGTCGCGCGCGGCGACCTCGGCGTGGAGATCGGCGCCGCGGAGGTGCCGCTCCTCCAGAAGCGGATCATTCACCACGCGCTCGAGCGCGGGAAGCCCGTGATCACCGCGACCCAGATGCTCGAGTCGATGATCAACTCACCCGAGCCGACGCGCGCGGAGGCGTCCGACATCGCGAACGCGATCCTCGACGGCACCTCCGCGATCATGCTCTCGGGCGAGACCGCGGTCGGCAAGTATCCGATCCAGGCCGTGCGCGTGATGGACCGGATCGCGCTGGCGGTCGAGCCGAGCCTCGACTACCGGCACGAGATCCCACTTGCGAGCGAGGAGCCGACCATCGGCCAGGCAATGTCGAACGCCGCCTGCGACATCGCCGAGGCGCTGTCGGCCAAGGCGATCCTCGTGCCGACGTTCACGGGCCGCACGGCCTCCGCCGTCGCCCGGCTCCGGCCGAAGCGCGCGATCGTCGCGCTCACGCACAAGCCGGAGTCGCTGCGGCACATGGCGCTCGAGTGGGGCGTCACGCCCGTCTGGATCCCGGAGACGGGCGACGTCGAGGACCTGTGGGACCGCTCCGTCCAGGCGGCGCGGGACTCGGGCGTCGTCGTCCCCGGAGACCGGGTGGTGATCACCGCGGGCACCGCCGTCAACATCCCCGGCTCGACGAACGTCATCAAGGTGGACGTCGCGTAGGAAGCCGGCGGAGGGGCCGCGCGTACGGCGCCGAAGGAAGCGCCGTGGCCGGGAAGCGTCGCCGCAGGCGGACGAGAAGGGAATCGCGGATGAGGGCGATCCGCGGGCTGCGCATGCCGCGCTGGCTCCTGCCGGTCCTCGTTTTCGCGGCCGTCGGGTTCCTCTACTACCGGCCGATCACAACCTACCTCGAGACGCGCCAGCAGCTCGCCGAGCGACGGACCGAGGTCGCGACGCTGCGCGCCGAGCGCGGACGGGTGACCGCTCGCCTCGAGCGCGCGACGAGCCTCGAGGAGCTGGCGCGGAGCGCTCGGCGGATCGGTTTCGTCCGTCCGGAGGAGCATCTCTTCATCGTGCGCGGCACGGCAGCCTGGTCTCGGCGCCACAGCCGCTGAGTGGCCTGCTCGCCAGGCGGGACGCTACGGTCACGCCATGGACGACCGTGCCCTCGTCGCCCGCCAGCTCGGCCGCGAGCCGCGCGCGTTCCGGCGGGTTGTCACCCGCTGCCCCTGGGGGCGCCCGGCGGTGACGGAGCAGCACCCCTACGGGCCCGGCGGCGAGCCGTTCCCGACGACGTACTACCTCACGTGCAGCCACCTCGTCGCCGCCGTGTCGCGCCTCGAGGCGGCGGGCGGCGTCGAGCGCTGGACGGAGGCACTCGCGTCGGACGATGCGTTGCGCGAGGATCTCGCGCGGGCGACGTCCGAGCAGGCGGAGATCCGCTTCGTGCTGGCAGCCGGTGAGACCGGGGCGGACGACGGCGCGTCGCTCGGGTCCGGCATCGGCGGCTCGCGCAACCCCGAGGCGCTCAAGTGCCTTCATGCGCACGTCGCGTTCGCGCTCGCCCGGCCCGGGTATCTCCTCGGCGAGGCCGTCCTCGACGAGGTCCCGGCGCGGTGGCCGCCGAGGTGCTGCACGTCCGCCGGCCCGGACTCGTAGCATCGTCGGCGATGCCGACCGTCGAGAGCGCCCGTCGCGAGTGGGAGGAGGGAAGCCGGCGCTTCCGGGAGGAGGCACGGGATCCGGCACGCGCGGACCTGCTGCACCGGCAGGTCGACGTCGTCACGGAGGAGCTGCGGCGCCGTGTCGGCGCGACCTTCACGCTCGCGCAGCTCGCGGACGCGTACGACGGCGCGGAGCGATGGCTCCTCGGCGCCGTGGAGGAGCGGGCGCCGGCGCGGGGCTGGGCCCGGACCGCGACGCTTGCCGCCGACGCGGCCTTCCACGCCTACAGCCGCGGTGCGCAGGACTACGAGCCGTGAGCGATCTCGACGCCCGTGTCGCGCGGCGCCGCACGCCGCGCGGCCGTCGCTGGCTGAAAGTCCTCGGCGCGATCGTCGCGGCCGTGGTGATCTTCGCGCTCGGCCTCGCGCTCGGGCTCGCCCTCGAGGACCGACCGGTGCCCGGCGGGACGGAGACGTCGATCCGGACGCTCGAGCCACTGCCGCAGCAGGAGCCGTAGTCGCAGCCTAGAGCTCTTCCGATGCCTGCAGCAGGCCGGCGACGATGACGGCGATCGCCGCGGCGAGGCTGATCCAGATCCCGACGCCGCGGTTCGCGAAGAAGAAGTCGTCCGGGACCGAGATCACGCGGACGAGCACGAAGATGGTCGCGAGCGCGCCGAGCGCGACGGTGACAAGGCTTTGCGGCACCGCTGCCGGCGGCTCGACCCCGACCTCGCGGAGGACGAGCACGAGCACGACCGCGAGCCCGACGAAGAGCACGAGCTTGCCCAGGACGCCGGTGTTCCAGCCGAGGACGGAGATCGTCACGCCCTCGCCTTCGCCCGTGTACCACCCGGTGAACGAGGAGACCGCGAGCACGACCCCTGCGACCAGCGCGAGCCCGTCGCCGAGCCCGAACAGCCCTGTGTCCAAGCGCCGTTCCCTCAGCATCAGGCGGGAGCCTATCTCCCGCACGCCGCCGTTGCGGAGGGACGTGATGGTCGATCGGCAATTGGCGCGAAGCCGGATGACGCCCCGGACAGGCGCCGGATCGTCCGCCCGGGCACGGCCCGTAGTGCCAGCCAGGAGCCGTGCCCGGTCGGCGCACCCGGCGTCGTCTGGGACGCTCCCGGACGTCACGCCGATCACCGATCAACCATCTCGTATGCTTTCCCCATGTCCGACGAGGGGCGGCAGCCGGCGGGCGAGGGGGTCGCGGGCGCGCTCGAGCCCGACGACGCCCCCGCTCTCGACGCCGACGCGGTTCGACGTTCGTACCAGCACCATCGCGCCCGCCGCCGGGCCCGGATCGAGCACGTCCGGCGGAGCAAGCGGGCGGGCGCGCGCTTCTGGGTCGTGCTGGTGCTGCTCGTCGCCGTCTGCGTCGTGCTCGCGATGACGACGTGGCGCGAGATCGGGCGCCTGTTCGGGCTGTAGCCCCAGCGGCGTCACGCGGGCTCCGGGTCACGGCGATCGTGCTCGTCGTGCTGATCGCCGTCCTCGTGCCGCCGACGCTCGTCTCGAATGCGCTCCGTGTCCTCGCGACCGACACGTTCGTGCGCCACGAGCTCGGGCGGGACGGCTTCCCGCCGGACCGCTACGGATTCACCGACGAGCAGCGCGAGGAGCTCGCGGTCCTCGGCCTCCGCTCGATCGAGCCCGGCTCGGACGGAATCGTGTTGCTCGAGCGGGCGACCCTGCCGGACGGCTCGCCCGCCTTCGACGAGCGCGAGCTCAGGCACATGCAGGACGTCCGGTCGCTGTTCGTCCCGCTCCAGTGGGGCGGCCTGGCGGTGATGCTGGCGCTCGCGATCCTCGCGGCGGCGCTCGCACGCACGCGGCTGCGCACCGTCGTCCCGCGCGGCCTCCTCGTCGGCGCGCTCGCGACGCTCGGCATCGCACTCGTCGCGGTGCCGCTGATCCTGCTCGGGTTCGACGACTTCTTCACGGGATTCCACGAGATGCTCTTCCAGGGCGAGAGCTGGCGCTTCTCGAGCACGGACACCCTGATCCGCATCTACCCGGAGCGCTTCTGGGAGGACGTGTCGACGCTCGCGGCCGGGCTCACGGTGGCGCAGGCACTGCTCGTCGGCGCGCTCGCGTGGTGGTGGCTCGGAGTCGCGAAGCGGAGGGGCGCGTGATCGAGCTGCGTCGCGAGGACGGCGCGCCGATCCTGCGGATCGGCCACCGCGGGGCGGCACACCTCGAGCCCGAGAACACGATCCGCTCCCTCCGGGCAGCCGTCGAGCAGGGCGTCGACCTCGTCGAGTTCGACGTCCTCGACCTGCCGCTCGGCCCGCTCGTTCTGGCGCACTCCAACCATCTCGACGAGCTGACCCACGGGCGCGCGACGGGCTCGGTGCGCGCGCGGACGCTCGCCGAGCTCCACGAGCTCGCACCGGAGCTCCCGACGCTTGCCGACGCGCTCGCGTTCTTCGCCGACGAGGCGCCCGACGTCGGCCTCCACGTCGATCTGAAGCTCGAGACGCGGCTCGACGAGCTCGCGTCCGAGCTGCGGCGGTTCGGGCTGGAGCGGCGGACGGTCGTCTCGTCGTACCACCTGCCGAGCCTGCGCGCGGTCGCGCGCGCGGCCCCGAACGTGCGGATCGGGTTCACGTACCCGGAGGACCGCTTCGGCGTCTCTCGCCGGCCGCGGCTGCAGCCGCTCGTCGGCGCAGCCCTCACCGCCGCCCGCGCCCTCACGGCGCGGCGGCTGCCCGGCATGATCCGCCGCGCCGACGCGACCGCGCTGATGCTCCAGCACAAGCTCGTCACGCCCGGCGCCGTCGAGCGCGCGCACGCGACGAGCGCCGCGGTCCTCGCCTGGACAGTCGACACGCGCGAGGACCTCGAGCGGGTGGTCGCAGCCGGCGTCGACGGCGTGATCACGAACGATCCGCGTCTCTTCTCGCCATAACGGTTCGTTCACCCGGGCCGGCCTGAGCCCCGGCTACACTCAGGCGCGGATGCGCCGCCCGCCGCTCGCAGTCGTTTGTGCCTGCTCAATCGTCCTTTTCGCGATCCTGGGCGGCCCTGCCGCGGCCGACGAGACCACGCCGCCGCCGCCGACCACGACGCCGCCGCCGACCACGACGACGGAGCCGCTGCCGCCGCCCGGGCCGAAACTGATCCAGCCAGGCGTCACGATCGGCGGCCTGCTCGTCGGCGGCCTGACCGGCCCCGAGGCGCGCGCGCTCGTCGAGGAGCGGTTCGAGAAGCCCGTGACACTCGTCGTGTCGCCGGTGCGCAAGCTTCGTGTCGAGCCGACGGAGCTCGGGGCGGCCGCGCAGGTCCTCAAGGCCGTCAAGACTGCGATGCGGGCGCGGACCCCGGGATTCCCCGTCCCGCTCAGCGTCGAGGTCAACCACCTGAAGCTCGATCGGTACCTCACGGACCTCGCGAAGACGACCGACCACGAGCCGGTCGACGCCAGCCTCGTGCTGCGCAACTTTCGCCCCGTCGCCAAGAAGTCGAAGCTCGGGCTCCGGCTGAAGCAGGTGATCGCGTCCCAGCGGCTCTCGCTCGCGATCCGCAAGCACGAGCGCACGCCGCTCGCGCTGCCGTTCGAGGAACTCCGCCCGAAGGTGACCGAGGGCGACCTGGGCAAGGTGATCGTGATCAAGCGCGACTCGCGCACGCTCCTCTACTACAACGGAACGAAGCTGAAGCGGATCTTCCGCGTCGCGACGGGCCAGTCGTCCTACCCGACGCCGATCGGCGAGTTCGAGATCGTCACGAAGCAGCGCAACCCGTGGTGGTATCCGCCGCAGGACTCCGCCTGGGCGGCCGGCAAGGAGCCCGTCCCGCCCGGGCCGGGGAACCCGCTCGGGACGCGCTGGATGGGCATCTCGGCACCGTACGTCGGCATCCACGGCACGCCTGACGCCGCGTCGATCGGCTACTCGGCATCGCACGGCTGCGTGCGCATGCTGATCCCACAGGTCGAGTGGCTCTTCGACCAGGTCGACGTGGGGACGCCCGTGTTCATCGTCGGCGCGTGACCGGCGACGCCCGCCAGGGCACCGTCCAGCGCGTCGGCCAGGTCATCGCGCTCGCCGGAGTCGCCGCGCTCCTCGCGCTGCTGGTCTGGAAGGTCGCGTTCGGCAACGAGGAGGGCGCGGCGGACGAGCTCGCGCGCGGCAAGGTGGTCGACGCGCCGGCGTTCGACCTCGACCGGCTCGACCAGGACGGGACGCTGTCGATCGCCGACCTCCGCGGGAAGCCCGTCGTCGTCAACTTCTGGGCCTCGTGGTGCATCCCGTGCCGCGACGAGGCACCCGTCCTCGAGCAGACCTACCGGCGCTACCGTGACAAGGGACTCGTCGTGCTGGGGATCGACGTCAACGACTTCCGCGCGGACGCGCGACGCTTCATGGGGAAGTACGGGCTGACCTATCCGATCGTGTACGACGGCAAGGGCTCGACCGTCGGGAAGTGGGGCGTCCGCGGCTTCCCGGAGACGTTCTTCGTCGACCGCTCCGGCAAGCTCGTCGGCGAGCGCATCTCCGGCCCGGTCGACATCGAGCGGAACCGCGATGCCTACGAGCGTGGCATCGCGCTCGCGCTCGGCTCGAAGCAGTGAGCATCCGCGCGGTCGTCGCGGTTGTCGTGGTCGTGCTCGCCGCCGCCTCCGCGGCTCGGGCGGCGCCCAACCCGTCGGATCTCGAGGCGGAGCTCGTCTGCCCCACCTGCGACACGACGCTCGACCAGTCGAACGCGCCGATCGCTCAGCGGATGAAGCAGCTGATTCGACAGCACATCGCGGCCGGCTGGACGGAGGAGCGGATCAAGGCCGACCTCGTCGACCAGTTCGGCCCGGGCGTGCTCGCGGAGCCGCCCAAGTCCGGCTTCGACCTGCTCGCCTGGCTGCTGCCGCTCGGGCTCCTCGTCGCGGGCGCGCTCGGCGTCGGCGTCATCGCCTGGGGCTGGAGCCGAAGGCGTGACGACCCGGCCGAGGAGGCCGCCGACGACCGTCCCCTCGACCCGGAGCTCGAGCGGCGTCTGGACGCCGAGCTCGAGCGGTACGAGGCGTGAGCGCCGGCGAGATCCCGGTCGCTCTGCTCGCCGGGTTCCTCTCGTTCCTCGCCCCCTGCGTCCTGCCGCTCGTGCCCGGGTACCTGTCGGCGGTCTCCGCGGTCAATGCCGAGGAGCTCGGGCGACCGGGCACCGCACGACGCGTCGTCGCGTCGAGCATCCCCTTCGTGCTCGGGTTCACCGCGGTGTTCGTCGCGCTCGGCGTCGGCGCGTCGCTGCTCGGCGGCAGCCTCTTCCGCGACCAGTTCCTGCTCGAGCAGATCGCGGGCTTCGTCCTGGTCGTGTTCGGTCTCGCGTTCATGGGGCTCCTGCCCTGGCCCGAGCGCCTCGTCGGCGCCGGGCTCGTGCGGGGCGCGCGCTCGCGCGGCTCGCGCCTTCTCCTCGGCGGCGCGTTCGCGGTCTGCGCCGCGCCGTGCATCGGGCCGGTGCTCGCAGCGATCCTCGTACTCGCCGGCTCGTCGGACACTGCGCTCGAGGGCGCCGCCCTGCTCGCCGTCTACTCGCTCGGACTCGCAATCCCGTTCGTGCTCGTCGGCGCCGCCTTCACGCGGATGATGGGCGCGTTCCGCTGGCTCCGAGACCACTACCGCGCGATCCAGTTCGCCGGGGGGCTCGTGATGGTGGCGCTCGGCCTGCTCCTCTTCTTCGGCCGCTTCTACGTGCTCCGGATCTACGTCAACCGCGCGCTCGAGCGGTTCGGGCTCGAGCCCGTCTTCTGAGCCGCTCGCCTAGCGACGGAAGCGGAGGAGCGCGACCTGCTCGCCGTTCTCGAACGCCCGGATCACCGGGACGGCGCGGGCCTCGACGAGGATGGGCGCCCGAGCGGGCGAGCCGATGCGGCTGCGACTCACGCGGTAGCGGCGCTCGGGCACGCCGGCCGAGACGCGGATCTCCGTGATCCCGGGCCGTGCGCTGCCGAAGAGGACGCGTACCCCGTCCGGGATCGATCCCTTGCTGAAGGCTGTGAAGCAGATCGCCGACGGACACGGAGGGAGGCAGGTGAGCGGGATCGGCTCGACTCCGGGCGCCCGGAACACGACGTCGGCGCATTCCCGACCCGAACGCGAGCGGAACGTGACGAGGAGCGCGCGCACGCGACTCGAGCCGCTGCCGACCGTCAGCGCCGACCGGATCACGATCGGCTGCGCGGGATCCGCGCTGTTGCCGTTCGCCGCGCCGGAGAGGAGCTGGCGCCGGATCGGGCCGACGACGGTTGTCGCCTGGTCGACCTGCCCGGTCGGCCGCAGCCGCTCCGCGGCGAGGCCGTCCGCCGCTGTGCACGCGAGCACGAGCGTCGCGAGGAGGGCGGTGCGTCCGGCCACGCTCAGATCCGCACCGGGAGCAGGTCGAGGAGCCCTTCCGACACGCGCGCGGATGCCGCCTCGACCTGGCCGAGAACGGACGTGACGTTCACGCCGCGATGCTCCGGCGCGTACGGGCCGAGCCGGCGCGTCGCCTTCTCGAGCTGGCGCGACGCCCCGTTGGCGTTGTCGCGCGATGCGTGGTGCCAGGCGACGGTCACGTGGACCAGACCTTGCAGGAAGTCCCGTTCGGGGGCGGGCGCGTCGCGCCACTCCTCCTCGAGTGCCTCATGGGCATCGAACCATCGCTCTGCGCGCATCAGGACGAGTCCCTCCTCGAGGGTCACCGGACGGGTTCCTCCGAGCAGCGGTGCCGTGGTATACCGTGGCCCATGTCGACGATCCTGCTGGTCGGGGTCGACCTCATGTTCCGCTCGAAGCTCGAGGGGCTGCTCGACGGGTATCGACTCGTCACGAGCGACAGCGTCGACGCGCCCGATCTCGTGATCTGCGACATCTCCCGCGTCGAGGCGGAGGACGTCGCGGATGCGTGGCCCGAGACCCCGATCGTCGGCTTCACGAACCACACGGACACCCACGGCCTGCAGCGCGCGCATGCGGCGGGATTCGACCAGGTGATCGTCAAGTCGGCGCTCGTGGAGCGGGCTCGGCAGGTCGTCGACGAGCTCGTCGGCGACGACGCGTAGAGCGCTCCCTCGGCGACCGCAGCGCCGCGCCGCATTGGTAGGCTCGGTCTCGCGATGACGTACATCATCAGCGAGCCCTGCATCGACATCAAGGATCGTTCCTGTGTCGACGTGTGTCCCGTCGACTGCATCCACGAGTTCGATCGGATGCTCATCATCGATCCCGAGGAGTGCATCGATTGCGGGGCGTGCGAGCCGGAGTGTCCGGTCGAGGCCATCTTCCCCGAGGACGCGCTGCCGGACAAGTGGGAGCCGTTCGTGAAGATCAATTACGCCTTCCCGGAGGGCGCCGAGGCGGTGAACCCGCTCGTCCAGGCCTACGCCGACG
>Ga0111538_10008129_pt1 | contig 14082 bp, 10 predicted proteins | sample SoiMethybrSBSTD1_FD_79669 | JGI IMG/M metagenome (GOLD analysis project Ga0111538, IMG submission 79669) | Bulk soil microbial communities from a Populus tree surrounding site in Tennessee, USA - Soil MetaG P. TD hybrid SBSTD1 (version 2)... | ecosystem: Environmental > Terrestrial > Soil >... | reverse complement strand
CTGGAGCACATCTTCCAGACGTCCTTTCTCGATCGTGACATCGAGCGTGACGCGGCGTCCGTCGGCGTCTTTGTCGTCGTAGACGCCGCCTTTGGCGACCAGCGACGTCTGGTAAAAAGACGCATTCACAGGGTCCAGGGTCGTGTTGCCATTCGTCGCGTCCACGATCGCGTGGTAGGTGGTGTCGAGCGGAATGGGGTGCCCGCCGACGAGCACCGTGAAGTCGGGCGTCGCCGTCCGTCCGTTCACGTCGAGGCGCTCCAGTGTGCCCCTGTAATCGCCCCGAGCCGACAGAAGGCCGGCAATGCCTTTGAAGACGCTCAGGTCGGCGTGATCGAACGTGAACTCGCCGTCGATCGGCGTGCGCCCGGGATCGTCCACGTTCCACGGACCAAACGAGCCGTTGGTGGCGATTTCGCCAGGCGGAATCGCGTTGGTCAACACGCTCTCGAACGGCATCGCCTGGTCCATGCCGACCGAGAAGAGGCGCAGCTTGTGCATCCGCCAGACCTTGGGCCGTTTGTCCGCTTCGCGGGGCACGATGGTCAGTGTGGAATTGTCGGCCACGAGCTGGTCGATCACGACCTGCCGCACCGATGTGTCCTTCCCGGGACGGGGCACGCCGGCAAGACGGGAACCCTGAGCCTCGCCGCCGGCATCGGGATCGCCGGGTGGAATCTGGATCGCCAGCCCCTCGAGGCTTACGTAGGTGACGTGTTTGCGGAGGAGAGCGGACAGTCCGCTCGCGACGGTGAACGTCTGAACGGTGATGAGCGGCACGTCACGGTGGCGCTTGTGGCGAATGATCAACCCGCCGCCAACGACGCTCAGCCGCGGTGTGAGTCGGAGCTCCAGCGAAGCGAGCTCGACCTCCGATTCGAGGCTCTCTGAGAGTGTCGAGACGACGCGTCGGCGCAGGACTTCCGACGAGATCGGAACGCGCACGAAAAAGAGCGTGGCGCCGGCAACCAGGAAGCCAGCGAGCACCGAACCGATGATCCAACGCCAACGACGGGAGAGCGCCACCGTGGACAAGGCTGACCGATGTCGGCCTTCGACGCAAGCGCGACGGCTTCCGAGCGGGCGGCAACCGCGGAGGCGAGTCCTGTTAGGATTGGGCACACATGCGCGTTGTCAATCGCACCGCGGTGTCCATCGTCGGCGCCCAGCCGTTCGTCGATTGGACCCTGAGCCGGGACGCCGACTTCGCCAAAGGCAGGATCATCGTCGCCCGCAGCAAACCATTCGGCACGGCTTATCTGCTTCCGGAGTTCGATGATGAGTCGGACGTTCACGAGTGGGTGGAGGACAATTTTGCCTGGCTGTTCGAGTTCCAGCTTTCGACGTGGACCGAGGACGAGTCGGCATGGCCGTCGGTTCGCGACCTGAAGACGTTCCGCGAGTGGTTCCGGCTGGACGTCCACAGCACGGTCGTCGACATCGGAGACGACGACATCGAAGGAGAGGAGCTCTGATGCTGACCCACATCGTGTCGTTCAAATACAAGGCGGACGTGACCGAGGCGCAGCGTGCGGAGCACCGCACCCGGCTGAAGGGCCTGGCATCGCTGCAAGGTGTGGTCGAGCTGAAGGTCGGCGCCGACATCGTCCGATCGCCGCGGTCGTATGACACCGGTCTCGTCGTGATCTTTCCCGATCGCTCCGCGCTGGACGCATACGCCAAGGACCCGCAGCACGTTCCCGTGGCGCAGTTCGGCGCCTCGCTCAGCGAACACGTGGTTGCGGTGGATTTTGAGGTGTAGGAGAAAAGGGTGCTAGGTGCTTGGTTCTTCGTTCTTGGTGCTGGTGCTTGGCGCGAGCACCAAGCACTAAGCACCAATCACCGGCACCAAGAACGTAGAACGAAGAACCGAATCACCGTGAGGATAACTATGTTGCGCTCCGTTCGCTCTCTGACGTGCGTGACACTCCTGAGCCTGAGCGCCGCGGGCGGCGCGGCGGTCATGGCTCAGAGCCAGACCGCGGCGGCGCCGCCGACGGCGGTCACCAGCCCCAGGGCTCAGTTTGGTCATGACATTGGCGACGACTACGTGCTCGTGAACTACACGCAGTACGTCGACTATCTCAAGCGCCTCGACCGCGAATCCGACCGCCTCACCGTGATCGACATCGGACCGACGGCCGAAGGGCGCACCGAGTACACCGCGATCATCACGTCGGCGGCGAACCAGCGGCGGCTGGCCGAGCTCAAGGCGATGAACCGGCGTCTCGCTCTGGCGGACGGCGTATCACAGGACGAGGCACGCCGCCTGGCCCGCGACGGCAAGATTGTCGTCTGGATCGATGGCGGGCTGCATGCCACTGAAGTGCTCGGCGCGCAGCAGATCATCGAGATCGTCTATCAGCTCACGAGCCGGACCGATTCCGAGACCACCAGAATTCTCGATGACGTGATCGTGCTGGCGACGATCGTGAATCCCGACGGCATGGAGCTCGTCTCCAACTGGTACATGCGCGAGCCGGTTCCCGAGCGGCGCAGCACGGCGGGCGTGCCGCGTCTCTACCAGAAGTACATCGGGCACGACAACAACCGCGACTTCTACATGATGAATCAGGTGGAGAGCGTGAACGCGAACCGGATCCTCTACCGCGAGTGGTTTCCGGCGATCATGTTCGACCACCACCAGACCGGTCCGGCCGGCGCCGTGCTTTTTGCCCCTCCGTTCCGTGATCCGTTCAACTATCACTTCGATCCGTTGATCCCGCTCGGCATCGACATGGTCGGGTCGGCTATCCACACCCGGCTGGCGGCCGAGAACAAGCCTGGCGCCGTCATGCGCTCGGGAGCGCCGTACTCGACGTGGTTCAACGGCGGCATCCGGACGACGTCCTATTTCCACAACCAAATCGGATTGCTCACGGAAATGATCGGCAACCCGACGCCGGTGACGATCCCGCTCGTGCCCGCAATGCAGCTGCCGCGCGGTGACGTGCCGAACCCGATTGCGCCCCAGGTGTGGCGTTTCCGCCGCTCCATCGACTACTCGGTGACGAACAACTACGCCGTGCTCGATCTCGCCTCGCGCCGGAAGGACGAGTTCCTGTTCAACATGTATCTGATGGGCCGGAACGCGATCGAAAAGGGCAGCCGCGACCATTGGACAGTACACCCGTCGCGCATCGAGGCGGCGGTGCAGGACGCGGCCAGCCGCGGTACCCGGCTGGCGAACGGCGTAGTGCCGCCGGATGTCTACGATCGAGTCCTGCACGATCCCGAAAAGCGGGATCCGCGCGGGTTCATCCTGCCGGCCGACCAGCCGGACTTTCTGACGGCGACCAAGTTCATCAACACGCTGATCAAGGCGGGAGTCGTGGTGCACCGGGCGACCTCGGGGTTCACCGTCGCCGGAAAGACCTATCCGGCTGGCTCGTACGTCGTGAAGACCGCCCAGGCGTTCCGCGCCCACGTCATGGATATGTTCGAGCCGCAGGACCACCCGAACGACTTCGAATATCCGGGCGGGCCGCCGCGGCCGCCGTACGACGTGACCGGGTACAACTTGTCGTACTCGATGGGCATCGCCTTCGACCGGGTGCTGGACGGATTCGACGGACCATTCGAGGCGCTGCCGGACGTCGTCTCTCCGCCGCGCGCACGCTTCACACGCGCGCCGCAGGGCGGCGCGTACCTCGTTCGCCACGACATCAACGATGCCTTCGTCGCCGTCAACCGCCTGCTGAAGGGCGGGGCCGACGTCTCGTGGGCGAAGGCGGCGTTCGCGGCGAACGGCCGTGAATACCCGGCTGGCACGTTCGTGATTGCGGCGTCGTCGCCGGCCACCTCGGTGTTGGAAACGCTCGCCGCAGAAATGGGCGTGCCGTCCGAGTCGATCGCATCCGCTACGCCCGCCGCCCTGACCCGGGTTCGCCCGAAACGGATCGGACTCTGGGACCAGTACGGCGGATCGATGCCGTCAGGCTGGACGCGATGGCTGCTGGAGCAGTTCGACTTTCCATTCGAGGTCGTCTATCCGAAGACGTTGGACGGCGGGAATCTATCAGCGCGGTTCGATGTGCTGATCTTCGTCGATGGCGGTATTCCCGCTCGCGATCGGCCGGTGCCGCAACCGCAGCCGGAGGAAATTCCCGCCGAGTACCGCGATCGTCTCGGGACTGTCACGCTCGCCAGGACGCTGCCCCATCTCCGCAAGTTCGTCGAGGACGGCGGCGTCGTGCTGGCGATTGGGTCGTCGACGTCCGTCGCCGCCAGTCTTGGTCTGCCGGTGCGCGACGCCCTGACCGAAAATGGTCAGGCGTTGCCCGGGGAGAAGTTCTACATCCCGGGATCGCTGCTCGAAGTGAAGGTCGACGTCAAGCATCCGCTTGCGCATGGGCTTCCCGAGCGCGTCAACGTGTTCTTCGACGAGAGCCGGGCTTTTCGGACGACTCCGAACGCTTCACCGGACCTGGCGACCGTCGCGTGGTTCGACAGCTCGACGCCGTTGCGATCGGGCTGGGCGTGGGGCCAGAAGTATCTCGACCAGGCCGCAGCGGTCATCGACGCGCGGATCGGCGCCGGTCACCTGCTGCTCTTCGGGCCGGAAATCGCCTGGCGGGCGCAGCCGCACGGCACATTCAAATTCCTCTTCAACGGCATCTACTACGGGGACTCGAGAAATTAGCCGCGAAAACGCGAAAGCACGAAACTCCACTTTGGTTGAGTACTTTTTCGTGCCTTTCGTGTTTTCGCGGCTTGAACATCAGACATTAACGTCTCTGGTTTTTTGATCGCAGCGGGAGGTAGCATCCGTCTATGACCAAGTCCATTGCTGCTGCCACACTCGTCGGGCTCTGCGTGGTCGGGCTGACGGCCGGATCGCAAGAGGCCGGATCGAAATCGGCTTCGGCCGCCAACCCCAAGGCTCCGGCGAATCCGAAGCTCGAGGCACTCAAGAAAGAGGCCGCCGCCGACATCGATGCCCGCGCCGTCTTCACTCAGCAGATGGTCGATCAGGTGTTCAGCTTCGGCGAGCTTGGCTTCCAGGAGTTCGAGACGTCCAAGTACCTGACCGGCATTCTCGAGAAGAACGGGTTCAGCATCCAGCGCGAGCTCTCCGGTGTGCCGACGGCGTGGATGGCCACGTGGGGATCGGGCAAGCCGGTCATCGCCATCGGGTCCGACATCGACGGCATCCCGCAGGGATCGCAGAAACCAGGCGTCGGCTGGCACGATCCGATCATCGAAGGGGCGCCCGGACACGGCGAAGGGCACAACTCCGGCCAGGCCGTGAACGTCACCGCCGTGCTCGCGGTGAAGAAGATCATGGAGCGCGAGCATCTGTCTGGCACGATCAAGGTGTGGCCGGGCGTTGCCGAAGAGCTCCTGGGCACGAAAGCATGGTTCGTGCGTGACGGCTATTTCAAAGACGTCGACATCGCCATCTTCAGCCACGTCTCGTCGGGCTTCAATCCGGCGAACTGGGGCGACGACAGCGGCAACGGCCTCGTCTCGATCGAGTACAACTTCAAAGGCGAGAGCTCACACGCGGCCGGCGCACCGTGGCGCGGCCGGTCGGCGCTCGACGCCGTCGAGCTGATGGACATCGGCTGGAATTTCCGGCGCGAGCACCTGCGGCTTCAGCAGCGCTCGCACTACGTGATTCCCGAGGGCGGCGATCAGCCGAACGTCGTGCCGTCGAACACGAAGGTCTGGTACTTCTTCCGCGAGAACGACTACGAGCACATCAAGGACCTGTGGGAGCTCGGGAACACCATGGCCAAAGGAGCGGCCATGATGACCAGCACCGACGTCACGTGGCGCATTCTCGGCACGGCGTGGCCGAAGCACATGAACAAAGTGCTGTCGGAGGCGATGGAAGAGAACATCAAGATGGTGGGCATGCCGACGTGGACCGATGCCGATCAGACGCTGGCCAAAGGCATCCAGCGCGAGCTGAAGGTCAATCAAGAAGGGCTGGAGATGAAGGTCAGCGACCTGCGCGGGCCCATTCCCGAAGATCAGCGCCGTGGCGGCGGGTCGGATGACATCGGCGACATCTCGTGGACCGTGCCGACCGTGTCACTGCAGTACCCGGCCAACATCCCGAATCTTCCCGGCCACAACTGGGCGAACGCCATCGCGATGGCCACGCCGATCGCCCACAAAGGCTCGACGGCCGGCGCCAAGGCGCAGGCGATGACCATGCTCGATATCCTGATGCGCCCCGAGCTCGTGACCGGGGCCTGGGACTACTTCAAGAACGTGCAGACAAAAGACCGGAAGTACATCCCGTTCATCACGGCCAACGACCCGCCGGCGATCTGGCTGAACACGGACACCCTGGCCAAGTATCGCCCGGAGATGAAAAAGTACTACTACGATCCGAGCAAGTACAAGACGTACCTGGATCAGCTGGGCATCACCTACCCGACCGTCCGCTAGACGCGCCTTTGATCATCACGAAGGCACGAAGACACGAAGGCCGGTTCTCTTCGGTGAGAGCAACCCCATCGTGGACTTCGTGACTTCGTGACTTTCCGGCTTCGGTTTCCTGTCGGGAACCTGAAGCCCGAAGCCCAGAGCCTGTTATGGCTTCGTAAAAATCAGGATGTGCTGGCGCGGCAGCCGCTCGTCCACCTTGGTCAACGCGAAGCCGGCGGCCTCGACTTCGATCTTGGCCTCGGTCACCGTCATTTTGTGTTCGAGGCGGATCGGAATCGACGGATCTTCCTTCCGATACTCGAGCAGTACCAGCCGCCCGCCGGATTTCAAGGCCGCCCGCATTCCGTTCAACATCTTCACCGGGTCCGAGAACTCGTGGTACACGTCGACGAGGAGCATCAGATCGATGGTGTCGGGCGGCAGCTTCGGATCATCCGGAGTGCCGAGGACGGGAATCACGGTGGTGATCCGGTCGCGCTTCAGCCGATCGTTCAACAGCTCGATCATTTGTGGCTGAATGTCTTCGGCGTAGACCTTACCGCTGGGCCCGACCCGCTTCGCCAGCCTTGCCGTCATGTATCCGGATCCGGCGCCGATGTCGGCGACGGTCATTCCGGGTTTGAGCTCCAGCGCGTCGAGCGCTTTGTCGGGCGCCTCCTCGATGTCACGTTCCTCGCGGTCGAGCCAGTCCGCGCCCTGATAGCCCATGACCGCGGCATAGCGGCGTCCACTGAGCGGATGCACGCCGGTCTGTTGGGCGGCGGCGCTGAGACACGCGATGAGCACAGCCAGCGTGCTCGCCAGAGCAGCGAAGACGAGGCGACGTGATTTCGACATATGAATAGAATATCAACACAATGACCGATTCGACGCTCACTCCCTCGCGACTGTGGAAACGCATGTCGGCCGAACAGAGACTGGAAGCGGCCCGCGCATTCTGGACGGATGAGCAGGCCCAGGACGACCAGATTCAGGCGGTCATGCTCATCTCTCAGCAGAAGAAATTCCGCCCGAAAACCGTCGTCTCGCTGGACGACGAGCGGAAGGCGAAGCATTTCGCCAGCCTGGCCTCGCTGCCAGACCCGATGGCCGCGCGGGCGCTGGTCGTCTATCACCTCGCCGCTCAGCGCGCGATGATGGGCGCGTTTCTGGACGCCTTGGGCATCACGCACGAGAACGGGCTCATCCAGGATGATGACGTCAAGCCGAATCCAGAGAAGGTTGCCGCGGCAGCGGAGGCCATCGGGAAGCAATATCCTCCCGAGCAGGTGTCGCTCTACCTGAATACGCTCCTCTGTCAGGACCCGGACACCTGGGGAGCTCTCGCAGACGCTCCCCAAAGAGAGAAGATCTAACTGTCAAGAGACCTGACGCGCGACGAACGCGAAGGGAAGGCGCTTACCTAAGAAAGATCCGTCGATAGCCGCCGGCGATGAGCGCGGAGATGTCGGCGAGGATCCGGGGCAGTCGCAAGCCGCCTGGATACGCGAGGTAGCGCGGCTGCCAGTCGGGATTGAATTTCTCTTTGAAGGCACGGAGACCTTGAAAGTTGTACAAGGCGTCGCCGTGCTCGTAGAGGAACGTGCCCAGGCGCGACCAGAGCGGCGCCACGGGCGAGCGTTCGAAGCCGGACATCGGCGCCATGCCGAGCGCCAGCGTCCGGTAGCCTTCCGCCTTCCCCCAGACCAGCAGGTGTGTGAGCAACGCCTCCATGACCCCTTTGGGTGCTTCGTGGTGATAGCGCATCAGATCGATCGACAGTTCCTCGCGCTGCGGACCGGGCCAGAGCGTGGCGAACGCTTGGATACGCTCCTCCCGCGTCACGACGGCCACCGGAAAGTGCTTGAGGTAAGGCTCATCGAAAAACCCGAGCGAGAATCCCTTCTCGGCAGCTGCGCGCGACTCCAGCCAGTTGTCCGAAACCCCCCGCAATTCGGAAAGAACAGCCTCGACCTCACCCGGCATGAGAACCGCGAAGCGGCCGCCATCCTTTTCGAGCCGCTTGATGTTCTGCCTAAAACGGGCGCCGGGCGGGCCCTCGAGGCGGAAGGCCGTCAGATCGACCGTCGCTTCCTCGCCGAGCTTGACGAACGTCAGACCGAAGTCGGCGTAGTGATGCAGCCGCTCTTTGCCGATTTCGTAGAAGACCGGCGTCCCGCCGAAGTCGTCGCACCGCTCGAGAAACACGCGTATCAGTTCAGGCGTACGCGGTGCCGCACAGACCGGATCGCCCATGGCCACCCAGGTCCGCCCCTGCACGCCATACATGACGAACCCCGTGCGTACCTCATCGAAGAGGATCGTCTTGTCTCGGAGATGGACGAGAAACGGATAGGTGGACGTCTGGGTTGCGATGATTTGGTCGGCATGCGCGATCTCCTCATCCGTCGGCGCATCGGCGTCGTGCGGAGCATGTCCGAGGAGACGGGCGAGGCCGAAGAGCAGTGCGAGCGCCGCCGCGCCGACCGACGCGCGGAAGAATCGCGAGGCTTCGCCGTGGAGCTCGAACTGCCACCACAGCTCGTTCGAATACTCGACGTGCTTGAAGGCAAAGAGTCCCAACCAGACCGAAGCCGCCAGCGCGGCCGCGACCGCGGCGGTCCAGCTCGCGGAAAAGCGCGTTTCGAAGAATGCCGCCTTGCGATCGAACGCCGGCCGCGCCCGCACCAGAATACCGAGCAAGAGCGTCAAGATGACGGCTTCCTCGATGTCGGCGCCCTTCAGCACCGATGCGGCAACACCGAGCACGAGTCCGACGACCGTCAAATAATAGGCAGCGTCGAGTCGCCGAGCGAGGCCCTGCGAGAGGAGCAGCAACGCGGCTCCGACCAGGCTGCCAATGAAGTGCGACGTCTCGATCGCGCCGAGCGGCACGATGCGATTGAGCATCTGCAGCCGTCCTTCGGCGGCCGGCGTGGCGCCCGAGAAGAGCAGCAGCAGGCCTCCGCAAAAACTCGCGACCGCCAGCGCTTTCGGTGTGACTGCTTCGGCGAGGCGGCCGAGGAGCGCCGTGGCCCGCGCCGCCTGCGAGCGCCGCTGCCGCATCTCGTCCAACACCAGGGCGACGAGCGCCACGCTCAGTGGAAGGAGGTAGTAAACCAGGCGGTAGACGACGAGAGTCGGCAGCAGCTCGGCCGAGGAGATGAATGGCTGAAGCAGAAGGACCATGAGGCCCTCGAATACGCCGACGCCGCCGGGGACGTGGCTCGCGAGCCCTAACAGCTGTGCCGCGAGAAAAGCGCCCAGCACCGTCAGGAAGGGGACGCGCCCGCTCGGCAGCAGCACGAAGAGCACGGCGCCGGCAAGGAACCAGTCGACCGCCGAGATGACGAGCTGTGCGGTGGCCAGACCGGGTGCGGGAAGCACAACCTCCACCCGCCCCATCCGCACAGTCGTCCGCCGCACCAGCGTCACGCCGACGTACGAACAAGATACGGCGACGAGCAGCCAGCCAATCGGCGCCGCGATTTGATGTCCCGGCAATTGATGCGCGGCCGGCAGCGGACTCATCGCAAGGCTCAGCCCGCCGAGCAGCAGCAGTCCCAGCCAGAACGTCACCGAGTACGAGACGACGATGCGCGCCAGTTCTTCGGCGGTAATCCCCCAGCGCGTGTAGAAGCGGTAGCGCACCGACGCGCCCGACAACATGGCAAAGCCGACGTTGTTGGCGATGGCGTACGCCAGGAACGATGCGGCGGCGACGCGCAGCCGCGCCGGCGTTCGGCCGATGCTGGCGAATGCAATGAGGTCGTAGCCGGTGAGGACGGCGTAGTTCAGCGCGGTGAGGGCAATGGCCGCCGCGAGCTGTGACGGCGGCGTGCCGAGCACATCGGCGGTCAGTGCCGCCCAGGTCAGCGCTCGCAGCTCTCTCCGCAAGACGACAAGAGAAAGACCGAACAAGGCGAGGCCGACGAGCGCCGGCAACGCCTCTTTGACGCGATCACGCACGTCCCGGCCTATTGGGGTTGATGCTGTCCGATCCAGTCGAGAGCCTCTAACAGCCGCCGATCGAATTCCGCGAGGTTGTCGCTGAACCGGTGATTCGACGACGGCACGATCCACAACCGCTGGGGCTCGCGGGCGCCAGCCATGAGTCGCTCGATTTCCGCGACCGGCACGAACTCGTCGGTAGTCGAGTGGATGGCGGCCAGCGGCAACGGCGCGACGCGGCCGACGAGAGCGGCGGCGCTGAACGTGGGCTCTTTCGGGACGCCGTGCGTGACGTAAATCAACGAGTCACGCCAACGCCACCCGAGCTCGTTGACGTCGGGTAGTCCGAGACCGAGCACTCCCGAGATAACGGCCCTGGTGGCGGGATCGGTCGCGGCCAGTACCGAGAGTCCGCCGCCTTCAGAGACGCCAGCGAGCACCGGTTTGCGCGTGGCGCCCTTGGCCGCGTACTCGGCGAGGGTTCGATAGTCGCCGGGCTCATCCTCCGGCTTCAAGGTGGCCGTCGCCGACGTGAAGCTCTCGAGATAGGCCTTCGCATCGAAGCCGACGACAAAGTAGCCATTGGCGCCGAGCACTTCGGCGACGTGCGGTCCAAGATGCATCCAGCCACCGTCACCGCTCGAGAGCACGACCGGTGATGCGCCACGGTTTCCATAGAGATGAAGCGTCAGGCGGTGTCCGCGCAACACGATCGTGTCAATTGTCTCGGCTGCCACTGGCCTGACCGTACAAAGGCACAGGGAGGCCACGGCGACGAACAACACGTGTCGACTGATCCGATGAATCCCGCTCATTCAGCCTCGTAGGGGGCGCAGCCGGTCTGGCGACCAGCGGCCTCGTGACGGGCGAGCCTCGCCTCGATCTGGTTGAGCAAACGGCCGTGCTCCTCCAGCAGCCGCAGCGCGAGGTCGCGGTGTTCTTGCCGGGTGACGTCCAGTTTGTCGTGCAGCGCCATGATTTGCATTTCGGCGCGAAGGTTCACCTCGTAGTCGCTCCTGGCGTCCAGGCGATCCTTCGCCGTCTGCCGGTTCTGACTCATCATAATCACGGGCGCCTGCAATGCGGCCACGCATGACAGAACGAGGTTGAGGAGGATGTAAGGAAACGGATCGAACGGGCGCGCCAGCTGTTCGTTGATGGCCATCCACCCGATCATCACGGTCAGAAACAAGCCGATGAACACCCAGCTACCGCCGAATGTTGCCACACGGTCCGCGATCCGATCGCCGAACGTCATCTGCGCGTCGAACCGGGTGTTCGGATCCGGCGTGGTCTGCTGGCGCTGGATGAGCGACGACAGAAGACGCCGCTCGAATTCGCTGAGGCGTTTCACGTGAGCCTCGAGATCGATCGCCAGCGGGCCTACGGGAACCAGTGGGCCGAAACCAGCGGCAACGGTCACCCGCCGAAGGATACGTAACATTCCCAGAAGCGCCATGGCGCCGAACAGGGCCACGGCGATATGCCCAATCTCATTGTCGGGTGCCACGATATGCAGGCTGCGGAAGAGCCAGCCGCCGACCAGCGCTCCGAGAGATCCGGTGGTGAGATCCCCCATCAGGCCGAATCCGCGGCTCTTCATGGCCGTGCGCACCAGCCAGCCGACAATCAGTCCGGTCGCAATCCAGGTGGCGACGGCTTCCATGGAAAGTTCCTCCGCAGGATGGTCGTTGGTCGCGAGTCGTTGGTCGTTCGTCCTAATCGCTGGTGTCGTTCTTGGTGCTTGGTTCTCGGTTCTTGGTTCTTCGTTCATCCCTACTAGAGAGGGTATCGAAGCGTGATGCCGAGCAGGCCTACTAGCAGTAAGACGACGGGGACGAGTGCCAGGAAGACCACGAACGTATAGCCCATCACGTCCCGGGCATTCAGCCGGAACAGGCCAAGCATCGGGAGCATCCAGAACGGCTGGACGAGGTTGGCCAGCGCCTCGCCGAGATCGTACGAGGTAACGACCCAGCCGAGATGCACTTGCAGCGTGTGCGCTGCCTGCATCACGTAAGGCGCCTCGATCACCCACTTCGACCCGCCCGAGGGGACGAACACGCCGAGCACGGCCGAGTAGATTGCCACCAGCGGTGGAAATGTCGCCGGGGTGGAGAAGCGCACGAAGGTCGCGGCAAGCTGGGCGCTGAGGTGGGTGCCGGTGATCATCCCGGCGATGCCGGCGTAGAAGGGAAACTGCAGGATGACACCCCAGACTGCGGGCGTCGCTCTCTGCACTGCCCGTGCGAAGCGAGCAGGCGTGTGGTGGAGCAGCATCCCAACGAGCAGGAATGCGAGATTGAGGATGTTCAGCGTCAGAGCGTTCAGAGGATCGCTCTGCGCGGCAAAGTGCCGGGCGAGATAGACAAGACCGATGGCGGCAATGGCCCAGGTCAGGATCGGCGAGTGTTCGAGCCATGTGCCCGGCGTCAAGGCCGCCGGCCGCTGCACGTCGTCATCGCTCTCGCTGACGCCGAGGTCGATGCCGAGGTCGGCGGCGGTGCGGCCCTCACCGCGCGGCGGCGTCGCCAACCACATGACCGCGGTGACCACGGCGATTTCCACGGCCACCGCCACCAGGCTCTGCCAGAGAAAAATCGTGTGCTCGAAGCTGACGATGCCGCCGGGGACGACCGGCGGTGTTCCGCCGGCGACGATGTCACGAATCTGCGGTTGAAGGGCGTCTGGACTGGCCATCTGCAGCGCCGCGGATCCGCTCAAGCCCTGGGCCCAGATGCTGCCGATGCCGAGAAAGCTCGCCGCGGCCAGCGCGCGATAATCGACGCCGTCGACCCGTCGGGCTACCTCGCGCGCCAGCACGGCGCCAAAAATCAGGCTGAAGCCCCAGTTGAACCACGAGCTCGCGAGCGCGAAGAACGTGACGAGCGCGACGGCGCTCTTCGGCGTGCGCGGCCACGCGGCGACGTAGCGGATGATCCGCCCGATCGGACGTGAGGTGGCGAGCACGTGGCCGCCGATGATGATCAGCGACATCTGGAGCGTGAAGGGAATCAGCTCCCAGAATCCACGCCCCCACGCGTCGACGATCTGAACGGGCGTCGACGGCGTCAGTGCGACGCCGGCCAAGGCGACGAGCAGGGTCGCCAACAATGCGAACACGAACGCATCGGGAATCCATCGCTCGGTCCACGCGGTCAGCGCGAGCGCCAGTCTGGCGATCACGGGCTACAATTTACCTCGAACGGGACTGTTCGATAGAATCAGAGACTCTCTGTCCAGCCACGGTTGGATTCTGTATCACATGATCAGCGTGACCGCCTTCGCCCCCGCGACCGTCTCCAACGTCGCGTGCGGATTCGATGTTCTTGGCTTCCCGCTCGACTCGCTCGGCGACGAGGTGAGGGCGGCGTTTGCTCCGTCGGGCGTCCGCATCGACGACATCGTCAACGACGGCGGCCGGCTGCCCCGCGACGCGTCGCGGAACACGGCTGGCGTCGCGGTGCTGGCGTTGCTGACGACGATCGGCGAGCGGCGTGGCGTGGCGCTCACCGTCCGCAAAGGGCTCCCGTTGTCGAGCGGGCTCGGTGGCAGTGCGGCGAGCGCGGTTGCGGCGGTTGTCGCCGTCGACGCGTTGGTCGGCGCGCAGACGCCGATCGACACGCTCATGTCCTGCGCGCTCCAGGGGGAGCGGCTGGGCGCAGGATCCGCGCAGGCGGACAACGTCGCGCAGTGCCTCTTCGGCGGGTTGGTGCTCGTCCGGCGGGCGTCACAGCCTAACGTGATCCG
>Ga0111538_10008127_pt1 | contig 14084 bp, 17 predicted proteins | sample SoiMethybrSBSTD1_FD_79669 | JGI IMG/M metagenome (GOLD analysis project Ga0111538, IMG submission 79669) | Bulk soil microbial communities from a Populus tree surrounding site in Tennessee, USA - Soil MetaG P. TD hybrid SBSTD1 (version 2)... | ecosystem: Environmental > Terrestrial > Soil >... | reverse complement strand
TGGAGCTGCCGCGCGACCGCCTGATCGTTTTCACCGGCCTGTCCGGCTCGGGAAAGTCCTCGCTCGCCTTCGACACAATCTATGCCGAGGGCCAGCGGCGCTACGTCGAATCGCTCTCCGCTTACGCGCGGCAGTTCCTTTCGATGATGGAGAAGCCCGACGTCGACGCGATTGAAGGCCTCTCGCCCGCGATCTCGATCGAGCAGAAGTCGACCTCGCACAATCCGCGCTCGACGGTCGGCACGGTCACCGAGATCTACGATTACCTCCGCCTTCTCTACGCGCGCGCGGGCATCCCGCGCTGCCCCGATCACGGCCTCGACCTCACCGCCCAGACCGTGAGCCAGATGGTGGACCAGGTGCTCTCCCTGCCCGAAGGCAGTGCCGTGGCACTCCTCGCGCCGATCATCTCGGGACGCAAGGGCGAGCATCTGCAGGTCGTCGAGGAGCTGCGCGGTAAGGGCTTCGTGCGCGCTCGCATCGACGGCAAGTACATCGAGCTCGAAGAGGCGCCGAAGCTCGATCCGAAGAAGAAGCATTCGATCGACGCCGTGGTGGACCGCCTCAAGGTGCGCCCCGACCTCCAGCAGCGGCTTGCCGAGTCCTTCGAGACTGCGCTCCGGCTCGGCGAGGGCGCGGCGCGCGTCACTTTCCTCGACGAGCCGAAGCGCGAAGAGCTCGTGTTCTCCGACAAGTTCGCCTGCCGGATCTGCGGCTACTCGCTGCCCGAACTCGAGCCGCGCCTCTTCTCGTTCAACAATCCCTATGGCGCCTGCCCCGGCTGCGACGGTCTCGGCGTCAAGCAGTTCTTCGACCCCGACCGGGTCGTGACGAACGCGCAGCTCTCGCTCGGGAACGGCGCGGTGCGTGGCTGGGACCGCCGGAACGCCTACTACTTCCAGATGATCCAGGCGCTCGCGGACCATTACCGTTTCGATCCCGAGATGCCATACGCGGAATTGCCGGTCCGCGCCCGGGACGTGCTGATGCAGGGCAGCGGCGGCGAGGAGATCGAGTTCCGCTACTTCGACTCGCGCGGGCGCACCGTGAAGCGCCGGCACAAGTTCGAGGGCATCCTCCCGAACCTCGAGCGGCGCTACCAGGAGACCGAGTCGCTCGCCGTGCGCGAGGAGCTCGCGCGCTACCTCGGCACGCGTCGCTGCCCGGAATGCGACGGCGCGCGGCTAACGAAGGCGGCTCGCTTCGTATTCGTCGGCGGCCAGTCGCTGCCCTCGATCAGCGCCCTGCCCGTCCGCCGCGCGCTGGAGTTCTACCGGGCGCTGCAGCTCGAAGGCTGGCGCCAGAAAATCGCGGCGAAGATCGTCAAGGAGATCACCGACCGCCTCGGCTTCCTCGTCGACGTCGGGCTCGACTACCTCACGCTCGACCGCAGCGCCGAGACGCTTTCGGGCGGCGAGGCGCAGCGCATCCGCCTCGCGAGCCAGATCGGCTCGGGGCTCGTCGGCGTCATGTACATCCTCGACGAGCCTTCGATCGGTCTGCACCAGCGCGATAACCAGCGCCTGCTTGACACGCTCCATCGGCTGCGCGACCTGGGCAACACCGTCATCGTCGTCGAACACGATGAGGACGCGATCCGCCAGGCGGACCACGTCGTGGACCTCGGGCCCGGCGCCGGCGTGCACGGCGGCCGCGTCGTCGCGCAGGGCACGCCCGCGCAGATCGAGGCAAGCCCCGCCTCGCTCACAGGCCAGTACCTCTCCGGCCGCAAGCGTATCGAAGTGCCGGACAAGCGCCGCAGGAACGAGCCGAAGCAGCAGTTGCGGCTCCGGCGAGCGACCGGCAACAACCTGAAGGGCATCGACGTGGCGTTCCCCGTCGGCCTCCTTACCTGCGTCACGGGCGTCTCGGGCTCGGGCAAGAGCACGCTCGTCAACGACACGCTCTACCGCGTCGTCGCGCGCGCGCTCAATCTCGTCGCCGAGCAGCCGGCGCCTTCCGCCGGCGTCGAGGGGCTCGAGGCCGTCGACCGCGTGATCGACATCGACCAGAGCCCGATTGGCCGCACGCCGCGCTCCAACCCGGCGACCTATACCGGCCTCTTCACGCCGATCCGTGAGCTCTTCGCCGGAACGCCCGAGTCGCGCTCCCGTGGCTACCAGCCGGGGCGCTTCAGCTTCAATGTCAAGGGCGGGCGCTGCGAGGCCTGCGAGGGCGACGGCGTCATCAAGGTCGAGATGCACTTCCTGCCGGACGTGTACGTCGCCTGCGACGTCTGCAAGGGGCGGCGCTACAACCGCGAGACGCTCGATGTCCACTACAAGGGCAGGAACATCCACGAGGTGCTCGACATGACGGTCGAGGACGCGGCGCTCTTCTTCGCCGCGGTGCCCTCGATCGCCTCAAAGCTGCAGACGCTGCTCGACGTCGGCCTCTCCTACGTCAAGCTCGGGCAGAATGCGACGACGCTCTCGGGCGGCGAGGCCCAGCGCGTCAAGCTGGCAAAGGAGCTCTCGAAGCGGGCGACGGGAAGGACACTTTATATATTGGACGAGCCGACGACGGGGCTGCACTTCGAGGACGTGAAGCACCTGCTCACCGTGCTCCATCGTCTGCGCGACGAGGGCAACACCGTGATCGTGATCGAGCACAACCTCGACGTCATCAAGACCGCCGACTGGGTGATCGACCTCGGTCCCGAGGGCGGCGACGGCGGCGGCACGATTGTCGCCGAGGGAACTCCCGAACAGCTCGCGCGATCATCCGACTCGTTCACAGGCCGCTACCTCAAGCGCGTGCTCGCGCGCGGGAGGAAGGCCGCGTGAACCGCAGGTCACTGGCCGCCTGGGCGGTCCTCCTGCTCGCGTCGCTGCCGGCAATTGCCGGCTCGCTCACAGTCACGAATGCGTGGTCGCGCTCAACTCCGCCGGGAGTCAAGGTCGGAGTCGTCTACTTCAAGCTCAAGAATGACACCGGCAAGTCCGACCGGCTGCTCAAGATCTCCTCGCCTGTCGCGGAGAATGTCCAGGTGCACCGCACCGAAATCCTCGACGGCATTGCCCGCATGCGCGAGGTCGCGGTACTGCACGTGGACGCAGGCCAGACTATCGAATTCGCGCCGAACGGGATGCACGTGATGCTGACGGGCCTGAAGAAGCCGCTGGTCGATGGCGAAAAGTTCGACCTCGACCTCCTCTTCGAGGTCGCCGGCGCACGAAAAGTGCCGATCGTCGTCCGGAAAGACTAGGCGCTCAACGCCCCACTGCGTGTACCGGCCCCGCGCTCGTGAACGTGTGGGCTACCTCGCCCTGGCCGCGCCGCTCGCGGAATTTCCCGTTGGTGAACTCCGAGACCACGCGCCGCCAGAAGCGGAGCGCGCCGGGATTGCGGGACTGCTCGGGTACGGTCCACTCGCCGGCATATCGCGCGAAGATCAGCATCGCCGCGCCGCGGCCGACGCCGCGGTTCCGGAAGGGTTTCCTGATGAAGAATTCGCTCAGGCGGAAATACCGCTTCGTGTCGGCCGGCGCGGAGAGGCTCCGCTGCACGACCGCGAAGCCGACCGGCTCCTGCTCGCGCAGCACGATGAAGGCCTTGCAGCGGTCGTCGTGGAACCAGCCCTGTATGAGCTCGCCGACGCTCTGGCCGGTGACGGTGAGCGAGGGATAGACGCCGGTCGTGTCGGCGGTCAGGTCCGCCAGGTATTCGCCGTAAGTCTCTTCGATCCAGTCGCGATCGGACTTCGACGCGCGGGCTTCGCGAATGGTGATCGGCATTCAGTGTCCTGGAAAGGGAACGGCCGGGGGAAGTCGCGGTACCTCCGCGCCATCCGCCCGGCCGTTCAGGCCAAACAGCAATCGCTTACTGCGACGGAGGAGTCGATTCCTTCGGCTCTTCCGCGGGAGCGGCAGTCGCGTCTGCCGGAGCAGCGGCGTCGGTCGCCGGAGCAGCGGCGTCGGCCGGAGCAGCAGCGTCGGTCGCCGGAGCAGTGGCGTCGGCCGCGGGAGCGGCAGCGTCGGTCGCAGCCGTATCAGCGGCAGCGGCAGGCTCTTCCTTCTTGGCACCACAGGCGCCCAGCACGAGGGCAACCGCAATGGCGCCCCAGATCTTTGCATTCATCGTCAGTTACCCCAGTACGTCAGTGAGAAAAAAATGCACTTTCGCGGCAAGAACGGCTCAATAAATCAGTTGGCCATTTCGACGCGTCACGAGATTTTACCGGTATTGTGAACCTTCGCAAAGGTCGCAATTTTGCGACAACTGCGTCCGCCGGTTAGGCTTCCATCGTTGCATTCAAGGTCATGACGATGCCTAAAAAGTCACTGGGCGAGCTCTATGCCGACCACCTGGGTGAGCTCCGTTCGCGGGCCGACAAGGCTTTGGTTGCGGGCGGTTACGATGGATTGATCACGTGCTCCGGAGGTCAGCTCTATTACTACCTGGACGACAGCACGTATCCCTTCCGCCCGAACCCCCGCTACCGGGCGTGGCTGCCGGACGCCACCCCGGACTGTTTCGTCATTTATCGCCCGGGCAGCCGCCCGAAGCTCGTTTTCCACCAGCCAGACGACTACTGGTACTTGCCGCCTGCCTCGCCCGAGGGCTACTGGGTGCCCCACTTCGACCTCGTGGTCGTGCGCTCACCCGCGGAGCTTCGCAAGGAGGTCGGGCCCGGCCGCTGGGCGATCCTGGGCGAGCCGGGGGCGGCAACCGAAGGCCTCGGCGACCACGACCCGCCCGCCGTTGCCGGGTCGCTGGATTATGACCGCGCGGTCAAGACAGCGTATGAAGTCGAGTGCATGGCGCTCGCAACGGCCGCCGGCGTGCGCGCGCACCGGACTGCGGAGAAGGCGTTCAGGGCCGGCGCCTCGGAGTACGAAATTCACCTCGCTTACTGCAAGGCGGCGGGCGCGCGCGAGGAAGAGCTGCCGTACAACAACATCATCGCCTTCGACCGGCACGCCGCCGTGCTGCATTACCAGGTGCTGGACCGGCAGCGGCCATCCGGCGTGAAGTCGTTCCTGATCGACGCTGGCGCGCAGCACGCGGGCTATGCCTGCGACATCACGCGGACCTACGCCTCGGACCCAGGCGAGTTCCTCGACCTCATCCGCTCGGTAGACTCCGCGCAGCAAATGCTCGTGGACCGCGTGCGGCCGGGCGTCGACTACTGTGACATCCACCTCGCGGCGCACGAGGCGCTCGCGAAGATCCTCGTGACGCACGGGATCGTGACGGACTCGGCCGAGGCAGCGGTGGAATCGCGCGTGACGTCGGTGTTCTTCCCGCACGGCATCGGCCACCTGCTCGGCCTCATGGTGCACGACGCGTCGGGATTCGCGGCGAGCCCGAAAGGTGGCACGCGCGACAAGCCGGAGGGCCACCCGTACCTGCGGCTGACGCGCACGCTGGAGCCGGGGTTCGTCGTGACGATCGAGCCGGGGATCTATTTCATCGACTCGCTGCTCGGGCAGGCGCGCGCGGACGAGCGCGGCAAGTCCATCGACTGGAAGCGGGTCGCAGCGCTCCGGCCCTGGGGCGGCATCCGGATCGAGGACAACGTGGTCGCGCAGTCAGGCGCGCCCCGGAACCTCACGCGCGAGGCTTTCGTCGCGACGAATTGAAGGGAACGCGCCCCTTCAGTCATCGCTGCTGGCGCAGGATGTCGCGGATCTCGGTGAGCAGCACGACGTCGGCCGCCGGCGGCGGCGGGGCCGCGGCCGGCGCGGGCTTTTTCAGGCGGTTGATCGCCTTGAGCGCCATGAAAATCGCGGCCGCGATGATCAGGAAATCGAGGAGCGCCTGGATGAACCTGCCGTAGCCGAGCGTGACCGGCTCGCCGGTCGCGGCGCTGTTCCCGAGCGTCACCACCAGGCTCGAGAAGTCGACGCCTCCGATCACCCAGCCGAGCGCCGGCATGACGATAGCATCCACGAACGCGGATACGATCTTGCCGAAGGCGGCGCCGATCACGATGCCGACGGCCATGTCGACGACGTTGCCCTTCATCGCGAACTCTTTGAACTCGGTCAAGAGGCTCACAGTTTTTTCTCCTTTTCGCGGGTGCTCCAGTTCCTCAAAAGGGGACGCTCCCCGATTTCCTTCAGTCCTTCGGGAAATCGGGGACCGTCCCCTTTTGCAGGCGCCGGCGCCACCTCGCTAAGGTATAAAAAAAAGCCGGGGATGTCCCCGGCTTCTCCATGGCGACCGCGGGCCTCAGGCCCGCAGATTGGAAACCCTCAGCCAGCGGCCTTCTTGCGGCGCTTCGGCTTCTCCTCGCCCTTGTCGGCCTTGGTGGCCTTCTTCGCGGGAGCCTTCTCCTTCTTTGGCGCCGCCTCCTTTTTCTTCTTCTTCTCGGGCTTGTCGCCGGCAGGCTGGACCGGTGCGGCGTCCGCCTCGACCAGCTGCATCAGTGCCATCGGCGCCGCGTCGCCCGGCCGCGGGCCCATCTTGAGGATCCGCGTGTAGCCGCCCGCGCGGGACTTGAAGCGCGGCCCGATGTCCTCGAACAGCTTCACGACCAGCGCATCGTCGCGCAGCGTGACGAAGGCGCGGCGGCGGCCCGGCAGCGAGTCCAACTTGCCGAGCGTGATGAGCGGCTCGACGACGCGGCGCAGCTCCTTCGCCTTCGGGAGCGTCGTCTGGATCGTCTCCGCGCGGATGAGGGCCGCGCACATGTTGCGCATCAGCGCCCTGCGGTGGCTGCTGTTGCGCGAGAGCTGGCGTCCCGAAAGCTGGTGTCGCATGTCGTCTTATCCCGTCCTCTCGTTCAGGCCGTGCGCAGCTCGTCTTCGCGGCGCAGCGACGCCGGCGGCCAGCCCTCGATGCGCATGCCGAGCGTGAGCCCATGGCTCTCGAGGACTTCCTTGATCTCCGTGAGCGACTTCTTGCCGAGGTTCGGCGTGCGCAGCAGCTCGACTTCGGTGCGCTGCACGAGGTCGCCGATGTAGTGGATGTTCTCCGCCTTCAGGCAGTTGGCGCTGCGGACGGTGAGCTCCAGCTCGTCGACGGGGCGCAACAGGATCGGGTCCGGCAGCGGACCCGCCTCGCGCGACGGCGACTCGCCCTGGCCCTCGAGGTCCACGAACACGGTCAGCTGGTCCTTCAGGATGCTGCCCGCGCGGCGAATCGCCTCGTCCGGGTTGATCGTGCCGTTCGTCTCGATGTCGATGATCAGCTTGTCGAGGTCGGTGCGCTGCTCGACGCGCGCGGACTCGATGCCATACGTCACGCGGCGAACCGGCGAGAACGAGGCGTCGAGCTGCAAGCGGCCGATCGGGCGGCTCTGCTCTTCGAACTCGAGCCGCTGCACCGCAGGACGGTAGCCACGGCCGCGCTCGATCTTGAGATTCATCGTGAGCTCGACGGGCTTGTTGAGGTTCGCGATCACGAGCTCGGGGTTCACGATCACGACGTCGTGGTCGACCTGGATGTCGCCCGCGGTGACAGGGCCCGGACCCTTCTTCGAGAGCCGCAGTTCGACGGAGTCGCGCGCGTGCATCTCGATCGCGATCGCCTTGAGGTTCAGCAGGATGTCGACGACATCCTCCTGTACGCCCTCGATGCTGGTGTATTCGTGGAGCACGCCCTCGATCTCGACCTCGGTCACGGCGCAGCCGGGCATCGAGGAGAGCAGCACGCGCCGGAGCGCGTTGCCGAGCGTGTGGCCGAAGCCGCGCTCGAAAGGCTCGATCACGATGCGCGCGGAGCGCGCACCGGTGTCGCTCACCTTGACCGAGCGGGGCTTGAGGAATTCCGTGGCGGTACCTTGCATGGGCATCACCTCACTTCGAATAGAGTTCGACGACCAGGTTCTCGTTGATGTCCGGGAGAATCTGGTCGCGGTCCGGCAGCGCCTTGAGCGTGCCGCTGAGTTTCTTGTCGTCCACCTCGACCCAGTCCGGCCAGCCGACCTGGGTCGCGATTGCGAGCGCGGCGGCGATGCGGGCCTGGCTCTTCGCCTTCTCGCGCACCGCGACCACGTCGCCGGCGGCGCACTGGTACGAGGGCACGTTGACGGACTCGCCGTTCACCTCGATCGCCTTGTGCGACACGAGCTGGCGCGCCTCGGCACGGGTCGTCGCGAATCCCATCCGGTAGACGACGTTGTCGAGGCGCCCCTCGAGGAAGCGCAGCAGGTTCTCGCCGGTCGATCCAGGGCGGCCCGCCGCCTTCGTGTAGTAGTTGCGGAACTGGCGCTCGAGGATGCCGTACATGCGGCGCAGCTTCTGCTTCTCGCGCAGCTGCACGCCGTAGCCTGACAGGCGCGTGCGGCGCTCGCCCTTGATGCCGCCCGGCGGCACTTCGAGCTTGCACTTGCTCTCGAGCGGCTTGATGCCGCTCTTCAGAAAGAGGTCGGTGCCCTCGCGACGCGAGAGCTTGCACTTGGGACCGAGGTATCTGGCCATTGTCTTCTCTGCCTCAGACGCGCCGCTTCTTGGGCGGGCGGCAACCGTTGTGCGGGATCGGCGTCACGTCCGCGATGCTCGTGACCTTGAGTCCGCAGGCGTTCAACGCACGGACCGCGGACTCGCGCCCCGGGCCGGGGCCGCGCACGCGGACCTCGACGGTGCGCAGGCCATGCTCCTGCGCCGCCACGCCCGCCTTCTCGGCCGCGACCTGCGCGGCGAAGGGCGTGCTCTTGCGCGAACCGCGGAAACCCGAGCCACCCGACGTCGCCCAGGCGAGCGTGTTGCCCTGACGGTCCGTGATCGTGACGATCGTGTTGTTGAAGGAAGCGTGGATGTGCGCCACGCCCTCGGAGACCTGGCGCTTGACCTTCTTACGCGCCTTCGCAGCGGCGGCCGGCGCGGTGCCCTTGTCGGCAGCGCCCTTCGCATCCGCCTTGGCGTCGCCCTTCGCTTCCGGCTTCGTCTCGGTCTTCTGTTTGGTATCAGCTTCAGCCATCGTCAGACCTTGCCCGGTTGAACGTTCGTCTTGACCGCCGCGCGGCGCGGGCCCTTGCGCGTGCGCGCGTTGGTGCGCGTGCGCTGGCCTCTCGCCGGCAGGCCCTTGCGGTGGCGGATGCCGCGGTACGCGCCGAGGTCCATGAGGCGCTTCAGGCTCATCGCGTTCTCGCGGCGCAGGTCGCCCTCGACCATGTAGCGCGAGACCTGCGCGCGCAGCGCGTTGACCTCGGGCTCGGTGAGGTCGCGCACGCGCGTCGACGGGTCGATGTTCGCGGCCTTGCAGGCGGCGAGCGCGCGCGAGCGGCCGATGCCGTAGACGTGCGTCAGCCCCACCCAGATGTGCTTGTTGACGGGAATGTTGATGCCGGCGATACGCGCCATGGCTACTTGACCTTGCCCCGCGGGAAACCGCGTATTTTAACTGAAAAACCCATTTGGCTCAACACCTTAACCCTGACGCTGTTTGTGGCGCGCGTCGGACGAGCAGATGACGCGCACGACGCCCCTGCGCCGCACGATCTTGCAGTTCTTGCAGATCTTCCTGACCGATGGACGAACCTTCATCTCTCGAACTCCGTGTGGGGGCGGGGCCTAGCGGGGCGTGCCGCCGCGGCCATAGCCGCGCAGGTTGGCCTTTTTCATGAGCCCCTCGTACTGGTGCGACATCATGTGGGCGTGGAGCTGGGCCACGAAGTCCATGACCACGACCACCATGATGAGCAGCGACGTGCCGCCGAAATAGAACGGCACGCGGCCGTAGGACATCAGGATCTCCGGAAGGAGGCACACGAGCGTCACGTAGAGCGCGCCCCACACCGTCAGGCGCGTCAGCACCTTGTCGATGTACTCCGCCGTCTGCTGGCCGGGCCGGATGCCCGGGATGAACGCTCCGCCCTTCTTGAGGTTTTCCGCCGTCTCGCGCGAGTTGAACACGAGCGCCGTGTAGAAGAAGCAGAAGAAGATGATCAGGCTTCCGTAGATCAGGAGGTGAAGCGGCTGGCCCCAGCCGAGGGCCGCAGCGAGCGTCTGCAGCCACGTTCCGGTCTGGCCCGCGCCGAAGAAGCTCGCGAGCGTCGCCGGGAACAGCAGCAGCGACGAGGCGAAGATCGGGGGGATCACGCCCGACATGTTGAGCTTGAACGGCAGGTGGCTGGTCTGGCCCGCGTACATGCGGCGGCCGACCTGGCGCTTCGCGTAGTTCACCGGGATGCGGCGCTGGCCGCTCTCGACGAAGACGCAGAATGCGGTCACCGCGCCGATCAGCAGCACGAGGATGATCGCGAACGCAGGGTTCATTTCGCCCGAGCGCACCTGCTCGAGCGTGCCGCCGATCGCGGCGGGGAGGCCCGATATGATGCCCGAGAGGATGATCATCGAGATGCCGTTGCCGATGCCGCGCTCGGTGATCTGCTCGCCGAGCCACATCAGGAACATCGTGCCGGTCGTCAGCGTCAGCACCGCGGGCAGCAGGAAGGTGAAGGTGCCCGGATTGATGACGACGCCCTGGTTCTGGAACGCGACCGCGGCGGCGAAGCCCTGGAAGGCAGCCAGCACGACGGTGAAGTAGCGCGTCCACTGCGTGATCTTGCGGCGGCCCGACTCGCCTTCCTTTTTGAGCGCGGCCATCGAGGGCACGACCACCGCCATCATCTGCAGGATGATCGACGCCGAGATGTAGGGCATCACGCCCATCGCGAAGATCGACAGTCGCTGCAGCGCGCCGCCCGAGAACATGTTGAAGAGGCCGAGGATCGTGCCTTCCTGGCGGTCGAACAGGCGCGCGAGCGCGACGGGGTCGATGCCCGGCACCGGCACGAAGGTGCCGATGCGGTAAACGACGAGCGCGCCCAGCAGGAACAGCAGGCGATGGCGCATCTCGGTGTAACGCGTGACGTCACCGATCGCGAGCGCCGCATTTCCAGCCGCGGTTGCCATGTTCGGTTGCCGGCCCTCAGGCCGCCTTGCCCTCTTCGATCCTGCCGCCGGCCTTCTCGATCGCCGCGCGGGCGCCCTTGGTGGCGACCACCGACGGGCCCTGCAGCGTCACCTTGCGCTTCAATTCCCCTGAAAGGATGACTTTGGCGCGCGTGGTCTCCGCAGGCACGACGCTGGCTGCGAGGAGCGCCGCGAGGTCGATGAGGTCGGATTTGACCTTTTCAAGGTCGGTCAGCGTCACCTCGGCGCGTGTCCTGCGGATCGCCGAGCGGAAGCCGACCTTCGGCAGCCGCCGCTGCAGCGGGACCTGGCCGCCCTCGAAGCCCACCTTGTGGTAGCCGCCCTTGCGGGCCTTCTGGCCCTTGCCGCCCTTGCCGCAGGTCTTGCCCTGGCCGGCGGACGCGCCGCGGCCGACCCGCAAGCGCTTCCGCTTGCTGCCTGGGCCCGGCTTCAAACTGTTGAGTCGCATGTCCTCGCTCCTCCCGGCCTCACGCCTTCTCGACGGCGAGCAGGTGCTTCGCGGCGTTGATCATGCCGCGCACCTCGCGCGTGTCCTCGACGACCCGCGAGTCGCGGATGCGCCGGAGCCCCAGCCCGTAGACCGAGGCGCGGATGCTCTGCAGCTGCCCGTGCACGCTGCGGCTCAGGGTGACCTTGACCTTCGTCCTGTTGCTCATCGCCATCAGCCCGTGATCTCTTCCAGTGTCTTGCCGCGCTTCGCCGCGATACGGTCCGGGGAGACCATCCGCTCGAAGGCGTTGAAGGTCGCGCGGACCACGTTGATGGGGTTGCGCGAGCCGTAGCTCTTCGCGAGCACGTTTCGGACGCCCGCGCATTCGAACACCGCGCGCATGCCGCCGCCGGCGATGACGCCCGTGCCGTCCGAGGCCGGCTGCATGTACACGCGCGTCGTGCCGTGGCGGCCCTGCACCGCGTAGTGCAGCGTCGCGTGCGTGATCGGTACCGTCGTCATGTTCTTGCGCGCCTGCTGCATCGCTTTCGAGATCGCGACCGGCACCTCGCGCGCCTTGCCGTACCCGAAGCCGACGCGCCCGGCCCCGTCGCCGACTACCGTCAGCGCCGTGAAGCCGAACTGGCGGCCGCCCTTGACGACCTTCGCCGTGCGGTTGACCGCGACCAGCTTCTCGATCAGATCGTCGCCGGCCTGTGAACGTTCCACTCGTGCCATTTCGCCTGTCCCCTGGACGTCAGAATTTGAGGCCGGCCTCGCGCGCGGCCTCTGCGAGCGCCTTGACGCGCCCGTGGTAGCGGAAACCCGAGCGGTCGAAGGCCACGGACTCGACGCCGGCTGCCTTCGCCCGCTCCGCGATCGCCCGTCCGACGGCCTTCGCCGCGGTGGCGTTGCCGGTGCCCTTCAGCTCCTTGGCAACGGCCTCCTGGACGGTGGACGCGGCAGCGATCACCTTCGCGCCGTCAGGCGTCGTGATCTGGGCGTAGATGTGCCGCGGCGTCCGGTGCACCGTCAGGCGCGCCGTACCGACCTCGCGGATCTTGGCGCGGGCGCGGGTCGCGCGCCGCTGGCGCCGCTCTTTCTTCGTGAGCTTCATGGCCTTACTTCTTCTTGCCTTCCTTCATCACGATCTTCTCGCCGGCGTAGCGCACGCCCTTGCCCTTGTAGGGCTCCGGCGGGCGGTAGCCGCGGATCACCGCAGCGACCTGCCCGACCTTCTGGCGGTCCATGCCCTTCACCACGATCTCGGTCTGGCTCGGCGTCTCGATGGAGATGCCCTCCGGCACCGGGAAGTTCACCGGGTGCGAGAAGCCGAGGGTCAGGTTGAGGCTCTTGCCCTGGACCGCCGCGCGGTAGCCGACGCCGACGAGCTCGAGCTTGCGCTCAAAGCCCTTGGTGACGCCCGTCACCATGTTCGCGAGATTCGCGCGCGCCGCGCCCGCGGCTGCGATCCGCTCGTTCGTCGCCTTGCCCTCGGCCACGGCGACCTGCAGCACCTCGTCCGTCTGGGACACGGTGACGCCGTCGCCGACCGTCAGCGTCAGCGCGCCCTTCGTGCCCTTCACGGTCACGGCGTCCCCTGCGACCGTCGCGGTGACGCCCTTCGGGAGCTTGACCGGGAGCTTTGCGATTCTCGACATGTCCTTCTTCCTCAGGCGACCACGCAGAGCACTTCGCCGCCCTGTCCGGAGCGGCGCGCCTCGCGGTCGGTCATGACGCCCTTCGGCGTCGAGACGATGGCGACACCGAGGCCGCCCAGTACCTTCGGCAACTCGTCATTGGCGCGGTAGGCTCGCAGTCCCGGCCGCGACACGCGCTCGAGCCGCTCGATGACCGGCTTGCCCGCGTGGTACTTCAGCGCGACGACGAGTGTCGAGCGCGCGCCGTCCTTGCTGACGACGAAGTCGGTGACGTAGCCCTCGTCCTTCAGGACGCGGACGATCGCCTCCTTGACGCGCGAGGACTGCACGGAGACTTCCGCCCTGCCGGCGGCCTGGCCGTTCCGGATGCGGGTCAGGAGGTCTGCGATCGGGTCGGTCATGCTCATCGTGCTCTCCTCACCAGCTCGCCTTGCGCAGGCCCGGCACGTCGCCGCGCATCGTCGCCTCGCGCAGCTTCACGCGCCCGAGCCCGAACTTGCTGTAGTTCCCGCGCGAGCGGCCGGTGATCGCGCAGCGGCTGCGGGCGCGGCTCGGGCTCGAGTCGCGCGGCAGCTTCTGCAGCGCCTCGATCGCGGCCATGCGGTCCTCCTGCGAGGCCCTCGGGTCGCGGATCTGCTCCTTGATCTTCGCGCGCCTCGCGGCGTACTTCTTCACCGTCTTCGCGCGGCGCTTCTCGCGCTCGATCATGCTGGTCTTCGCCATCGGTCACTTCCTGAACGGAAAGTTGAACGCCTCGAGCAGCGCGCGGCCCTTACGGTCGTCGCCCGCCGAGGTCGTGATCGTGATGTCCATGCCCCGGACCTGGTCGATCTGGTCGTATGCAATCTCGGGGAAGATGATCTGTTCCTTGACGCCGAAGCTGTAGTTGCCCTGGCCGTCAAACGAGCGCGGATTGACGCCGCGGAAGTCGCGGATGCGGGGCATCGCCACGTTGATCAGGCGGTCAAGGAACTCGTACATGCGCGCGCCGCGCAGCGTCACCATGCAGCCGACCGCGAGGCCCTCGCGGATCTTGAAGGACGCAACGGCCTTCTTCGACTTGCGTACCGCCGGCTTCTGGCCGGTGATCTTGGCGAGGTCGCCGGTCGCGGCGTCCATGACCTTCTTGTCGGCCACGGCCTCGCCCACGCCCATGTTGACCGTGAT
>Ga0111538_10008125_pt1 | contig 14087 bp, 9 predicted proteins | sample SoiMethybrSBSTD1_FD_79669 | JGI IMG/M metagenome (GOLD analysis project Ga0111538, IMG submission 79669) | Bulk soil microbial communities from a Populus tree surrounding site in Tennessee, USA - Soil MetaG P. TD hybrid SBSTD1 (version 2)... | ecosystem: Environmental > Terrestrial > Soil > Tree... | reverse complement strand
CTGGGCGCTCGGGACGCCGTCGACCAGGGCCCGCACGCGGTCGTGGAGAGGGCGGTCGCGGTCTTCCCCGACGGAACCCGGGTCGGTCGCGAATACGAGCGTCCCGGCTACATCGTCGCCCGCTATCACCTCGACGATTGTCTGAGGCGCACGCTCGAGGCGTCGGGCGCAAGGCTCGTTCAGGATTGTCGCGTGTCGTCGCTGACGCACGCCGGAGACCGCGTGACCGGCGGGGAAGGCCCCGGGTTCTCCTGGTCCGCCAAGGTGGTGATCGCCGCCGACGGCTACGGCTCGGTCGGTCTGCAAGCGCTCGGCCAGCCCGGACCGCGCGGCCGCTATCTCGCCGTTTCGGCGACGGCGTACTACAAGCACGTCGATTTCCCGAACGGCGCGAACACGGCCGATCACTATTTCGACTACGAGCTGCCCTTCGGCTACGGCTGGGTCTTCCCAGCCGTCGACGGCGTGGCGAACGTCGGCGTTTATCAACGCGCGGATGCCTACGCCAAGGGGGGCAAGCCGCTGAAGCAGCTGCTCGCGGAGTTTCTCGAGCGCTACCAGTCGCGGCTGCGCGGCGCGGAGCAGGTTGGAAGGGTGCGGGCATGGTCGCTGCCGCTGGCGCCGCGACCGATGCCGATTAGCGCGCCTGGATTGCTGCTGGCGGGAGACGCGGCCGGCTTCATCGACCCGCTTTCGGGCGAGGGCATCTGGCAAGGACTGCACACCGGGATGCTCGCGGGCGGCGTCACGGTGAAGGCGCTGCGCCGGGGCGACCTCGATGGCTCACTCAGGCGTCGCTACGAGCGGCAGTGCCGGCGCGACATCGGCCGCGCCAGCCGTTCCAAGGCCTGGGTGCAGAAGGCGATGGCCGTGATTGTCGGGCGGCGGCTCTACCGCTTCGGAGTGGTGCGCGGTGCTCTGTCCTGGGGGTACACGCATAACGCGCTCGAGATGACCAAGAGCTGAGCGTGACGGTCTCCGAAGTGGAGGCGCTGGGCGCCGTCGAGGTGGAGCGCGCCGCCGAAGGCGCTCGCTCGAACACCGAAGCGCGCTTCATGCGGCTGCTCGCGCATCGCCGGCTTCCCGTGTGGCTCACGCTGGCCACGCTGCTCTTGTGCGCACCCTGTCTGTTCATCGGCTTTCATCTGGACGACTGGATGGGGCGCTACGTCTACCTGGACGGATCCGAAAACCTCTATCGCATCATCTCGGGCGGCTACGGCCTCGCGAACGGCGTGCCCGCCGACAGCCTGTGGCTGGCCGAGCACGGCTGGGCGCCGTGGTGGATCTACCCGAAGCTCTTGCTCGTGCTGTACCGGCCCGTTGGCCTCGCGACACACATTCTCGACAGCCGGCTCTGGAACGACAGCGCGTTCGCGATGCATGCACACAGCCTGGCGTGGCTTGCGCTGCTGGTGCTGGCCGCGACGCGCATGTATCGAGGCGTGCTGGGCGCGCTCACCGGAGGACTAGCCGCGATACTGTTCGCGTTCGATCATACGCACGGCTTCGAGATCGGCATGATCACCAACCGTCACACGCTGATCGCCGGTCTGTTCGGCGCGCTGTGCCTCGACCAGCACTTTCGCTTTCGCCTGCACGGGAAGAAGCTCGGCGCGCTGCTGGGTCCGCTGTTCTACCTCTTGGCACTGCTCTCGAGCGAAGCCGCGATCGCTTTTGCCGGTTACGCGTTCGCATTCATGCTGTTTGCCGAGCGCGGGCCGCTGCTCAAGCGAGCGCTCGGGTTCGCGCCGTATCTGCTGATCACGGTACTCTGGCGTGCTGCGTACAACGCGGCCGGCTACGGTGGCAGCGGCTCGGGCCTCTACCTCGACCCGGTGCGGGCGCCCGTGCAGTTCGGTCGCGAATTTCTGGAGCGCGGTCCGATCCTTTTGCTCGGGCAGTTTCTGGTGCCTCCGTCGGAGGTATCCGTGATCCTGGGCGGCGCCGTGGCCAAGGCGATCCTGCTATTTGCCGTGATTTTCGTGCTGGTGCTGGGCGCCGCGCTGATCCCGATGCTCATGCACAGCCGCACGGCGCGTTTCTGGACGGCGGGCATGCTGTTCGCGCTCGTCCCGGCGGGCTCGACCTACCCCCATAACCGGCAGCTCATGTTCGTGAGCTTCGGCGCGATGGCGCTGATCGCCCTCTTCTGGCAGCGCTACGTGGTCGAGCTCAAGGGCATCGAGCTCTCGCGGCCGGTCCGGCTGGCGGGCGGCGTCGGCGCGATGCTGCTCGGAGCCCACGCCGTGCTTTCGCCGCTGGCGCTGCCGTTCACGGTGTGCAGCGTCGCTCTCACCAGACCGCTGCATAGCGGAATTACCGACGTCGGCGACGAGATCCGCGATCGAACCGCGGTGTTCGTTACGGCGCCCGACTACTTCTCGGTGAAGCTGATCCAGCTCGAGCGCCGCGTCGAAAAGCGGCCGCTGCCCGAACACTGGCGCGTGCTGAGTTTCGGTCCGGTTCCCGTGGTCGTTTCGCGAAGCGACGCGCGGACGCTGGTGATCGACTACGAAGGCGGCATCCTGGGCACGCCGTTTCTCGAGCTCTATCGCGACCGGCGGCTGCGCATGGCGCCGGGCGACCAGGTGAATCTCGAGGGCCTCGCGATCCGCGTGCTGCGCGTGACGTCCGACGGGCGCGCGGACCGGGTCAGTTTCCGCTTCGATCGGCCGCTCGACGAGGATTCGTTCCGGTTTTACGCCTGGCGCGACCGCGGCTTCTCGGCGTTCGCGCCGCCTGCGATCGGTGCGAGTGCGACGCTGCCTGCGGCGGAGATTCCCTGGGGCTTCAAATAGCTATTCGCATGCGATCGCCGCGGTGACGTCGGAGCGCGAGGCGCGCCACGCCGGCAGGCCGCCGGCCAGCGCCGAGGCGGCGACGACCAGGCCACTCACGCGCGCCGCGGCCGCCCAGGGAAAGACGAATTCGATGTGCCAGCCCGTGGTCGAAAAGAACATCGTGGTCAGAAACAGCTTGCTGTGAATCGCGCCGACGCCGGCGCCGATCACCGCCGCGCAGAAACCGAGAAATCCCGCTTCGACCAGGATCGAGAGCGCGACCTGACGCGTGGTGGCGCCGATCGCCCGCAGCATGCCGATTTCGCGCAGGCGGTCGAGCACCGCCGCGGCCATCGTGCCGATCACGCCCATCAGCGCGATCAAGAGCGTGACTACTTCGACCGACTTGCTGAACGAGAAGATGCCCTCGAGCGCGGAGCCGATCTGTTGGCGCATCGCCTGACCCTTGGTGACGAAGACCGAGCCGGCGCCGCCGAGCTCCTTCCTGATGCCGTCGGCCACCGTGTCCGGGTCGGCGCCGCTCGCCAGGAACACGAAAGTGCTGTCTGCCGAATCTTCTTTCCAGTGCTCGAGGAAATAGCGGCGATCGATGAACGCCGCGCCGGTCTCCGCCGTGTAATCGACGATCACCGCGCGCACCTCGAACGCCACGTCGCCCTTCGGCGTGGGCAGGATCAGCGCCTGGCCGGCGTCCAGATGGAGCTTGCGCGCGGCGTTTTCACTGAGCAAGACTTGCGGCTTGTCGATGAGGTCGTTCTCGCGCAGCGGCGCGCCGCGCAGCACGCTCAGACCGCGCCCGCGTTTGGCCAGCTGGTGCAGCCAGACGTCGGTCTCGGTGGCAACCAGGCGCAGCGCCGATCCGCCGGTTTTCAGGTCGAGCAAGCGGACGCGCTGGATCGTGTCCACGCCTGGAACGTGCGCCAGGCGCTCCGTAGCCGGCGCGCTCAACGGCACGTGGAGCCGATCGAGGATCGGCGAGCCCTGCGTCACGGTCAGGTCGCCGAAGTTCATCTGATCGGCCCAGCCGCCCAGCGTACTCTCGAACGACGTCAGCCAGCCGCCGATCGAAACGCTCATGCTGACCGCGGCCATCAGCGCCAGCACGTTCACGGCGCTGCGCCCGAGCGTGCGCTGGACGTAGTCGAGGCCGAGCCGCGCCGGTATGCCCAGCACGGCTTCGGCCGGCCGCACCAGCACGCGGCGGATCAACACGATCATCGCCGGCGTCACGAGTGCACCGGCGATCACGTTGAACAATAGCGCCAGCGCCGCGCTCCCCATGCTGCTGCTGAAGTACGGCACCCACGCCAGCGCGCCCAGCGCGAGCGCGCCTGCCAGCATCGCGAAGATCGGGAGCCGCGAGCGCTCGACCGCGGCCGCGCCGCGCAGCGCCAGCGCCGGATCGGTCCGTGCGCCGCGCCGCGCCGGCCACCAGGCGGCGCCGATCGCGGTGAGCAGGCCGGCTGCACCGCCTTGTAGAGCCAGCGACGGCGTGAGCTGGGGCTCGATCTGCGGCACCGCGGCGTACATGCGATTGACGGTCTCGATTGCTTCCGCGGTCGAGTAGCGCGCGAGCACGCGGCCCACCAGGAGCCCGATGGCGATCCCGGGCAGCGCCAGCAAAGCGGCTTCGGTCGTGAACAGGAGCACCGTGCCCCGGCGCGTGACGCCGAACGCGCGCAAAAGCCCGATTTCGCGGCGGCGCTGGGCGACCGCGACCCCGACCGCGTTGTAGACCAGAAACCCGCCCACCATCAGCGCCAGGATCCCGGACAGCCGCAGCCCGGAGTGAAGCGGGTGGATCAGCGTGCGCAGCTCGGTGCCGACGCGGTCCGGGCGCTGCACGGTGAGCCCTTCCCCGACTGCCTTCTGCACGCGGTCGCGCACGGCTTCGACGTCGGAGCCCTGCGCGACCGAAATGTCGATGCGATCGACGAAGGTGCCGCGGGCGAACGAGACCTGCGCGGCGTCGAGGAACATCACGGCCACCTGGCCGCCGAAAGAGCTCGCCGGCCCCGAATCGGCCACGATGCCGCGTACGAAGAAGTCCTTTTTCCCTTCCGAGGTCAAAAGCTGGAGGCGGCTGTCCTTCGACAGGTGGTGCTTCTTGGCGAAGCGCGACGAAACCAAGAGCGCCGTCGGATCGTTCACGAAGGCGAGCGGATCCTCGATCACGCGCTGTTCGCCCTCCTGGACGTCGAACGGGAGAAAGTGCAGGTCGCCGAGGAAATCGACGCCCAGCACCAGCAGTGATTCGCCGAGCTCGGGGGCCTGGGCGGCAATCTCGACGCACGAAGCGGCGTGGGCCACGCCCGGAACTTCGGCGACGTCGGCCACGAGCTCGCCGCGCACGCCGAGCCCCGGCCCTTCGACCGTCAGCTCGGCGCGGCCGGCGATCCGGTTCACGAGCTCCCCGAACGAAGCAAACATGCTCCCGGTCGCGCTGGTGGTGGCGATGAAGAGCGCCACGCACAACGCGATCCCGAACATCACCAGCGACGAGCGGAGCGGGGAGCGGATCCAGTGGCGGAGGCTGATCTCGCGGAACAGGGCCAGCATTCGCAGCCGGCGAGTATACCCGGGCTACGGTGCTTCAGGTGCGCCGCCCAGGTGATGCGGCCCTCCGGGCCGCGGAGCTAGGCTTCAGGTGCCCAACTGTCGCGCAGTACTTGCGGCCGGAAGGCCGGAGAAAGCGCGCCGAGCACTGCGCTCGAGATCGCGGTTTCGCGGCGTTTGGACACCCTGGTACCGTCGAGCTCGAGCACGAAGAAGCGATCGAAGGCGCGGCCGCGGATCGTGCGCACTTCCGAGCGAACGATCTGCACCCGTTGCTGGGCCAGTGCATCCGCGAGCACGAACAGGAGCCCCGGGCGATCCGCGGTTTCGACGTCGACCGCGGCCAGGTTGCGTTCGTCCTCGCTGACGAAGCGGATCCGGGCGCTCACCGTGCTCTTGGCCTTACCGCGTTCCCGCAAGTGCTCGAGCAGCGCGTCGCGCGCCAGTGTTCCCTCGAGCAGCACCAGGAGCAGCGTGCGGAACAGCACCACGTCGCTCGGCGCGACCCAGGTGTCGCTCTGGCCCGCGCCGGCGGCGCGCAGCCAGAACAGTGCGACCGCTTCCATGCCGCGCGCCGTGTTGCGGCAGTACGCTTCGGCGCGGACGACATCGAGCCCGCTCGCCACCAGCGCGGCGCTGATCAAAGAGAGCAGACCCGGACGATCATCGGCCACGACGCAGACGGGAAGTCCGTCGTGTCGAGCCGTACGAAAGGTCGATACGTTGACGGCGGCGGGGCCGCGCGTGATCGACAGGCGCGCGTGATCGAGCATGGCCTGACGGCCGTGTCCGGCGCGATACGCTTCCGGCATGCCGGAAATGAACTCCGCCACCAAGTCCGGATCGAGCTCGGACTCGGCCATGACACCTTGGGATTGCATCATGCCGACGCGGAGGAGTTGGTTGACGTTGCTTCTGATGCCGGCTCGGCAAGCGCGCCGCGCGCCGACTCGAGCCAGCCGTTCGCAGTGCGTTCCCCGCGCGTGAGCGACGCCTCGAGCGTGGCGTCGAGCGAGCCGAGTGCACTGTCCAGTCGCTGCCGCGCCCCCTGGCGAGCGGTCTGAATCTTCCTGAAGTTTTCGCCGAGCACGAGTTCGAGCTTCGTGAGCCGCTGTTCGGCCCAGCGGGAAAGCTTTGTCTTCGCGTTCGCGTCGCTTGTCGGGGTGTCCGCTGCAGTCTCGTTCATTCGCCTTTCCCTCCGTCCGCGGCCGACACTACTCGAGCGGAAGTTTCCGCTGTGTGCCGAACGCCTTTCCCTGAGGTGTCTTTCGGACGAAGCGGCGAATTGTTAAGGAAAAATCGACGCTTTTCGCCACAAAGTTGTCTCAGTTTGGGACGGATAGCAGCACTTGCGGCCGGTCCCGCCCGTTAGCCGGTTTGGGTCCTGGTCGGGGCCAACGAGGTTAGCCAGTTGTCCGGTCGGCGCCGGGGCCCCAACCGACAAACGAGATCGCGGCGAAGCGTTTCGGCAAAGCTCGGAGGTCGCGAGTCTTCCAAACAAATTGTGCGCGGAGTCGGTTCGGAAAATTGGGCGCGAAGATCGGCGAGACGAGACAAGTGCAAATGTTGGGACAAACGGCATTCGAGGTAACTCGCAAAAGAATTGCGATTACTACGCGATTACTTGATGAGAAGAGCGGCGCGTCCGTCTAATGTGCTCGGTTGGGCTCGGAAGAGTGTCCGTGTGCGCGTCGTTTTCGAAAGGCGCGTGTGTTCGGGCACTCGTGTGGGTGACAGCGAAAGTGAGGACGGACACATGATTCGAAAGTGGATGAAGCGATACGGATTGCTCGCGCTCTCTAGCTCGGTTGCGGCCGTCACGTTGGTGAGCATGGCGCAGGCGGACACTCGAGTGCAGATCAAGCGGGACACGCTCGCCGTGCGGAAGGCGTTCCCGACGAGGATACTTGCGCTGCTCGCCTACGGCGGCGCGCCCGACGCGACGATCACCGTGAAGAAGAGCCCAGAGGGCTACTACTTCGGCCACGTGGACAGCACCGCCGCGACCTACAACTCGGACGGCGGCAGCCTGTACTACGTGGTCGACGTGACGATCCCGGCGAACTTCAAGTTCGACAGTACCGGAATCACGCCGAAGCACATCAGCCTCTATGGGTCGCTCAAGGATTGGCAGACGATCGGCAACAACGAAACCGGTTGCCCGAAGGTTTCGACCGCCTGGGCCATCTACAAGAAGGGCATGAACGCCCAGAACCAGGTCACGTGGACGAAGGTCGTCTCGGAGACGAAGGAGGGCCACTGGGTGCCGTTCGTGGACATGGGGATTGCGCCCTACTGCGATTCGGGCGTGTCGAAGCTGTTCGACATTCCGACGCCGGAGTCCAAGGACGGAAAGCCCGTCACCTACCGGGTGATGGTGCTGCCGAAGTTCAACGGCACAGCCAAGCAGGCGACGATCGGCTGGCATTGGGAGTACTGAGCGGCCGGGTGGACGACGCGAGCGGCAGAGCCGGAGGGGCTCGCCGCTCGCGTGGCTAGCGCAGCCGCAGAATGAGCTCGGGCTTTACCACCTTGCCCACGGGATTGCGCGGAAAGTCGTCGAAGAACACCACGCGTTTCGGCACTTTGTAAGCCGCGATGCGCTGCTTGGCCCAGGCGCGCAGCGCCGCCTCGTCGAGCTCGGCGCCGGCGCGCAGGATCACGGCCGCGACCGCAATCTCGCCCCAAGTTTCGTCGGGGATGCCGACCACGGCGACGTCGGCGATCGCTTCGTGCTCGCGCAGCGCCTCTTCGAGCTCGAGCGCGCTCAGCTTGTAGCCACCGCTCTTCAAGATGTCGACGGAGGTGCGGCCGAGGATTCGAATGTAGCCGCCCTCGAGCCACTCGGCCGTGTCGCCGCTCCTGAACCAGCCGTCGCGAAACGCGTCGCGCGTCGCGGCCTCGTTCTTGTCGTAGCCCTTGAACACGGTCGGACCCTTGATCCAGATTTCTCCCGGTTCGCCCGGAGCGACGTCGCTGCCGTCCTCGCGCACGATGCGGATTTGCATGCCGGGCAGCGCCGGGCCGCAGCTGCCGGGCCGGCGTTCGCCGTCGAGGGGATTGGTCATGCCGACGCCGATCTCGGTCATCCCGAAGCGTTCCAGCGGATAGCGCCCGGTGAGCTCGCGCCAGCGCTCGCCGACACTCGCCGGCAGCGCGGCCGATCCGCTGGTCACGAGGCGTAGCCGGCGCCCATTGCTTTGCCAGCGGGCGAACGTCTCCGGATCAGCCGCGTCGAGCGCGTCGATCAGCTTCTTGTGCATGGTCGGCACGCCCATCAGCACCGTGGCGCGGTCGAGCTCGTTCCAGACTCGCGCCGCGTCGAAGCGCGCCATCATCCTCGATTTGGCGCCGGCTAGCAGCGAGACGAACAGCGAGATCCCCAGACCGTGTAAGTGGTGCAGCGGCAGCGTGTGCAGGAGCACGTCCTCGGGCTTCCAGCGCCACGCGGCGCCCACGAGCTCCGCGACGCGGGCCAGATTGGCGTGAGTGATCAGCGCGCCCTTGGGGCGACCGGTGGTGCCACTCGTGTACAGGATCACGGCCACGTCGTCGTCGTCGCTCGCCGGCAGCTCGGGCTCGGCGACGGCGGCGTGGCGGAGCGCGTCGATCGAGAGCACGCGGCGGCCGCTGGCGTAGCCGCTGACCGCGCCGGCAAAATCGTTCGAGACCAGGATGCCACGCGCGCCCGACACCTCGACGAACCAGCGCTGCTCGACCTCCGGGTGCAGCGGGCTCAACGGTACGGCGATCGCCCCGCCGAGCACGCAGCCGAAAAACGCTTCGACCCAGCCCGAGCCCTGAGTCACGAGCAGCGCCACGCGCTCGCCGCTCAAACCGTTTTGTTGCAGGCCGGCCGCGACCCGGAGCGCGCGCTGCCCGAGCTCGTCGAAGCTCACCGCCTCGCTGTCGTCCTCGATCGCGGTGCGCTGTGCGCCCTCGCCGGTCACCTCGAGCCAGCGCCGGACCAGGCTGCTGTAACTTGGCGAAACGCTGGCGCTCGCGACCATGTTCAGCCCGTGGTTTTCCCGGCCAGCGCCCGCTCCTGCCAGAGCAGCATCTCGAGCGTGCCGACCTCGCGCAGCCACGGTTGATCGTGTGGTCCGGGGGGGACGATCAGTTCGTTTTTCACGCCGAGCTCGTTCAGCTTGCGCGAGAGGCTTTCGTTGGCTTTGCGGTACGGATCGCCGCTCGACGTCTCGAGATGGAGCGGCCGCGGTCCGACACGCTCCACGGCTTTTGCCAGCGCCTCGGCATAGCGGCCGGCCGCGCCTGCGCCGAACGCGGCCTGAACGCCGCCGAGCGTCGCGAACAGCTCCGGTTTGCGTAAGAACACTTCGAGCGCGACGTAGCCTCCCAGCGAGCAGCCGTCGAGTCCGATTTTGGCGCTGCGATCGAGATCCGCGTGCTCGCGCATCGCCGGGATCAGGATTTTTTCGAGCCACGCGGCGTAGCGATCGAGGCTGCCCGCGCCGGCCCGGCCTGGGTGCGGCGTGACCGGGCAGGCCACGACCAGGCCGCCGAAGGGCCGCGCGGCGAGCGAGCGGTTGAGCTCCTCGGCGCGCGCGTCGGTCAGATACTTTTGGCGCGTCAGAGTGCGCGCGACCGGTGGCCGGCGTAACCGCTCGTAGGCTTTCACCAGGCCGTAAAGCTCGCCCCAGGCGTGGATGCCGAGCGTCTCGTTGCCCATCTCGCCCAGGCCGTGGAGGAGAATCAGAGCCGACCTCGGTTTTTCGGGCCGGCGCTGCTTGGGGACCAGGAGCAGCGAGCGACGAGCGATCCGCGTATCGCCCTCCAGTCGTAGATCGTGCTGTTCGAGGTCGACGGAGGCCGGCGTCGCGGCCAAAGCCGGCCCCGAGCCGCCCACCAGGGCGGCGCCAAAGCTTCGGAAGAAGGCCCGGCGGTTCATGATCGAGCCGGAGATACAAAGACTACCATCGCTTTCAGTGCCGAACCCACGAGCGCTAATTTTCGCGGCCTGCACGGCTCTCGCGGCGCTCCTGTTCGCGGGTGGGGCCGCCGCTCACCAGCAGGGCCAGAGCTACTGCAACGTGACTACCGTCGTCGGCGGCATCGATGTCACCGTCGAGACCTCGTTCGAGCACCTGGTGCCGGTGCTCGGTCTCGGCTCCCTCAAGCCCCAGGACTCGGAGATCCTCGCAGCGCGCGATCGGCTCGCGCAGCAGCTCGAGGATCACGTGCAGGCGCGCACTCCCGCGGGCCCGTGTCAGGTCGCGAGCGACGCGCCGATCCTCGATACGCGCGAAGGCGTGCGCGTCGCCGAGGTCACGCTGCACTACCAGTGCCCTCCCGGTCCGGTCACGCTGCGCAACACCTGGCGCTTCGACGTCGATCCGTCGAGCGAGACGGTGTGTGCGATCGACGGCGCCGCCTGGGTCTTCCGCGTCGGCATCGAGGAGGCCGATCTCGGCGCGCCACCCACGCTCGGGCAGGTGATGGGTTCGTTCGTGGGCTCGGGCATGTTGCACGTGTTCGGCGGTATCGATCACGTGCTGTTCATCGTCGCGCTTTTGGTGGCGGCCGCCTCGGCGCGCCAGGAAAGCCTTGCGGCAGGCCTCAAAGCAACGGCCGCCGTGGTCACCGGTTTCACGCTCGGCCATTCGGTGACGCTGATCGGCGCGGGGCTCGATCTGGTGCGGCTGCCACCGCGGCTCACCGAGAGCGTGATCGCGCTCAGCATCGTCGTGGTCGGCGTCGAAAATATCGCCCGCAAGGAGATCCGCTGGCGCATGCTGACGGCGACGCTGTTCGGGCTGGTCCACGGTTTCGGTTTCGCCACCGTGCTGGCCGAGACCGAGCTACCGCGGCGCGGCGCGGTGTGGGCGCTTCTGGCGTTCAATCTCGGGATCGAGGCCGCGCAGCTGACGATCGTCGCGCTGCTGTTCCCGCCGCTGGCGCTGGCCGCGCGAAGGTCGTGGTTCAGGGGCGGGATGCTGATTCCGGTGAGCGCGACGGTCGCGGTGCTGGCCTCGCTGTGGTTCGTGAAGCGGGCGGCGCACGTCGAGTTTCTGCCGTGGCTCGGTAGCTAGCTAGACGCCACAATCCTGCGACGGATCCTGGATCAGCAACGTGCGCGCGCGCTCCAGATCCTTGGCCACACCGCGGCCAGCAATGTGGAGCAGGATCAGCCGGCGCGTATCGCTGTTGCGCTCGTAGCAAACAGGCAAGCGAGAGCGCTCGCGAGCGCGCTCATCGCACAAGCGTCTCCGCGCGCGGCCCGCGCCTCGAGCGCCGGTCGATCGAGTTTTCGCAGCTTCGGATCCGAACACGCCCGGCTCGTGACCTTGTTTGTATCGGGCGCCGGCTCGGCGACGAGCTTCGCCACGGCGAACCATTCGGGCAACTCTTCGAATGCGAGCGGATCGGATGCGGGCGCTCTCCCAGCGGGCGGAAGGGCGCTCGCGGCGGGCGGCGCAGCATTGGCGGAGGCGCTGCTGGAAGGCGGCACCGGGGCGGACGTCGGAGACCGATCGCAAGTCAGTGCAAAGAGCGCGGCCGCCAGGATGGGGATGAAGCGAGGTGTGGACTCGGAGACCACAGTTTTTTCAAACGCCGCGCGCTGCGTGGCGCTTCCCAAGCGGTGCGAGAACGTTGAAGATGAAGGGATGACTTTCGAACGATTGGGGATGACGTTTCGCGCTTCACTGATTGCTGGACTCTTGCTTGCTGCGTGCGGAAGCGACGAGGAATCGACGCCGGGCACGGGATCGCCGGACGGCTCTGCCGGATCGGGTGGAGTCGATGCAGGCAGCGGCGGCAGCGCCGGCGCCGCGGCCACGGGAGGAGCGGCAGGCAGCGCGGCCAGCGGCGGTAGCGCCGGTCGTGGTGGCAGCTCCGGTAGCGGCGGCAGCTCCGGCAGTGGCGGGACCGCGGACGGCGGCGGAACCGGCGGCACGAGCGGCAGCGACGGCGGCATGAACACGAATCCGCCCGAATGCGTGCGAACCTGCAAAGCTGCCGCAGATTGCGCGAAGGCCGGCGCCAACCCGCCCTTCGATGGCAACAACTGGGCGTGCGACAACGGCGGGCGCTGTCGCTGGCTCGGCTGTCTGAACGACGGGGAGTGCGCGTTCTTCAACGGCGTGTGCCGCCTCCACGCGACTTCCTCGATCGACGTCAAGACCTGCACCGAAGCGTGCAGCGACGTGGCGGTGTGCGCCGAAACTCGGGCCAGCGCCGACGTCGACAACTGGAGCTGCACAGAGGGCGGCTGCAAGTACACCGGGTGCCTCTCCGACGACGAATGTGTGGTCGAGTACGGTGCGGGGGCAAAGTGCTTGCCGGGCAAGACGTACAAGGGCTGCGTCCGGCCGTGCAACGTACCCGCGGATTGTGTCAGCCAGGGCGCGCAGCAGCACCAGGACGCCGACAACTGGCAGTGTCGCGCCAAGTTGTGCGTGTATCTCGGCTGCACTTCCGACCAGGAATGTACCGGTGCCGAGGGTGTGCCCGCGCGCTGCCTGAGTCCGTGAAACGTCTCGCAACGCCGAAGTTTCGCAAATAAGTGTTGCGAGCCGTGGACCGAGCGTCAGGGCCGCGTTATTCCCCGGGCGATGACCTCGGGTTCGCGCAGCATCGAGCGCTCGGTTCCGCAGAGCGGCGGCAGCACCGTCACCGGCACCGAAGAGGGACGCGCCTTTTACCAGACCCGGCTCGGCACGTTCGGGCTCTGCATGTTCGCTCTCGCGGGCGGCACCTGGGTCGTGTCCGCCGTGACCTTCCTGCTCATGCAGCACAACGGCAAATTCGAGGGCTACAGCCCGATCTCGCCGAGCGGCTTGATGCACCTCACGCCGGGTCTGCTCGGCGGCGCGCTGTGGGCGTTCAACCGGCGCGGACGGCACGAGGGGCGCCTCCTGCACGTGCTCGACGTGTTCGGATCGCTGCTCATCAACTACGTGATGATCATCGGCGGGGGCTTTTCACCCGACCCCATGATTGCCTTGTTCATCGCCATGCTCTGTTACAACACCGGTATGCTGACGCGGGCGATCGTCGTCCCCAGCACCGCTCGCCGCACGCTCTTGATCGGCTTGATCGCGAGCGTGCCGGTGATCGGCGTTGCCGTGGTGCGCAGCGCTTCACTGAACGGTGCGATCGCCGGTGTGGTGCAGGCGATCTGCTGGTGCTCGGTGGGTCTCGCGATGGGAACCGTGGCGTCGCACACGATCTTCGGGCTGCGGCGCGAGGTGCAGCAGGCCAAGGTGCTGGGCCAGTACACCCTCGAGTCGAAGATCGGCGAGGGCGGCATGGGGCAGGTCTGGCGCGCGAGCCACGCCCTCTTGCGGCGTCCGACCGCGATCAAACTCTTGCCGGCGAGCCGGGTCGGCGAAAAAGCGATCCAGCGCTTCGAGCGCGAGGTGCAGCTGACGGCGCGGCTCACCGATCCGCACACGGTCGCGATCTACGACTACGGCCGAACCCGCGAGGGCATCTTCTACTACGCGATGGAGCTCCTGAACGGTGTCGACCTCGAGCGGCTGGTGCAGGAGCACGGTCCACAGCCGGCGGAACGCGTCGTTCACGTGCTGGCGCAGGTGTGCGGCGCGCTCGCGGAAGCCCACGACCTCGGTCTGGTTCACCGCGACATCAAGCCCGCGAACATCCTTTTGTCGCCGCGGAAGAGCGAGCACGAATTCGTGAAGGTCGTCGACTTCGGCCTGGTCAAAACCATCGAAACCGACAACGACCAGGCCGGGACCACCG
>Ga0111538_10008123_pt1 | contig 14089 bp, 10 predicted proteins | sample SoiMethybrSBSTD1_FD_79669 | JGI IMG/M metagenome (GOLD analysis project Ga0111538, IMG submission 79669) | Bulk soil microbial communities from a Populus tree surrounding site in Tennessee, USA - Soil MetaG P. TD hybrid SBSTD1 (version 2)... | ecosystem: Environmental > Terrestrial > Soil >... | reverse complement strand
GATTCAGGCTGTTTTGAACGATGTTGTAGTGATCTAATTCACCTTTGGAATTCACTATGATTTCAAATACGATGCGTCCGGTGATATTATTTGGAACATTGGGGTTTGGAATTTCATCCCAGTCCCAGCCCGAAAGCTCCAGACTAGAGCCTCCTGCGCCTCCTCCAGGTTTTCCATACAGAGCCTTAGCGTCCAGGCTGCCTTCAGGATTTCCTTTGTCTCCTGTCTTACCAGGATCGTCCCCATGGTTCCCAGGGGTTCCCGCCTTGGTGTCGGTCGTCTTATTATCCGACGTAGACTGAGCGGCTTTTGGCTTATAAACTGCTTCAGGATCAACCTTTGGTTTTTCCTCTACAGGTTTTTTTTCAACTTTCGGTTCGACTTTTTTCTCTTCAGGTTTTTCCGCCGGCTTTTCAACAGGCTTTACTTCGTCTTCCTTCTTTTCTTTCACCACCACCGGACTCTCCACTTTGGAAATGATCTGCTGTTCGACAGGCTTCGATTCGACCGGCTTGGTTTCTTTCTCCTCTACCTTCGGAGTTTCTTCCTCAACTTTTGGCTTGCTCTCTTCCGGCTCTTCCTCTTGTTGTCCCTTGTTACCCACAGGTGTCTCCGGCTGAACGTCACCGCTACCCTCATCTTCGGTACCAAAATTCAATACAATACCATACTCGGGAAGCGGTGGGTCTGGAGCTCTCCACGCAACTATGAAAAACAATGCGACAACCAGCACCACCTGTATAATCGTAGTATACAGCAGCGCAGTTCGTTTGTTTTTCTTCTCGAGTTCTTCTTCGCTCATTTATTTCGGCTTGGTTGCTACTACCACCTTTGCCTCCAATGCTGTAGCAATGCCCGCTACATATACCAAATGCTCGGAAGCAACGTCTTTGTCAATATGCAATACAACAGAACCGCCGGGTCCTGACAATCTGCTTTTTAGTTCACCTTCCAAGGTCGCTTTCGTGATCTTTTTCTCGTTTACATAGTAACGCAGATCTTTCGTAACAGTCACAGAAATTTTTTGCACTTCAATCGTGCTTGCCTTGCTGCTGGGCAAATTCACAGGTAAGCCAGATGGCGTGACGAACGATGACGTCAACATAAAAAATACCAGCAATAAGAAAATGAGATCCGTCATGGATGCCATGCTGAAACTCGGATCTATTTTATTTTTCGAACCTATGTTCATGTTGGGCGTGTTGAGGTGTTGAAGTTCTAAGTGTCGAAGTTACCGGCGGTACAATAACGTTCTACCTTTCAAAACAGTTTTACGTTTAGCGTGGTTCCTGTAGTAAGTCAATAAACTCGATGGAGGTATATTCCATTTTGTGAATCACTTTTTGCACACGCGATACCAAATAGTTATAGGCCAGGTACGCCATGATACCAACCACAAGACCGGCAACCGTTGTGATCATCGCCGTATAAATACCTGACGATAATAATTTGGGACTTACCGATCCCTCCTCTTGCGAAATGGCAATGAAGGCTTCGACCATACCGATTACCGTACCAAGAAATCCCATCATCGGCGCAGCACCGGCTACTGTCGCGATAATCGGTAGATTTTTCTCAAGCTTAAAAACTTCAATCTTTGCGATATTTTCGATGGATGCCTCGATTGTTTTTAAAGGACTTCCAATTCTCGAAATACCTTTTTCAATCATGCGCGCTACAGGTGTTTGATTTTGTGAGCAAAGCATCTTGGCGCCGTTGATATCGCCCCGTAACACCAGCTCTTTTACCTTTCCCATAAAAATCCCGGGTTCCTCGTTTGCCTTGTTGATCGTGAGTACTCTTTCGATAAAAAGATAAATGGCAAGCACCCATGAAATAGCGATGGGTACCATCATAAAGCCCCCTTTAATAGCAAGGTCAATAACAGATAATGCCTGACCTGCTTTCGGATCAGCAACCGTAGCAGTATCAGCAACAATTTGAAGTAAAATCATGCAGAAGAGTTAGTTTAAAAAATAGTTTATCGGTGTAGGTTCCGAGTACTTTTGTATTTATAGTTAATATTTTACTACCCAAACTTTATCGCCGTAGTCGCCACCCTTCATCCCGTCCGCTGTTTCCTGGGTTGTCGGGTACGTATCGCCCTCGGCAACCGCGAGGCGATGAAACTTCGACTTTCCAAACGGCGGAATGATTTTAGTGCTTACGCCATTCGCACTGAGCTTCTTGGCATAATCCATAATTAGATCCCCGTCAATGGCGCTCGCGACTACTACATAGTAACGCCCTGAACGACCACTTAGTGTTTCAATAGTTCCTATTGCAGGTTTAGGTGGTACTAGCGCGGCTGCATTCTTCTCTTCCTCTGCCCGCTTTGCAGCAAGGCGCTCATCTTCTTTCTTTCTTGCCAGCTCTTGAGCAGCCAACGTTTCCCTTCGTTCCAGCTCTTGCTTTGCAGCGAGCTGTTTCGGGCGATAGGAAGCGAAATACCACACCGCTCCACCAATTAGGGCCAACACCACAATTACGCCAAGTACTTTTGGCCAAACTGCGGGCGTTTCCTCCTTATAAGTATATGAGGGTTGGTAAGATTGATGCTCCGCCTCATAAGTACGCTTGCCCTCATGTTTATCTTCATACACCGGTTCTGGTTCTACAGGTTCAGATTCACGGAACTGGGTTGCCGGATCTTCCGGAGTAGGAGGTTCAGGCGTATCGACTGGCGATTCATTGATGATCACGACCTTTTCCTGAGGTTTCGGTTCTTCTGGTTCGGCGGTTTCCTCTGTATTAGCAGGCTCGTCTCGTTTTAAAGGTTGGTACTCGACTTCGGGAAGTCCAAACGTATCATCAGTATTATCCAGATTTTCTTGAGGTTCTTCTGTTGGTTGCTTTTTCTTTCTAGCCATGTCCAGGAAGTTAATGGGTTAAGGAACAGGGTAATTATACAAAACTACGCGAAAATTTCACCGATACAAATGTGTTACTTGCATCTTCCTCATTTATACCCTCCTCCGCATGGGAGGCGACCACTTCTCTAAGATACATCAAACGCATAAAGAAAATTCTAGACTTCGCTGCCATAAATGCTTTTAAAAGCTCCATGTAATCCCTCCCATAATTTGAAAACCACGCACTGGATAATAAAGGAATACTGGGTACTTGCTCGAAGCAATGTTGTTGAGTTGAATAAATGCTGAGAAACTTTTTGAAAACAGATACTCCGTTTTGAAATTCAAATCAAAAGCAGCATCAAGCTTAACCGACGCATTGGTAATGGGCTCCTGAGCCTTCATACCACCTTGGGCTATAATATCTAAGTTGAATAAAAATTTCTGATACAGATTATAAAATGCATTAGCCGTCACCTTGTATGTAGGCCGGTGCCAGGCCTCTTCTAGTTTTGATGTAGAATACCGGTACAGATCAGCCCTCAGCATGAACTTCGCCGTTTCAGATTGAATAAAACTAATTGCACCATACAAGTTGGCACGTTTCGTTCCGCTGCCACCATCATAAACCGTTGCGAATTTCGCTTGATCGCTCGCTGTGTTCACGAAGTAATACCAGTGCTTCAGGTTTGCAATTGCAAGTCCGCTATGCGCTGAAACCCTGCTACCCAACTTTGCATGTAACCCTACATTAAAATCAAACGTCTTGTTGGTGTGGAAAATAGGAACGTTCGGCCCAATCCACATGTTCTCATAACTTAATGATTGAAGTGAAACCTTCTCCATTCCACCACTCAGGGAAGCCACCGCATCAACGGAAGGGCTGATCGGATACGATGCCCTGATGTCGGGATAGACATGAGCATTTTTCGAGTCGATAGTATCGTTTTCAAATGCGGCGATCAATCCAACACTGACCTTCAAATCTTCTATCGGTACGAAAGCATATGACGGCGATACAACGAAGAGACTACGCCCTTTCTTTTTAACATTTTCGTCGCTTCTGCTAATGTAGAAATAATCACCCTTCACATTGATTTTTGAATCGTCGTCGATTTCATAGGCTGAACTGAAATCAAGGTCGATTTCATTTTCCTTGGCGTCATATTTATCGGTAAGAAAACTTCCTCCGACTCCGAGTTTATAAGAAAAATCGGCATTCTTGGCGTTGGACAATGCGCCTGCAAGTTTAAAAAGACTGAAAGATTGTTTGATGTCAGACGCCTCGACGTCGGAGCCTGCCGGATACCCATAAAAATGAGTCGTCCGATTTTCATATCCTGCATTTCCAGACAAGGAAATTCCCTTCGTGAACGACCTTCCAAAAACAGATATTCCAGAAGAACCACTGCCTGAATTTTTTCCATCAATTGGACCTTTGTCGGAGCTTGTATGATAAAAGTGCGCGCCTAACAATTTATTCTTGTCTTTCCGAGTATTGTAGTAAGCTTCAAGAAGCGGGGAACTATAATTCCCGTACCCTACCCGTAAAAATCCTCCGTAGACTTCCGATGGATTTTCCTTTTTCAATTTTAAGGGGCGGATCTGCGGATTGATTTGTGGCGCCTCAAACCTGAACGACTTAAAGTCGTATGTAATTGGAGGTTTGATTGGTTCGGACGGGCGAGGTGGAATTTTTTCGAAATTCCTGTCAGCGGGAGGAAGTGTGATCTCTCTTTCTTTTACTATTTCTATCTCCACATTTTCGATTTCTCCATCCGTCCATTTTTTCTTCGGATCCTGGGCGAACGAAGGTATCGAAACCAACAACATCATCATCAGGCTGCCTGAGCTTATAATACATTTTTTTAAGTTCTTTGTCATTTTCACTTTTCTGGAAATCACCATGTTCATCGCAAAAAAATAATTAACGATTGTTGTCAAGAGTATCGATTTCGACTGTTTCAAGCGTGTCCTGCTCTTGTTCCCGCTGTATCTCAATTTGTCTTTTATCGATCTCCTGCATTTTTTTTCGCGCCGCTTCTTTAACGCTTTGCTGCGGGAAATTATCAACAAGAGATTGAAGGGTGGCCTTGGCCTGGAACACATTATTCAAACCAACATAATTGTCTGCAAGCAAGAGATATGACTTGCCCACCCAATCCTGGTATTCTGAGAAATCAGCGTTGAGACTTACCAGTGTCTCGATGCTCTGACGATACGCTTTCTGATTATAAAAAAGTTGTGCGAGCAAATATTTTGCTTCCGCGCCATATTCATCCTGGGCAGCATTTAGCGTGTTTAAGAATTCATCTTTAGCGCTTGTCGAATCGCCGCGCGCCATTGCAGTTTTGCCAAGATATAACGACGCTTTGTTCGCAGCGCCTGCGTTTATATTCCCATTTTGCAAAATTGTTTTCGCATAAATGTCGGCTGAGTCGTACTGTTCTGTGAGATAAAACGACTCCATCAATCCAGACCACGCATTGTATTGGTCTTTTTTATTCGTCGCCAATGTTTCAGCCCGGTGAAAAGACTTGATGGCTTCCTTGTACTTACCCTGCGTGAATTCAATTTCTCCGCTCCTCGCAACAGTCCGATTGACGAGGTGGAAGGTCGCCTCACTATTTAACTGTTGGTAGATGGGTAACGCATGGTTATAGTCCTTTAGCCGATAATAAGATTCTGCAATGTAATATTGAGCTTCGAGTTTATTTGACGTTTGAGGATAGGAATTCACGAAGGCGTTCAAACCTGTTATTGCCTTTTGATATTCCTGGTTAAAGTAAAAATTCTTTGCCGTCTCATACTTCAAACCTTCGAGGCTTGTGTCGTCTGGATTGGCAGTCTCAAATTGTGCTAAGTAGTTTTGAAATTCTCCGGAACGACCTGCCATCGTCAATGCTTCTTGCAACGGTATCAAAGCCTCTTTCGCCGCAGGATGTTTAGGAAAACGTTGAACTACCGTTGCATAATCCAGAATAGTTTTATCGAGCTGTTTTAAATTAAAGTATGATGCACCTCGTCGCATATAAGCATAAGGTAAAAATGACGAAGCAGTCCCTTCCCGAATTAATTCCGACAGACCATCAACGGCGTCTTTGTAATTGCCTTGCTCAATGTCAAATTGGGCCCGTTGAAACATGGCGTCATCACGATACTGAGATTTTGGATAAGTCCTAACAAGCTCTGTAAATTGACTCCTGGCTTGTGTGTACTTTCCTTGTAAACCAAAAATTACGCCTGATTGTAACAGCACGTAATCATTATCCGGAGAGTTTAATGATTTAGCTCTATTATATTGTATGAGCGCTTCATCATACTGTTTCGTCACATAGTTACAATCCGCAAGACGAATCACGCCATCTGAATAGTTGGGTGTAATCTTCGTTCCCTTGTTTACAAATTCCTTGAAGTTGAATAATGCCTTGTCATAGGCCTTTAGATTGTAATGTGCATATCCTAGTCCATAGCGTGACTTCAACAAAATGTCCGGATCGACGGCGCCGCCAAATCCGACAACACGTTGATAGTTTGTAATCGCCTCTTCCCATTTTTTACCCATCGAGTAAGCCTCTCCATTCCAGAAGCTTGCCCAGGCCACATAGTTGGGATCGACAGGATATTGAAGGGACTTTGAAAAATATTCGACAGCACCTGGATAGTCTTCCTTGTTGTAAAGTTCTGAACCTTTTAAATATGCAGCTTTCTGATATGCTTGGTTGATGTGCGGATTCCTGCTGGGTAATCCTTCAATATACTCAATCGCTTTGTTAAAGTTATTCCCGTTGACATAGGCCTGTGCCAAGAGTTCTTTTACCTCAACTGTGCGACTGCTGCCTGGGCTGGCTTTTAAAAACCTTTCAAACTCATCGATCGCAAGATCCGGTTTGCCTGCATCGTATGAAACTTTTGCGTATTGGAAAGCGCTTTCCTCTGCCAACTTTTTGTCCTTTGGATTTCTGCGTGCATAATTAAATGCATTTAATGCATTCTGCTTGTTGCCTTGTTTCAGGTAAAGTATGCCGAGATAGTACGAGGCGTAGTAGCTGACTGTATCTTTGGTTGCGGCTGCTTTGTCAAGATATTCGATTCCTTTCGCGGTATTCCCGGTGACATAGTTTGCATATCCGGCACGGAACAACAAACCTGTTTCGGCTTTCGCATGCGTTGCAAAATATTTTTCGTAAGAGTCGATGGCTTTCTTAAAGTCACCCTTGAAATATTCAGCCTCGGCCACCAGCATCGCGATCTCACCGGCGTTAGAAACGGTCCGCCCTTTCAGGGAATTTGAATATTCTATTAAAGTATCGAAGCGTCCTTGCTTATAGTAAGTGTTGGCAATGAGATAGGGAACAACATTGGCATAAGAAGGACTGCTCTCTGCTTTTTTTAAATCCGTAAGCGCTTCATCATACTTGCCATTGGAGTATTCTATAAAACCCGCATAATAATTCGCCGCCGGGGCGTAAGCATTGTTCTGCTTTTTTGCAAAATTGAATTGCTCCAATGCTTCATTTAGCTTTTTCTGGTTGAAATAACTGTAGCCCCATTTGAAATGTCCTTCGCTTTGTTGATTCAAAGTTAGCGCGGGAAAATTTACTTTTTTGAAATACTGTGAAGCCTTTGTATAATTTCCTTCAGCATAAAAGAAATTCGCGAGGTCATAATAGGCGGTCGAAGCTTTGGGGCTTGACGGATGAGTATCAATAAAATCATCAATCAATTTTTCTCCATCGTTGTGCCCCAGGCTCAGCGCACTGAAAGCAACGTAGTACTCCGCTTCTTCCCTTCTCGTGTCGACGGGAGACGCCAGCCTCAGAAAATCGGAGAAGACCGCACGCGCTGCTCCATAGTTTGAGTGTGCAACAAGCTCGGTACCTCTGCTATAAAGCCGCTCTACATTATTTTGCGACAATTGATCCTGGGCGATGAGTGCTTGCGTACTAAAAATTAATATCCAGAGTGCAATAGATCTATGCATTAATCGTTGATATGTTGTGTGAGTAAAACAGCGTTGCCAAAAAATTATTGCAAATGCCGAACCAAAAAAATAAGTTGAAAAAATTTTCCGCTGCTGAAATTGCATGGCCTTAAAGGTAAGGCGCTATTGTGTAATTGTCCAAATTTGTGAATGAATTATACTACTTCGTTAATTCATGATGCGCCAAACAAGCTCTCTGAAAATTTGTCCTTCATCCGCTGAAGCTGTGTTGACACCTTTCAATTTTAAGTCGGCATCTTTGAGCGCAGCAATGTTGTCGATGATTTTTACCTGCGGATATTGACGTAAAGCCAAAGTGTAATCACGAACCGCATAAGGACTCACTTTCAGTTCACTAGCTAATCCTTTCTCACTCTTATCTGCAACTTGAGTTGCCATCAGAAGCTTGCTAAAAAAAGAATAAAGAAACGCGACGACGGGTATCATCGGGTTCTTCTTCGTGTTGCTTTCAAAGTAGTTTACAATCTTATTAGCCAATAAAGAATCACGTTGGAGTATTGCTTTTTGAAGTTCAAAAATATTATACTCTTTGCTCACACCTACCTGATTCATCACTTGATCTACACTGATTGATCCTCCTGAAGGAAGAGAAATGATCAACTTATCGATCTCATTTGCCAACCGGTGAAGGTCATTGCCGACGTACTCGCACAACACCTGGACGGCCCGATCGTCCACCTGGACTTTCTTTTCCTTCATGTATTCATAGACAAACTCCGGCAGCTGATTGTCATACATCTTTTTCGTGTTGAGCATAACAGCATACTGATCCACTTTTTTTCCCAACTCTCTTCGCTTATCAAGGGACTTATGCTTGTGACAAAAGACCAAAATCGTACTGGGCACTTGCTTGGTGAGGTAGTCCAATAAAAGTTTGGCGCCCATCTCCTTGTTCAGATCCAGGATGTCCTGTGCTTCTTTTACGATAACAACCTGTCGCTCTGCCATCATGGGAAATCGCCGCGCATTCGTCAGTACAGTGGCCATCGTTACATCCTTTCCATACAATATCACCTGGTTGAATCCTTTTTCGGCTTCCGACAGTGCGTGTGCCTCAATGTAATTTGAAATCAAATCAATATAAAATGACTCCTCCCCCTGTAGAAAATAGACCGGAGCATACTTTCCGTCCTTGAGATCAGACCAAATTTTTTTTACCTGAGCGTCCATCAATTCACTTTCTTTTGTTTGCTAAAAGTAATGGCTGATGCTATCCCAACCAAGCCCCCGGCAAAATGAGATTCCCAGGAGACGCGAGGGTCGCTGGGCAGCACTCCATAGAATATTCCGCCGTACAGGAGTAAAATAATTGTTGATATAAAAAGAGAAATAAAGTCTCGACGAAAGAATCCAAAAAAAATCAGAAAGAAGGCCAAGGCATACACGACGCCGCTGGCGCCAATATGATTTGCGGGTCGGGCAAATAGCCATACCAGAATATTGGTCCAAAAATATGCGCGAAAAAAAACGATACCGCCAATCTTCTCATAGAAGAAAAATAACACAGACCCTAAAAACAAAAGCGGTATAGTGTTGGAGATCAAGTGAAAAATATCGCCGTGAATAAGTGGCGCAGTAAAAATACCGATGAGCCCATGAAAAGTTCTGGGCTCAATTCCGAAGATAACGAGCGGTAGATGAATAAAGGACTCAAGATAAAAAGTCGCCCACATTAAAAAAGTTAATCGGAACGGGACGACTGCACTTCCGAAGATAGAGGAATCAGATGCCATACATTAAACAATGGGACTGCAAAGATGAAAAATGCCGTCAACGAATCGCAATTTTTCGGCGAGGGCTGCGAAGAAATTATTTTAATGAGGGATCCTCGATCATGGGTAAACGGATGTACTTAGCCTCTTCGGAATCTACAGACATCATACCCCAAAATCCGCCTGACGACCCAGCAATTTTTTCGGCGAGTTCTTTTAGCATGTCATAGAAAGCTTTGGAGAAGAGCTTGTCCAATTTCCTTAATATGGGGTTTAATTGACTAAGTTCCTGGATAAGAATTGGACTCCGCTGAGTAGATTCATAAGGATAGCTTTGTAAAAGGATCTTAAGCTTGTCCTCAAAATCCTGAGAAACTTCTTTAAAGTAACTATCCAGTATGGTTTTATCTTTTTTCTTAACCGTAACATTGATAGCCTCCTTAATCTCCTTACGATCAATGGTGCCGTCGGCGCCAGCAATCAGAATACACAATAGGATAGGTGCTTTCAGCATCAGCTCAACTTCACTCTCTTTTAGTCTAGCCAGTTCCTTGATCATGTCTAAATACTCAGTAAGCGATATAATACTATCAAATCACCGATTTTTTGAGCTTTTCTTTGTTCCATTTTCGCCTCATATATATACCAATGATAGATATTAGGACGAATTGCACTTTTTCAACCTATAATTATCCGGTTATTAGCGTTGCGTAAAACGCCTTCAATCGACTGAACCATGTACGAGAAAGACCCTGTTAAAATTTTTGTGGTAGAGGATGACCCGGCGTATACCAAATTCTTGAAGTATGTCCTTGGCCTTAATCCTGATTATGAAGTAGAGTACTACACCACAGGAAAGGATTGTGTCGAGAACCTTTATAAGAATCCGGCCATTATAACTTTGGACTACTCGCTCCCGGATGCCGGCGGAGAAAAAGTGTTGGGCCAAATTCGAAGCCATGATCCCAATATTAATGTGATCATTGTCTCAGCGCAGGAGAAAATTCATACCGCCGTAGAACTTCTAAAATCTGGTGCGTATGATTATATCTCAAAAGATCATGAGACAAAGGAGCGCCTGCTGAACTCGATCAATAACGCACGAAACAAATCTTCCCTTATTAAGGAAATAGACCACCTTAAGAAGGAGATATCTGAAAAATACGAGTTTGAAAAGAGTATCATAGGCACGAGCCCGGCTATCCGAAGGACTTTTGCGCTGTTGGAAAAGGCAGTGCAAACCAATATTTCAGTTAGTATTTCAGGTGAAACAGGAACTGGTAAAGAATTGGTTGCCAAAGCAATACATTACAATTCCAAACGTAAAAATAAACCTTTTGTAGCTGTCAATATTGCCGCTATTCCCCGGGATCTTATAGAAAGTGAATTATTCGGTCACGAAAAAGGGGCTTTCACCGGCGCCATCACACGACGAATCGGAAAATTCGAAGAAGCCGAAGGCGGCACTATCTTTTTAGACGAGATCGGCGAAATGGACCCCAATCTGCAAGCAAAATTGCTCCGCGTTTTGCAAGAAAGAGAGATAACAAGAATAGGTGGAAATGCGATCGTCAAACTCGACGTGCGGGTAGTAGCCGCCACCCATAAAGACCTAGCTGAAGAAGTCAAGGCCGGGCGATTCCGAGAAGACTTATATTACCGGTTGCTTGGTTTACCCGTTCATCTTCCTCCTTTACGGGAACGTGGAAACGACGTGATTCTGGTAGCCAAACATTTCTTGGATCAGTTTGCCAATGATAATCAGATGCGCAAATTTAAGATCACGCAGGAGGCACAGGAAAAACTTTTGCAATACCCATTCCCGGGAAACATTCGCGAGCTTAAATCAATTATTGAACTTTCCGCTGTGATGGCCGAGGATGGTGAAATCCGTCCGCAGGATATAAGCTTCAATAGCACAGCAAGAATGGAATCATTTCTATATCAGGAAATGACCATGAATGAATTTATGTTCCGGATCATCCGGCACTTCCTGAACAAGTACGACAATAATGTATTGGAAGTAGCACGTAAACTAGATATCGGTAAATCGTCACTTTACAGATATTTAAAAGAGATGGAAGCAGCCGGAATTTAATCGTATGAAGCTCCAGCAATACGTCAAAAAGGGGTCCTTCTATGAGGCCGTTGTTGAGGACGGCTCAGATATTATTTTCATTGTTGACTTCGAAGGGACCATACATTACCACAACACAGCTGTACACCAAACGCTGGGTTATCGTCCGAAAAGCCTGGACGGAAAAAATTTCTTCGACTACATCTTACCAGAAACGGTTGATGATCTAAAGCAGCACTTCAAAAAAAGTCAACAGCGTGCATACACGCGAAATATTGAATTTCAATTTTTGTGCAAAGACTATTCTTATCGCTTCCTTGAATTTAACGCCATCAATTTAAAACATAAAGAAGGATTTGACGGGTTCATCCTCGACTGTCGCGATATCGCGCAGCGAAAGGAAAATGAAGCCGAACTGGTTCGGCTGCAGAAAGCTAAGGAGCAATTTTTAGCAAACATCAGTCACGAGATCAGAACGCCCTTAAACGGAATTGCTGGTATGGCGGGATTGCTCAGTCAAAACCCGAGCCCAGAAGAGCGAGAAACCTATTTAAATGCTATCAAGCATTCATCTGAAAATCTGAAACTTATCATCAACGATATCCTTGATCTTGCCGCTATTGAATCCGGCAAGCTCAACCTCGAAAAAATTGCCTTTAACCTTAAGGATTTTCTCCCGTCCCTCATTAGTACATTCATGTACCAGGCGCGTGAAAAACGGATTGCACTGGATTACCATATCGATGAAAATCTGAACAAGATTCTCGTCGGCGATCCTGTAAGGCTAAATCAAATTTTAATAAACCTGATCAGCAATGCGGTCAAGTTTACGCACTCGGGATCGATCAAAGTTTTATGTACTGCTGAGCGCGAACAAAAAGGGATCTGCTGGGTACGGATTGAAGTTATCGATTCTGGTGTCGGAATCCCCCAGGATAAATTGGACACTATTTTTGAAAGCTTTAGCCAGGCCGATGCAAGTGTGACACGAAAGTATGGTGGAACAGGCCTTGGGCTGACAATTGTTAAACAATTGGTTGAATTACAAAAAGGAAGGATCGCGGTCACGAGCAAAGAGAATGAAGGCTCCAGTTTTATTGTGTTGGTTCCCTATGGCATAGGCAGAAAGGGCGCGGTCATGCAATCGTCACCCAAGAATGAGCGTGCGCTGAAGGCTGTCAACGCCTCTCAATTGGTAGTGCTGCTGGTGGAGGACAATGACATCAACAGGCTCTATGCCAAGAGTATTTTGAAGAACTGGCAATGCTTTACCGATACGGCGGAGAATGGATTAGTGGCATTGGAAAAGATTAAAAACCAGGCGTACGATGTCGTACTTATGGATATCCAGATGCCGGTAATGGATGGTTATGAAACCACTAAGGCTATCCGCTTAATGAACTCACCAATGCGAGATGTGCCAGTTATTGCGCTGACTGCGAACGCCACAAAGGCCGACGTTGAAAAATGTATGGCGGCAGGAATGAATGATTACCTTCCGAAACCATTTACACCAGACGATCTCTATCGTAAGTTGTTTATCGACCAAAAAATTTCACCGAAACATAAGATTAAGAGTAAGGCAAACGGTAAAGTCAAACCTGTTAGCCAATTGTATAACCTTGACTATCTCCGTTCAGTATCGGGTAACAACGAAGAGTTTATCCGTGAAATGGTATTAACCTTTACTCAAACCATTCCTCCCCTGTTGATGGAAATGAAACAAGCGCTTTCGGATTCAGACTGGCCGAAGCTTGCCCGTCATGCCCACCAAATCAAACCGTCTTTTACATTGATGGGATTGACTGAACTCAGAAGTAATATTCTATTTATTGAAGAGAATAGTAAAGCTTCCACCAAGCTCGATGAAATTCCCCACGCGGTTTTGAATTTTATCCATCAATGCGAGGTAGTCATTCCTGAACTTTCCCGAGAAGTTGTTATCAACTAGATTTTATATTGACGATTTTATATTGACCCGCGATTGCAGCTTGCACCTGGGTGAATTCTTCCTCACCCTAGCGATCCATCATGTTGCCCTTACAACTTTTCTCGAAGTTGCCGAACCCTCCCGCGAAACATCCCGAATTTTGTCCAGGAGAGACTGCAATAGTAAAGACCTACGCCTTAGCTAAACCAGATGCCTCCGGGACTAGAATTGGTTGCCACACCCAAAATTGTTCTCCATTTTATAGGGTAGCGATTTTGCTGACCAGTTGCGGCATTTCATTGGGAGGGGATTCTTCGCCTTTCGCGCATTGAACCCTTCGCTCCCAATGACGTGTTGTCTGTTGGAGGTATGAAGCAGATAGCCCATGAGATACTAAGGCACAAAGTTTCACAAGCCGAGAATCACATGCCTTTGTGGCAAACACTTTTTAGTGATTGTAGATTATAGATTGACGATTGTATCTATTCAGCCACTTCTACGTTGAAAGCCGCT
>Ga0111538_10008122_pt1 | contig 14090 bp, 12 predicted proteins | sample SoiMethybrSBSTD1_FD_79669 | JGI IMG/M metagenome (GOLD analysis project Ga0111538, IMG submission 79669) | Bulk soil microbial communities from a Populus tree surrounding site in Tennessee, USA - Soil MetaG P. TD hybrid SBSTD1 (version 2)... | ecosystem: Environmental > Terrestrial > Soil >... | reverse complement strand
CCTGGTAATCTGCGCGCTGGCGGCGAGACCTGGATTACGGGCAGTTACGATCCCGACCTGAACCTGACCTACTGGGGCGTCGCGCAGGCCAAGCCGTGGGTGCCGGCCAGCCGCGGCATGACCGTCTTCGACCACGCGCTCTACACGAACTCGACGGTCGCCCTGCGAACCACAGACGGTTCGCTCGCCTGGCATTTCCAGCACATCCCTGGCGAAGCGATGGACATGGACGAAGTCTTCGAGCGCGTGCTGGTTGATGCGGGCGGCCGACGGCTCGTCTTCTCGACGGGCAAGACCGGCATCCTGTGGAAGCTGGATCGCACGAGCGGCGAGTTCGTCGGATTCAAGGAAACCGTCTTCCAGAACATCTTCGACCGCATCGATCCGAAGACCGGCGCCGTACGGTATCGGAACGACATCGCTGAAGCGCAAATTGGCGACTGGGTGCAGGGATGCCCGAGCACGTCGGGCGGCCACAACTGGCAAGCGATGTCGTACCACGCGGACTCGCAGGTGCTGGTCATTCCGCTCGTCCAGTCGTGCTTCGAGATCGCGGGGCGCAAGGTCGAGCTGAAGGACGGATCGGGGAGCACGGGCGGCGACCGGCGCTGGTTCGAGATGCCCGACACCGACGGCAACGTCGCCAAGCTCGCCGCCTTCGACGTCAACACGTTGCGAGAGGTGTGGAGCGTCGAGCAACGCGCGTCGTATCTCACGTCGGTCCTCACGACGGCCGGCGGTGTCGCGTTTGTCGGCGACGCCGACCGCTACGTCCACGCCTACGACGTGCGCACCGGCAAGCCGCTGTGGCAGACGCGCCTGACGACCTCGGTGCAGGGCTTTCCGATGTCGTTTGCGATCGACGGCACGCAGTACATCGCGGTCACGACTGGGCTCGGCGGCGGCAGTCCGCGGCGGATTCCGTCCCTCCTCGCACGGGAAGTCCGTAATCCTGAAACGGGCAACGCGCTGTACGTGTTCAAACTGCGAGGACGGTCGTAGCCAATGGGTTGTCGTCGAATCGGTTACCGCGACCCGGGAAGGAGGAACTGTGAGACGCATGCTGTTTGGCCTGCTGGTCTTTGGATTGATGGCGGGCGTGACCAGCCACGCGCACCACTCCTTCGCCCGTGACTACTTCGAGGATCGATCGATCTCCATTGAGGGCGAGGTACAAGAGTTTCAGCTCCGCAATCCTCACACACTGTTGTACGTGCGAGCAGCAGACGGCACAGGCCAGTTGCGGACGTACACTGCCGAGTGGGGCGCTCCGTCGCGCCTGGCGCGGTCAGGCGTCGACATCAATACATTGAAGCCCGGCGATCGCGTCGCGGTCACGGGCAGCCCCGGGCGCAATCCGTCCGACTTCCGCATCCACTTGAAAGGCATCCAACGCCTGGCCGACGGCTGGCGTTGGTCCGGCGGCGGCCGCAGGGACAGCTCCGCTCGCTTCTGACGCGGTCCAATCAGGGCGACCCCCTCAGGCAGGTCGCCGCACCGGCGCGTCCCCGCCGGCGGATGTCAGGTCGCTGAATCGGAGCTTAGTTGGCCCCGCAAGCAAAGCTGGAGGCCAGCTTCGGATTTCCGGTGCCACGATACCGAGGAAAATTCGGGAACCGGCACATAGGCCTCGTCGCGGTGGCGGCAAATGGTGGATCGGGTTCGGCCGAACTCTGCACCAGGTCCCCGGGCGATTCGCCGTGCTCCACCCATCGATCGAGGGTGCTTAGAAGATCGACGAATTGAGGCACCGGCTCACCAGTCGTTCCGCTTACGCCGGCCCCTCCATGAGCGACACCCGGGGTGACATAAAGCCGCATGAAATTGTCGACGGTTGATTGTCCCATCTTGGCCACGACGCTTTGGTAATAACCGATGCCAGCAAACGGACTTTGCGCATAGTCCGCCATGTGCTCCTTGATGATCAACTTGCCGCCATAGGCGGCGAACGCGGACAGGTCGGGATTAGTCGAGTCCATCAAAGCAGAAATCTGTTTGATGCGATCGACGTGCGCGGTCACCGTGTAGGTGAATGGGTCGGCTTGTCCACTCCCCAGCACGAAGTACCGGATAGCACCATTGCCGAAGACCCATTGCTGTTGGTCGGCGAGGGAAAGGCCGCGGCGCTCGCGGCCGTTACCCACTGCGGGAACCCGCCAGCTTGTGCCTCACCGCCGTAACCGAAGCCTGGGTACGCGGCGACACCATTCGCCAACGGAAATGTGAATTCGAATGGGACATGCAGGGTCTCGATGGCACGGACCTGTCGGTCGGATAGACAAGAATCTCCTTCGTCGGCGCCGGTGGAACAGCGAAGCGATTCGACGTGGAACGCACCTCCACACGCATGGTAGTTGCTGACGATGCCGTCCGACAGGCCGTCAAGGGCATCGCATGCCTTCAGCACCGAGACGCTCACCATGATGACCTTCGCTGGATTCAACCAACCGCCGCTCTGCTGCATGAGACCGCTCCGGTGACCAGCGTGCTGCAGGCCGGTCCAGTTGATGACCGGAACGCGGCTGATAATGCCGTCATAGTCGGCTGGAAATCGCTGCGCCATGGTCAGCCCTTCGCGCCCGCCTTCAGACGTCCCCATGTAGTACGTCCTGGTCGGCCTCCGTCCGTATCGCTTCACGATGATCTCAACGGCGACGTCCCGCACCTTCTTGTACGAGCCATAGGCAAAGTTCTCCAGCGCCTCTGCGTTCAGCGCGAATGCCTGAGGCTCGGCCAGGGCCGCGGCTTGATGCCCAGAGTCGGTGCCGAATGTCACGTAGCCCATGGCCAGCGGTGTCGGTGCTCCCGGCGGAGCGTCAGGGGCCGGAGCGACGCCCGTGATCAGCGTGCCGTTGAATCCTCCGCCGCCGTACTGGAGAGCCTTGCCGTTCCATGAAGTCGGCAAATTCACCTGAAACGTGATCAGAGGGGCGGAAGGATCAATCGGCGCAATTGTGCCAACGATCCGGCAGTACTCGGGAGCGGACACCGTCGAGGCCGCGCTCCTGTCGACAACATCAGCCGATTGAACCTTCGCACCTCGAGACGGAAGTGCGATGGCGTCAGCGGGAAAGATCAGTGACTTCAGATTGGCGCAAGGGACTTCGGCAGCCTGTGCAGTCCCGGCGATGAGCCACGAAAGAGCTGTCAGTTGTACGACGCGGTGATTCAGCTGTCGAGGCGATCGCATCTTCTCCTCCGCCCCCTTTCTAGCGCTCCACCACCTGGAAGCGGGTGCGCATCCCCGCCGCAAAATGGCCCGGCATCAGGCAGTGGAACAATCACGTGCCCACGTTATCCGGAACCATATCCGCCACCATCGTCATCATGGGATTCAGCATGATCATGTCCGTCCGCATGTGACCCGCGATGGCCGTCTCGCCGTGCCAGTGAGCGGTATGGATGTCATTGGCTTCTTGGTCGTTCGGGTTCGCGAAAAGGTACCATCTGACGTGCTCGCCCTGGCGCATCGTCAACATCGGTCCATTACCGTCTATCAGCCCGTTCACCGTCCAGAAGTGCTGGAAATCGCGAATCCCTTCGACGGTGCCATCGTAGTTCTTCGGATCCCCGTACAGCCGTTTGAGATTGAAATCCCAGTACCAACTCAGGTGCTCGTCGTAGAGTCCGAATTGCGCAACGAACTCACGGTCAACGTCGGTGGGAGAGGCGTCGGACCACGCCATGCCACGGCGCGTGACAATCAGCGGCCCAATCAGTCCTGAGTTGATGTCGCGGCCCTCATCCACATGCGAGTGGTACAGCCAAAGCGCGGTGCTACCCTCGGCGGAGGTCGGGCCAGCCTTCTCCGGCACCGTCCATGCGTAGGTATAGGTGTCCCCCGGCATCACGGCGTTGTCTGGCTGAGCCCGGCGATGATCCACAGTTTCACGAGTCGCACGATACGTTCCCCCGGCGCCATGATTCGGTTGTGCAAGAGCAGAAGTCCGGTGACCATTTGCTTTGCTTCCGTGACACGAGTCTGTTGCCATTGCCGTGAACGTGTCGGATATCCGCGCGTACGCTGAGTTATTGATTGCGCGTCAGCATACGGCCGGCTGATTTCTCCTGAGAAGTCGCGAAGTGACTTCCGTTCGTCGTACGTGGCGATCAGCCTTCAGATTGGCGTTCAGCGCGGGTAAGTAAGCCGTTCAAGCGACGAAGGCTGACACGTGCGGCCCGCGCTCAGCTCAGGCTGATCGCGTCGAGCCGATAGACGCGCTTGGCGGTGCCGCCAAACAGCGCGGTCTTCTCGCTCGTGCTGGCCCCGCTCGCCAGCCGCTTGCACGCGTTCCAGAACACCTGGTAGCTGTAGGACACCTTGTCGACCGGGAAATTGCTCTCGAACATGCACCGGGATGCTCCAAACATCTCGATACACGTTTCGACATAGGGCCGGCTCTGTGTGGCCACGACGTCGGACGACGGTGGCGCTGGGCGTTCTGAGAATCCGAGGGCGGTGTAGCGCATTCCCAGTCCGCCCACCTTTAGCGAGACGTTCTCATGGGCCGCAAGCCGCCGGAGAGACGCTGACCAGCGGGCAAATACTTCGTCGTGGCGACCCTGGTAGGCGCCAATTCTCATCGGCACGCCGCAGTGATTCACCACGATCGGCAGGTTCGGGAACGCCGCGGCGAGGTCGCCGACCTCGTCGAGCTGCGGATGATAGACCATCGCGTCGAATGACAGGCCGAGTCGCGCCAGCACCGCGATGCCTTCCCGGAACGTCCGGTCCCTCAACAGTCCTGGCGGAGAAGGGTAATCAGGATTGTTCAGGCGCGTGTCAGCGTCCCATGAAGTGATGTAGCGCACACCTTTAAACCGGTCGCCAGCAGTGCGCAGATGGGCCACCAATACCGACTCGACCCGGCTGCCAAGCGTCAGGTCCGCCCGGCCGACGATGCCCGCACAGGCACGCGGCCGGCCCAGAACACCGCTCGCGAACATGGCTGCCACGCCATTGACGAATTCGGTCTCGCCGATGACGCGCATCTCCGCCGGTCCGCCCTCGCGGTACATGGACTGCGCCTGCACATAGACGGTCGCGACAATGTTGTGGCCGCTGTTCATGTCGGTGAGGAGGTCGTCGGCGAGGTAGCGCGAGCCAGGACGAATCCACAGGTGGTGGTGTGGATCGACGATGGGGAGAGCCGCTTCGAGAATCGGCTCCTGGTGTCGTGCCAGCCAGTCGGTTCTTACGACCGCGCCACCGAGCAACCCTGGCGGTCCCTGTGCTGTCAACTGACTGGCCGCGCCGGCCACACCAAGAGCGGTCAAGAATTCGCGCCGGTTCATCCCGTTCGGCGTCGAACCCTGCAACTTCACGGGCGATCGCTGCCGGTTTCCGTTTCGTACATCCAGGGTCGTCGCTTGCGGTTCTCGTTCTGGAAGCGCTCCGCGTCCTTCTGGTGCTTCACGATTGCGTCGAGGTCGTCGACGCCGAGCAGCAGGTTACTGCGCAGTCGCGGATTCATTGTAAACGCAATCGTCCTGATGCCGGCGCGCTCGATGACCTGCTCTTGCAGATCGACCGTCGTCGGAGCGCTGGGATTGGCGGCGACGGCCTGGATGAGCGGGTCGAGGGTCTCTCTCGCGAGCGTCACCGGCAGTAGTCCGTACACGAAGCAGTCCTCGAAAAACACCGGACCGAAGCTGGGCGCGATCACGGTCCGTACGCCGCAGGCCCTGAGTCGCATGACCGCAAATGCCTGCGTGCTGCCGATGCCGAAGTTCTCTCCAGCGATCAGGATCGACGCGTCGCGATACGGCTCTTGATTGAGGATGAACTCGGGATTTTCCCGGCCGTCAGGCAGGTAGCGGATCCCCTCGAACGCGTGCAGCCCCGCAATCGGCCTGTCACGCGTATCGGGTTGGCGCGGGTGCAGATGGGATTCGGGCGCCGGGGGATGGCTGCCATGGCCGTGCACGTGTGGCACGCCAACGAATGGAGCGATGACCTCGAGCTCCACGTCCGGGCGCAGGAACGGCGCCGCGATGCCGACATGCCGCACGAAGCGTGGAATACTTGCCATCGCTGTTTTTCCTGCCTGTCTTGATCAGCAATAGGGATTCTGTCCTGCCCTATGATCGGTCACGTCGACGATCCCTTCGATTTCGGGTACGGCCTGCCTCAGCATCCGTTCGAGACCGTCGCGCAGCGTGACGAGCGCCATGCCGCATCCCTGGCAGCGGCCGCTCAGCTGCACGTACGCGGTGTTTCTGCGCACCTCCACAAGGCGAATCTGACCGCCGTGCGTCGCCGCGAACGGATTGAGGTCCCGTTCGATCACCATCTTTACGCGGATGGCCAGCGGGCCGTCGAGCGGGGCGGAACCGAGGAGCGCAAGCTGCGGGCTCTGCACGTCGAAGCCTGCGTGGCCGGCGATGTCCACCCAATCCACGCGACCGCCGTCGAGCATCTCTGCGCTGCGCGGATCAATTGCGACCCGAAACCCACCGGCGTCGAATACGTAGTCCTCCCCGGTGACGTACTCCGACTCCACCATCGACACGACGTACCGCGGCGGCCCCGGGCTGTCGCGCTCGACCGCGACGCGGACAGCGTAATACCGCGCATCGGGCTCTTCGTCGAAAAAGTCGCGAATCATGTCGCGCGCTTTGTCTGTGAAATCGAGCCGCGGCATCTTCATTCCGTGTCGCTGCCGGAAGGATCGTCGGGGGCACCGATCGGGTAGAGCCAGGGCCGTCGCTTGCGATCTTCGGCGCGAAAAGCGACGGCCTCTTCGCGATGTTGAACGAGTTCGTCGAGATCGTCCAGACCGTGCAGCAGTCTGTTCCGGACTCTCGGAGCAATCTCGAACGGAATGCGTCCCATCCCTGGGACGTCGATGAGCTGAGCCTCGAGATCGACGGTGATCGCCTGCCGTGAATTGGCTTCCACCCAGGCCGCCATGCCGTCGATCACCTCCTGAGGCAACGCGACGAGCAATAGTCCGTGCCGGACAGCCTCGGAGAAAAACGCCGGGCCGAAACCGGACGCAATGACGACGCGAATGCCGATGACCGGCAGGCTGCCTTCAGCGTCGGTGAAGCGCTCGGCACCGACCGATCCGGCCGTCAGCAGAATCGTCGCCCCGCGATACGCGTCACTCCGCAGCAGGAGATCTTCGACCGCCTCGAGCACAGTCGCGTGAACCGCTCCCAGCGAGAGCGGCGCCGCGATTCCGGTGTGCCTCAGGAACCGCGGGCCGCGCGTCGGTGAAACGGTGGGCAGGATTCTCAACGGACCTCCACTCCCGGTGGAGTACCTCATTTACTGTCGGGCGGCTGAACGAACACCCAGGGCCGGTTTTTCCGCTGCTTGTCCTCGAATTCCGCAATCTGCTTCGAGTACCCCTGCAGTTCGTCCAGGTTGCTCAGCCCTTTCAAGAATTTTTGCCGTACCCTCGGCTCGATCTTGAATGGGATGTTTCCCATGCCGCTGACTTCGATCACTTCCTTCTCCAGGTCGACGGCAATAGTCCGTCCCGGATTGGCCAGCGCCCAGTCGGCGAGCTTCTGCAGCACGTCTCGCTTGAGGGGAATCGCAATGAGGCCCTGCTGCACGCTGTTGTCGTAGAACAGCGGCCCGAAGCTCTCCCCAATCACGACTCGGATGCCGCCATCCATCGGGCGGCTGACGGCCGTGCCCCTGGAGCTGCCCGTGCCGAAGTTCTTGCCGACGATCAGGATTGAGGCCCGGCGGAACTCCTGTTTGTTCAGGATGAAATCCGGTTTCTCGCGGCCGTCGGAGTAGAACCGGAGCGGCTCGAATGCGGCGGTCTCCTTCGTCATGCCGGGCGTCGGTGGCTTGCCGAGCGGCGAGATGACGTCGGTGTCGACGTTGTCGAGCATCAGCGGAGCGGCGATGCCGACTTCGCGTGGAAGAACGCGTGGACCTTTACGGCCGGTCGGAGATGGAGCATCCTGCAGTGTGCTCATACCTGCTCTCCTGCCATGAAACGCCGGATGTCGACGATGCGGCCGGTGATCGCCGCGGCCGCGACCATCGGCGCGCTCATCAAGTGCGTGATCGCGTCGACGCCCTGGCGGCCGATGTAATTGCGATTCGAGTTGGAGGCACTCCGCTTCCCCTTGGCCACGAGATCGCCGTTCGAGCCGTAGCACTTCGAGCAGCCGGGCTCACGCCAGTCGAACCCAGCCTCTTTGAAGATGCGATCGAGACCTTCGGCTTCCGCCTGGCGCTTCACCGGCTTCGACCCTGGCACCACCCAGGCGATGACATTGGGCGCCACGCGCCGGCCCTTGACGACTTGCGCGACCAGACGCAGATCGCCGATGCGGCTCTCGGAGCAGGACCCGATGAACGCCTCGTCGATGGGCGTGCCGACGATCGGATCGCCCGGTTTCAGCTTCGTGTACTCCAACGCGGCGCGCCAGGCCTCCCGTTTCGCGGCCGGCGCGTTGGCCGGATCCGGCACCCGTCCACTGACCGCGATCACATGCTCGGGGCTCACGCCCCACGTGACCTGTGGCTCCAGGCCCGACATGTCGATTGTTTCATCGCGATCGAACACCGCGTCCGCCTCGCTGGGGACCGTGCGCCAGTACGCCAGGGCCCGATCCCAGTACTCCGCGCGCGGCCGGAATTCGCGCGTGGCCATGTACTGGAACGTCGTGTCGTCGGGCGCCACCATCCCGGTCGCGGCCGCCATTTCGATCGCGAGATTGCAGATCGACATCCGCTCCTCGACGCTGAAGCCGCGCACCACCGGCCCCGCGTACTCCACCGCACAGCGGTTGCCCGAATCGGCGCCCAGGGTGCCGATGGTGTGGAGAATCGTGTCCTTGGCGCGCACCCAGGGTCCCAGGGTCCCCGTCATGTTGACGCGCATGTTGAGGGCTCGTTCCCGCAGGACCGTTCCGGTGATGAGAACGTTCTGTGCGCTCTCGCCGCCCCACGACACGCACCCCATGGCTCCATGGGTGCAGGTGTGGCTGTCACCGGCCACCATCAACATGCCTGGCTGCGTCAGTCCCGTTTCAGGTCCGACGACGTGCTGAATGCCCTGATGGGGATCGTCCATGCCAAAGGACTGAACGCCGAGCTTTTTCATCTCATCGGCGTGTTCGACGTAGCCCCGCCACGAGTTCCCCAGGTTCAGCGAGCGGTTGGTGTAGCGGTCTGGCGATGTCGATACCGAATGATCTTCCACAGTCCACACCAGCTGCGGATTGCGGATCGTGCGGCCGCTGGCGACGAGGTCATGTACGGTGCTCGGTCCTCCGTCGGCAATCATCAGGCGGTCGACGTGCAGAATCGACGTGATGCCACCGAGGTACGCAACTTCGTGTTCCTCCCAGATCTTGTCGTACATGGTCTTGCCGCCGGTTCGGCGCTGCGCGAGCGCCAACCGCGGCAGAAAGCCGTACGCGAGCCCGACGCCCACGGAGCTCCTGAGGAAATCTCGTCTATTCATATAGCGCTCTCCCTTTGACAAACGGGGGCTGCGAAGATCTGACAATGCCTTGTAAGCACATAACCGCCTTTTCGCGAGAGCGCGGCCTGCTCAGCCGCAGTTCGCCCAGTGTCGTTTACATCCAGGCGCGCTCCATATCCGGATTCGTCTCGGGAGTGGGCGAGGTCTCGAGCTGAATACCGAGATCTGTGTTTACTTCAATCGTCGTCGGCGCGGCATCGTCATAGCCAAGCTTCCATGCGCTGACTTCGTACGTGCCGGCGGGCAGCTGCAAGATGGCGAGCCCTTGTGCGTTTGTCGAGGCTCGATAGCACCCGCACCGGATTTCTACCCGCTCAATCGGCGCATGCGTGTGCGTGTCGGCGACGCTTATCGTGAGCTCGTGATCGGGCGGCAACGCGGCGAGGAACGTGAACGCGGCAGACGTGTCGGCGTGCGGCAATGCAAGATCTGTTTCGGCGAAGCGGGCGCTCCACGTTGCCATTCCGGCATTCGCCGGAGCGACCAGCGCCACTTCTGCGACGTACAGTGCGATGGTACCAAGCCAAGGCGCTTCGTTCAGTGACCCCTGGCCCATACGCCTGCCTGATTCATCGACAACAACGACAATCTGCCCGCCCAGGGCACAGGTCGTCGCGCACTTCACGCCGACTTTCACCGTGAATGGCTGATCGACCAACACCGGCGACGGGGCCACATCCCAGATCGCCATGGTGGTCTCATGTGGCACCGTTTTGAACATGATGGGACAGGAGCCTTCCTCGTGAGCGATGGATTCGCTTTCATGACGGTGGAACATGACTATCCAGACATGCTCTCCCACAGTCCCGGGAGCTCTGAGACAGAGGTTCTCTGTTTCGTTCTCCGTCCCGTTGTACGCAGACAGCGCAGTGCGAACGATGGCGTCCTCGCCAGCGAGCACGGCAATGGGTGCACCGCTCAAATCGCAGCCGGCGACGCAGGTGACGCTGACGTTCAGGCGGATATCCGTTCCGGCCTCGACTTCAGCCGGAACGGATTGACCGATAGTGACGGCGCATCGATGAGTAGTGATGGCCGGGCGCGACCCAGTCATCTTCACGTCCGGGCCCCGCTCTGGGCCGCCTCCCGGCCGGCAATGCGGCCAAAGACGATCGCCCGGCCCAAACCGTGCTGCGCAAATCCCCCTTGTGATTCGCCGGCGCAGTACAGACCGGGGATCACCTGACCCTGCATATCGAGCACCTGCGACTTCGCGTTCGTTCGGAGGCCGCAGAGCGAATCGTGAAGAATGGGCGTCGACCACGCGGCGTAGAACGGAGGCTTCTGGATCTTGTAGCGCGGGGTCGGCTTCTTGAAGTCGGTATCCGCGCCAGCATCGACGAACGAGTTGTACTTCGTCACTGTTTCCTGCAATACCGCCGCAGGCATCGGCTTCGTTTGATACGGGTTGACGATCGCCCTGGCCAGTTCCTGGATGGTGTCCGCGCTGAAGAAGTACTCCGGATCGACATACGGTGGCTTTGGATCCCATTTCTGGCGCTCGACGGCATCGGCGTCGAAGATCGCCCAGATTGGCCCGCCGCCATTCAGCTTCGTGGAATTGCCGCTGTAGCCGAGCGCCGCGTTCAGAAAGTCATATCCGGTCGCGACTTCGTTGTAGAACCTCCGTCCGGCCTGGTTGACGAGGATCACGTTCTGCCAGTCGACATTCGCCAGCCCCATCGCTTTGATGCGGTCGAAGATCGGGCTTTCGGCGGGCCACCGCAGGCTGCTGTAGCCCCAGCGGCAGCCGATGTAGGCGGTCTTGTTCAGCCACGCGCCCGCGTCCACGGTTTGACTGGCCGTCCCCCACAACACCGCGCCAATGGCCATGGCCGCAAGCTCGCCGTCGCCGGGCTGGCGTGAATACGGTTCGCCGGCGACCTGGTACTCCTCGGTGAGGCGCGGATCGAACATGCGGCGGAAGGCGACGTTGCTCGTGTGGCCTCCGGTTGCGACCAGCACGCCTTTTTTGGCCTCGATTCGCACCGTGCGGCCGTCGGTCGTCGCCGTGATGCCGAGCACGCGGCCGGCGCCCGGATTCTCGCGCACGATGCTGGTCAGTTTGTGCTTCAGGAGAATCTTCGCGCCCTTTGCGCGCGCCGACTTCTCGAGCGCGCGCACGATGCCCGAGCCTCGTCTGGTCGGATCGGCCGACATGATCTCGCCCTTGATCGGCCACTGCACGGCGGTACCCTGACGCGGCACCGTCGACGCCGCGCCGGGTCCGGTCGACTCATCGGTGAACTGCACGCCGTTGGCGATCAGGAACTCGAACGCGGCGGCATTCTCGTCGGCGAAGGCGCGCACGAGATCTCTGTCGCTGTAGCGGCTCTCGCGGTGGTCGTAGCGCACCCAGTCGTTGAACACCTGATCGGCCGAATCCTGAACGCCAAACTTCTTCTGCCGACTGTTGCCGCCGCCGAGGTGCACGTTTCCGCCGCTCACCATGCCGTGTCCGCCGATGTCGAAGTTCTCTTCGACCATGATGACCGTGGCCCGGTGCTCGAGCGCCGAGACTGCGCCGGCCAGTCCGGCAGTTCCGGCGCCGATCGTGACGAAGTCGGCGCTCATGTCCCACCGCTGGCCGCCCCGCTGGGCGTCCACCTCAGAAACGGCGAGTCCGGCCAACGCGCCCGCGCCGACACCGGCGGCGCCCTTCCGGAGGAAGTCCCGCCGGCTGACCGCTGCGTCCTTTTCGTCGATCCCCATGCTGGCTTCCCTCAATTTCAGGATGTCGAGAGGAAGTGGCCCCTGCTGCACCACCTCACCACTTCAGGTCGACTCCGATTCGGTACATGCGGGGCTGCAGGATGAGCGAGGGCTGCAGATAGGAGGTCGTCAAATAGTTGAACGAACGCACCTCGTACACGGGCGCCGAATTCAGCGCGTTGAAGATCGCGAGCGTCGGTTGCACCTGGAAGCGTCCGACGTTCAGCCACTTGCCGAGGTTCACGTCGAGCTGAGTGACGCGGTCACCGAGTCGCGCGCCTGGCGCCTCGAGCGGCACGTTCAGCTGCGCGACGGTCATCCCGGGATTGACAATCGCGCCGGGCGTGCACGATCCGAGGCAGTCTGCCGGATATCGGGTCGTCGGCGTGATCTGCCATTGGGTGTTCACGTTGGTGTTGGCGCTCCCACTCGCCGACAGCAGTTTCGTGTAGCTCTGGAGCGCCGCGCTCAGCTGGATCCGCCAGAGAAGCTGTGTCGATCCGGCCAGCTTGAATTGGTTGTGCCACGGAATGTCGTTGACGCTTTGATCGCAATAGTTCCGCCGGTTCGGATCGGTGGCAACGTAGACGTCGCCGCACGCCGTTTCGAGCGTGCGATCGAAGGCGACGCCGCCGAACAGCCGGGCGCCGCGGGGCAAACGCGCATTGAAGGTGATGTCGAGCGAGTTGTTCCAGCGTTGACGGTCGGGGTCGTTGATGGCGACGTCGAGCACCTGATTCACCTTGGCCGACGACACGTTATACATCGTCACCGTGGAACCATCGAGCGGGCTGGCGATCTGCACCGGCGTGTAATCCGCCGCCGTGCGGCGGACGTTGGCCGTCGTCTGCAGATTGTAGAAGTCCACGTGGTACCAGTTGGCCATCACCGACACCGTTGGCAGCAGCGCATGCTGCACGCCGACGCTGTAGTGCACGCTGTAATCACGTTTGATGTCCGGATCGATCTGCGAGTTGCCGCACGGAATGTTTCCCGGCGCGTACAACGTCGTGCAGCCGGCCGGCGTGAGGCCGAAGTTGGCCGGCAGCTGGGTGAGATTGATCTCACATCCGGGCGACAGGTATGTGCACCCGAGCTCGCCCTGAGCGATGTCGTCGTTGTTCAGGTCGCGCCACGTGAGCGAGGCCGTCTGCGGGCGGACCGGGTTGTAGGTGTTCGTCAGGCCGTCGGTCAGCTGCATCTGATACTTGTTCGCACTGAACTTGAGCGCCGTCTTGGCATTGCCGAACAGGTCGTAGACGAGACCGAATCGCGGCGACAGGCTCGTCCACACCGGCATCGTTTCGGGCCCGAACGTCCGCGGCGACGCGACGAATCGGCTGGTGCCGTTTTCGATCGGCTTTTCCCCGCGGCGGCCGATGTAGGACTCGAACCGTTCCCAGCGGATCCCGTAATTCAGCGTCAGGCGTTTCAACGTCCAGGCATCCTGTCCGTACACGCCCCAATCACCCTTCAGGACATTGTTGTAACGAACCGGCGCGTTGCTGACCACCACCGACGTCGGCACGGCGTTTTGATAAATCTGTCGCAGCGCCGCATTGAACTCGACGGTCCCGAAATTCTCGAAGCCCCACCCTTTCTGAACGCCGAACTTGATGTTGTGCGAACCGCTGACATAGGACAGCGACGTCGCGAAGAAATTGCGGATCGGCTCGAGGACCTGGTGGCCGGACGGGTGCGCGGCGGTGTTGGTGCCGCGCGAGGTATCGTTGCGATTGGCACCGGCGTACCATTCCGGCGATCCGAACGGCTTCTCCACGCCAGGTTGATACGTCGAATTTCGCTGCGCCTGATACTGGTTGTAGCCGGCCTCGAAGAGCAGCCGGCTCGACAGCGTCGACGTCCATTTCGCCTGACTCTGCTGATACAGTGGCGAGGGAACCCACACGCGCGATG
>Ga0111538_10008121_pt1 | contig 14090 bp, 17 predicted proteins | sample SoiMethybrSBSTD1_FD_79669 | JGI IMG/M metagenome (GOLD analysis project Ga0111538, IMG submission 79669) | Bulk soil microbial communities from a Populus tree surrounding site in Tennessee, USA - Soil MetaG P. TD hybrid SBSTD1 (version 2)... | ecosystem: Environmental > Terrestrial > Soil >... | reverse complement strand
GTAGTGCGATCCGGTCTGATTATCGCCTTCTTCATCGCGGTACAAGGATTGGCACGCGCACAGCAGGCAGATATTCCACCGGCGCCGAAAGAGTCGGAGCCTGATATCTCTCCGTCGGAGCGCATAGTCGAGGGACGCCCGGATCTGCTTTGGCTTAAGCGAAGCCTGCATCCGGCAACCTGGCTTGGCGTCGGAATCCGACCCATTCTTCACGCGGCTGAAAGAATCAAACTTGATGGCTCGGAATCGGCCAAGCCAACGCGCGACGTCGGTGTGAAATTCGGCATCCGCGGCCATGGGCAAGGCGCCGGCCTGGGTCCTGAAGTCAAACCGTTCCACAGGAATCTCTTCAATCGGGGCATTCAGGTGGAAATGCCACTGAGCGTCACTTACAAGAATTACCAGCTCGCCATGGTCAACATGAAAGTTCCGATGACCAATGAAGTCGATGGAAGGCTCGGCATCGAACTGACGGGACGTTATACCTCAAGACCATCGGAAAACTTCTTTGGCATTGGCAACGAGTCGCTCGAATCGGACAGATCGAAGTATCGCGGCGTGATGCGCGAAGCCGGTGGAGACTTCGTCACACGCATGGGCAAACTGTCGCTCCGTGTCGGAGCTTCTTATCGAAGCGTGGGGATCACGCGCGCTCGAAGGTACAGGTCGGCTTCAGATGTTTTCCGGTCGGAAGAGATTGCAGGGCTGACCGTCGATCCCGTATCCACGCTCCTGATCAGCCGGGCATCCGTCGAGCATGACAGTCGCGACAACAAGGATCTTCCTTCGCGCGGCGGTCTCCAACAATTTGAAGTAAGGCTCAACGAAGGTCTAACGGGCGGGGACTTCTCCTATTGGCAGTACCGCGGAGAGCTGCAGCAATTCTTTCCATTGAGTAGCGAAGGCCGACATGTGATCGGAGTCCGCGGAAGCATTGAAACGAATCAAGCAAAGGGTGGCAGCGACGTTCCTTTCTTCGATCTCCCGACGATCGGAGGTTTCCGCAGCGTTCGTGGGTTTGATAACCGTCGGTTCATCGACAGAAGCGCGATGAACGGGACTCTCGAGTATCGCTATCGAATCTGGCGCCACTTCGACTGGGGATTCTTTTTAGATGCAGGTCAGGTTGCGCCGGAGATCGGAGACTTCGCACGGAATCGTCTCCACAAGGGCTATGGGATGCGATTCATCGTGCGAGCGCGGGAAAATCGCGCGTTCGTCATCGACATGGCGCGCAGCCGCGAGGAGCCTTTCAAGCTCTATGTGGACTTCAGCCCATTCTTTTAAACCTATGCGAAACAAAACAAGCATCGTGCTCGTCATCCTGCTCTTTATCGGCGCCGCGGGCGTGATCCGTGCGGGCCAATCGGACCACGTCATTTGGGTCGATTACGACTTCCGTGACATTCCGGAGCCAAAGGAAAGGAAAGTAGGGTTGTACGACTCCGCTTTCCAGTCTGAATTCGTGGACCCGATAAAACGAGGCACGGATATTCCCCGATGGGTGCGGCTGGCAGCGGGAAATCCCAAGCAGGCCGAAAACGTCAACGCGCTCGATGAAGTTCCCGATTCCAGTTGGTTCACAAACAGGCATGCATTGCGTCCCATGACTGTTGAACAACTCGTTCGAGGACCAAATCGAGGTGCGCCGCCTGATTTCACGAATGCGACGATTACGCGCTTCAAAGAAGAGGGCGTTACACCGGGCTTGCAACTCGTCGATGCCCACGGTGAGGAATATGTCATCAAGTTCGACAATATAAAATATCCCGACCTTCAGTCTGGAGCTGAGGTGATCTCGACAAAGATCCTCTATGCGAGCGGATACAACGTCCCGGAAAACTACATTGCTTACCTCGAGCCAGGTAAACTCAAAATCAAGGAAGGCCTGGAAACCGGCGGAAAGACCAAACATCCATTCACGCACGAAGACCTTACAAAGATTCTCAAAAACGCTGCGAGAAAACCCGATGGCAAATATCGCGTTCTCGCGAGCAAGATGCTCAAAGGAAAACCCAAGGGGCCGTTCTCCTATGTTGGATTACGGACCGATGACGCCAACGATCTCATCGCTCATGAGCATCGACGCGAACTGCGCGGCCTGCGCGCCATCGCTTCGTGGATCAACAACTGGGATGCAAAGGACGGCAATACGTTGGACATGTATGTCGAGCAAGGCGGACGGAAATTCCTTCGACATTACCTGATCGACTTTGGTTCATCGCTCGGCGGCGGGAAGAGTCCGACCGAATATTTTCATGGGCGCGAATACGCCTTCGACAAGGTGAACATCATCAAGGAACTCTTCACGCTCGGACTCGTCGTTACGCCTGATGAGAAAAGCGCTCCGGTTGTTTATCCGGAAGTCGGCATCTTCTCAGCCGAAGATTTCAATCCGGGCGATTGGAAACCCTCGTTCCAGTCCGTGGCATTCGACAACATGACGCGCGAGGATGCGATGTGGGCCACACGGGTCATTCTCTCCTTCACTGAGAATGAGCTTCTCAGCATCGTGAAGACGGCGGAGTATTCCAATCCAAAGGCGACGGAATATATGCTCCGCACGTTAATCGATCGACGGCAGCAAATCGCCACCTATTGGCTGAAGGAAGGCAGTCCTCTGTCCCATTTCGCAGTCTCGAAAACCGGGGACGGCACGGAGATAACGTTCGAGGATCTACTCGCACAACACGACCTGGCGTCAGGTAGCGCCGAGTATCAGTACGAGACCTGGCAAGGAGAACGCTGGAGTCAACCCACGTCAACATCAAAGCGCCGCATCATGCTGGACATGACGTCGAACGGTCCGGTCAAAGTGCGGGTTCGAACACTACGTGAACATAAGGCTTCCAAGCCGGTAGTCATCACCGTGCAAAACAAAATAGCCGGCGGGATTGGGATCGCTCGAATAGAGCGAACGTGAGGCTACGCGCGGCGCATGACGAACCGCGCAGGTTTTTTGTGGAACTTTCCATAGGGTCGATTCCCTTGTCTGTATTTCAGACACTGGGCACATCCAACGTATTTTCGACCTTCAATCCTTACCGCATCCCTAAGAGTTTAAAGATTTTCAGGGGCTTCTCTTTGGCCGCGAAGTTGCGATTCTCTAATTGGGCCGATCGAGAACAAAGCTGATGCCTGAAGGCTGAAGGTCTCGGGTAGCCTTAAAGGAGAGTTTTAAGATGAAGAAAATTGCATTGACCGTCGTGTTGACGCTTGCGTGTTCCGGGTTGGTCTTTGCAGAAGATGCGATCGACCGGATCGGCGAAGCCAAACAGGTATTTGAAGAGATCATGAAGACTTCCGAGAAAGGAATTCCCCGCGATCTCCTCAGCAAAGCCCATTGCATAGTTATCGTGCCCTCGGTTAAACGTGCCGGCTTTATCGTCGGAGGACAATATGGGGTGGGTGTGGCGTTGTGCCGCCAGCCTCAGGGAACCGGATGGACCGGTCCATCCACGATTAAAGTAGAGGGCGGCAGCTTCGGCTTGCAAATTGGCGGTGGCGAGACCGACATCGTCATGATGGTTATGAACGAATCCGGCGCCAACAAGCTCATGAAGAGTGAATTCACGCTGGGCGGCGAAGGAGCGGTGATGGCAGGGCCAGTCGGCCGGTCCGCCTCCGCTGAAACCGACGCTTATTTGCGTGCGGAAATTCTTTCTTATTCTCGATCCCGCGGACTTTTCGCCGGTGTTGCACTGAAGGGATCCACACTGCGATCCGACGACAGCGACAACAAAAAGATCTACGGCAAGGAAGTTAAACACGAAGAAATTCTCCATGGCCGCGTTCCCGCTCCCAGCGTCGCACAGCCGCTGATCAACACGTTGAACCAGTATTCGAAGACTGAGAAAGCAGACTAGAAGGAGGATCTATGCTTTGGACAATCTTTGTGGTCCTGTTCGTCCTGTGGCTTCTCGGTGTGGCAACGTCCTACACATTGGGTGGGTTTATCCACATTCTTCTCATTCTCGCCATCGCGACGGTGCTCATTCGAGTCATTCAGGGACGAACGCCCGTTTAAAGCAAGCGTGGGGGAACACGACAAGGGATGCAGGGAGGCCGCTGAAGGCGGTGTACCGAAGCAATCCCGAGCGTGGGCCCAACGCTGAGAAGTCGAAACCTGTTGAGGGCTGAACAGGATTGGCATGCGCAACCCCCTTGGGGTTATAACGCACCGGCGCTGGAAGCGTGGGCAATCCCGACCTGCTCGTGCCCTCACTGTCTCCGTCAAAACACAAATTCGGAAAGAGAGGTACACATGAATTGGGATCAAATTGAAGGGAACTGGAAGCAGCTCAAAGGAAAGGCAAGACAAAAGTGGGGCAAATTCACCGACGATGAGCTCGAAGTCATCGCCGGCAAAAAAGACCAGTTGGTCGGCAAGCTTCAGGAACGCTATGGCATGGCCCGGCAGGAAGCCGAGCACGAAGCGGACCAGTGGCGCGAGGCCTGCTAGGTTTATATGAGAGCCATCGGTGTCGTGTTGATCATCATCGGAGTGTTGGCCCTGGGATATCAGGGATTCTCTTACGTAACGCGCGATAAGGTTGTGGACATCGGTCCGGTCGAAATTACGAAGGAGAAGACCAAGACGGTTTTTTTCCCCCCGATCCTGGGCGCAGTGGTGCTCGTTGCGGGAATCGCGCTGACACTCACGAGCTCCCGCACCTGACTCTGATTGGCGGCGTCAACAGGGTGGCTCGATATCTCAGCCGCTCAGAACCACCCTAAAACGCCATAACCATTGATTGCTGACAACCGGAGAGACTCCTATGCCGGAGAAACAGACTCTGGAGAGAGCCAGAAAGCGGAAACGTGAAGGAAAGTCCGCTTCTACACAGGCGGGCGAGTTCGTTCGAGAAGAAATGCATCACGTCCGCGAAGGCAAACACGGTGCCCGCTCTCCCGAACAGGCGATCGCAATCGGATTATCCAAGGCGCGCCGCGCCGGCGTGAAGTTGCCACCCCCTAACAAAGGAACAACCTCCACCGAGACTCGCGAGAACGCAAAACGAGACTTAAGAAAATCACGCTCGCGCAGCCGTCCCGCGAACAGGCGGGCGAACGCGACAAAAGCAGCACTCAAGAAAGAAGGCCATTCGGCCGCATCCCGTTCGGCTCTATCACGTCACAGTCGGGCCGCTGCACGACGCCGGGGTCATCGAAACCTGTCGGCCTCTGCACGAAAGGCCGCACGCACACGCGCACGTACTACCTGAGTTCGACGTCCAGCGATAAGAGGCGGTATGACTAACGAACAGGCACTTCGCGATCTGGGTCAACTGTGGGTAAGTGCGAGCGAGAGACGCGACGTCGCTACACTTTTGAGTCTTGTTGCCGATGACGTCGTCTTCATTGTTCCCGGACAAAAACCGTTTGGGAAAGAGGCATTCGCCGAATCGATCCGCCTTACCAGGGCCCCTCAAATCCGGGTTCAGAGCGAACTCCTGGAACTTACAGTACTGGACGACTGGGCCTGGATGAGGAGTCATCTCGATGTGACGTCCGCCGCGGCAGACGGCGATCACGACCGAAAGATCGGCGATGTTCTCCGAATCTTAAGAAAGACATCGGAGGGCCGCTGGGTGATCACACGAGATACCAGCCTGTTGATGCCGCTCGAAGAATAGCGCCATGAACAACACCCAGTTTGTCTACGTCACTTATATCGGGACAACTCCGGAAGCCCTTTGGAGCGCTCTTGTAGATCGGGAGATCACGCGGCAATACTGGGATCACGAAAACGTTTCCGACTGGAAGGCGGGCTCGTCGTGGGAGCATCGGCGGTGTGACGATCAGGGCACGGCGGATCTCGTCGGCACAATCCTCGAGAGTGAGCCACCCTGGCGTCTGGCACTGGAGTGGGCCTCACCGTCGAACCCTTCACAACTGTCTCGCGTTAAATTCGAAATTGCGCCGGTCCTCGGAGTCGTCCGACTCACCGTAACCCACGACGACCTGGAACCGAACTCCGCGATTTATGACGACATCTCGAAGGGATGGCCGATGGTTATTTCCCGACTGAAGACGCTCCTGGAAACGGGGAAAGCACTGCCGAAGCTGTGGTAGAGCCATCAACCCTTGTGAAGGATTGCCGAGAAAGCTTTCGAGATCAGCCAGACGATCTCCATGATGACGAATATGGACAGGGGCTCCCACGTCAGACCACCGACAAAGTGACCCAGCAAATGGAAACCGACCTGGCCGGCCTCAAGCCCAAAGCGGTACTCTTCAGCGTGGAATATGGTTTGGTGCCCCGTGAGCCACGTGTAGCCTAACGCCGCGACTTCAATGACCATGTAGGGAAGGATCAGCAGGAAAGAAGCCAGGAGCCGTTCCTTGTGCGATCGCGTCGTCAGAGCGAAGTAGATGGTGCCGAAAAAAATCACGACAGTCATGCTAGAGAGCCAGACCACACTGTCGGGAAGCCCCGAAATGGTAAGAATGAAACGAAGAACACCGACCGCAAGAATGGCGAGCATAAACGCTCGCATTGAAGGTCTCTGAAGTATCGGGGTCATGGCGCTGAGGCGGAAGTATGCGACGCGTGGCAGCGCCGAGTCGAGCATATAGTCGCGCAGCCGCAGACTACGGAGCGACCTCCGCATGCAAGCGACTTGCTGTTGAAACTCCGCCTGGTTGACTAGATTGTAGCCACAGGAAGATTGCGAAGTTGCTCCTCCATCTGCCACATCCCGCGTCCGCTTTTACATTGTCTGAATTCAGAACATGCCGCACATGCCGGTCTGAAAAGTGACCGCTTAAGAAACGCAGCGTAACTTCCTGTCATGAGGATGCGTGGAACAGGAACTGCATTGCACGTACTGCCGCCCGCGCCATTTCGTTTCGCGGTCATCTCCCCCGTGCGGCAAATGAACCAGAGGAGAAGGAAATGAAAGGAAAGACACAAGTAAACAACGAGCAATTGACGCATCTCCTGTACGAATGTTTGGAAACTGAACTTGGCGGCGTTGAAGTCTACAAGACCGCCGTACTGTGCGCAGTCCACGAGGATTTGAAGGAGGAATGGGGAAAGTACCTCGAGCAAACCAAGAATCACGTGGAGGTTGTGAGAAGAGTATTCGACGAACTGGCGATTGATCCAGAGTCGCAAACTCCTGGTCGGAAAATTGTGCGCCTGATCGGCCAATCGTTGGTCCGGGCCATGGAAACGGCCCTGAGCGAAGGCGACCCAGACGCCGCTCAAAGAGTTGCGGCGGAATGCGTTGTTGAAGCAGAGACGAAGGATCACCTGAATTGGGAACTGCTCGGTCAGGCCGCCAAAAAAATGCATGGCGAAGAAGCCAGGATCCTCAAGGACGCGGTAAGCGAAGTGGAAGAAGAAGAGGACGAGCATCTCTACCACAGCACAGGGTGGGCTCGCGAGCTCTGGATTCAATCACTCGGCCTGCCGGCGGTCCTGCCTCCACCTGAAGAAAAGAAGGACGTTAAAACTGCCATTGGCGCCGCCCGCGCGAAGCAGGAGCGCGACAAAATGGCCAGTTGACCCGCGTGGGAAACCAAAGAAGCGTGTAGTCATGACTTTATGAGACGCGGTCTTTGAATTGCTCGACTGCTTGTATGCCTTTGGAGGAGTACAAGCGCAAACGCGATTTCGGCAAGACCGCAGAGCCCCCGCCTAAACCCGTGAAAGCCCGGAAGTCGAAATCCGGGCTTTCATACGTCATACAGAAACACGCGGCCTCTCGCCTTCATTACGACTTCAGGCTGGAACTCGACGGAGTCTTATTGAGTTGGGCAGTGACCAAAGGCCCAAGTGTCGATCCCTCTGACAAGAGACTCGCAGTTCGCACGGAAGACCATCCTGTCCCCTACGGTCAATTCGAAGGGATCATACCGAAGGGTCAGTATGGAGGCGGCACTGTCATGCTCTGGGATACTGGCACCTGGGAACCCAGAGAAGACCCGCGCGCAGGACTCAAGAAAGGTCATCTGTCCTTCACCCTTCATGGCAAGCGTCTGAAAGGAGGATGGACGCTGATTCGGATGAAGGGTAGGGGAAGTCGCGAACAGTGGCTCCTCATCAAACAGAACGACGCCGCAGCTCAACGCAAGGCCGCGCGGTTCCTGGAGCAATTCAACGTCAGCGTCAAAACCGGTCGCAATATGGACGAGATCGCGGAGAACGCCGATGCCGCCTGAGCAAACAAGCAACACCGCCGCACGACTTCTTCGCCGTTCTCGACGCCTCACGTTAAACGAATTGATAAAGCGATACAGCGAGTTGGAGCTCGCTACGCTGGTCGTTGATCCGCCGGAAGGCGATCAATGGATTCACGAGGTCAAGTTTGACGGTTTTCGTTTACTTGGCCTGATGTCTCTGCGCCACGTGCAATTGCGCACGAGAAACGGCAAGGACTGGACGGATCGATTTTCCGCGATTGCGGCGTCTCTCGAAAAGTTACCGGTCGAAGACATCGTTGTCGATATGGAAGCAGTGGTCATGGAAGACGGGAAGAGCAGCTTCCAGAAGTTGCAGCACGCCCTGGGTGAAGGCGGCGAGCGCGGAAATGTTGTCGCGTACGTTTTCGACTTGCTCCATCTCGATGGCGAGGATTTGACTCGGCTCCCGCTCCTGGAGCGAAAAGCGCGGCTCAAGAAAGTGCTGCATCGCAAAACCAGAGGCACCGCTCTTTTCTTCAGCGACCACGTCCAAGGCAATGGCAAAAAGATATTCGCGGAAGCCTGTCGAATGGGACTCGAAGGAATAATCTCCAAGGAAGCGGGGTCGCCGTACCGGCCCGGCCGTCAGAAAGCGTGGCTCAAGACAAAGTGCACGCTTCGCCAGGAGTTCATCATTCTTGGATACAGCCAGTCCCGCAGCGGTCCAAGGGCTGTGGGCGCGCTCTATCTCGGATATCGCAAAGGCGGACAGTTCCGATATGCAGGAAAAGTCGGCACGGGCTTCACACTCAAGAGCGCCGAGGCGTTGGCGCGCCGCTTCGCTTCTATGCGGTCGACAAGTCCGGCGATCCCGCGAAGCGAAACCGGCATGTCGTCACGCGAATACCACGCGATTGGCTGGATAAAGCCTTCACTGATGTGCGAGGTCGCTTTCACCGAATGGACGCACGACGGCCGGGTTCGACATCCTTCTTTCCAGGGGCTCCGAGAAGACAAAGAGGCGAGCGAAGTTCGACGGGAGGTACCTATGCCAACGCGCACGACTCCGGCTCCAAAAGATCCCGTATTTTCGGGCACTACCATCACGCATCCTGACCGTGTCATTTCCGAGGTCGGAAATATCACGAAGGGGCAATTGGCCGAATACTACGACGCCGTGTCGCCGTTCATCCTGCCCACGATTACGAATCGTCCCCTGAGTTTGTTGCGTTGTCCGACAGGTGTGAATGGCGACTGCTTTTATCAGCGTAATCCGGGAAAAGGCCTGGGAGCCGATGTGCATCCCTTCGAATTCAGACACAAGGGCAAGGTCTATCAATACCTTTATATCGACGACGCGAAGGGCTTGTTGGAACTCATTCAAATGGGCGTGATCGAGATTCATCCGTGGGGCGCAAAGGTTGAAAATATCGATTACCCCGATCGAATGATTTTCGATCTGGATCCTGCGCCAGATGTCGCCTTCGAAGCGGTCAAGCAGACGGCGATGGATCTTCGAGAACGACTGAAGAAAAAGGGACTCGAGTCGACTTTGAAGTGTACAGGCGGGAAAGGCCTGCATGTGACCGTACCTCTGGCAGCGAAGAACACCTGGCCGGAAGTGAAGAGCTTCGCTGCGTCGGTTGCCGACAAGATGGTGGCGGACTCGCCGGACAGCTATGTCGCAACCATGAGTAAAGCGAAGCGTAAGGGGAAGATCTTCGTCGATTACTTTCGCAACGATTACACCGCTACTGCCATTGCCGACTATGCCGTGCGGGCGCGGCCCGGAGCTCCCGTAGCGTTGCCGCTGGACTGGAAGGAACTCGACTCTTTGGAATCTGCCGATCGGTTCACGATAAGGGATGTACTGGCCCGGCTAAAGCGACGGAAACCTCGGCCGATGGGCACCGGCCAGACATTGTGAAAATCCACAAATCCTTGAGCGTCACGCGGACAAAACATTACGAACGTGCATGATGAGAGCCAAGACACTTGGAGCGAACAACCCGGTTCGTGCGCGGTAATTCGCGTAGACCGACGCCAACGCGCTTCTCAAGAATTTCGCCTCCTCTTGCCGAGCCGCCTTCCAGTAGATGAATGTCATCACAATGACGCTGGTAATCAGCCATGGCCGGCCTGAAGCGACCACCCCGGCCGACCAGGTCAGGAGATACGACGTATAGAAGGGATGGCGAACCCAACGATAGGGACCGCGCTTCACGAAGTGAATCGGCAGGTCGGGCGAAAAGACGGCGGACAATGGTTTGGCCCGATTGGTGTGCACAGCCCACCAGAACAGTCCGAGAGACAACACGTACAGCGCGACCGCAAACTGAGCTTCTTCCGGGCGAGTTCGGCTGGTGAGGATCAATGAGAAGTGCAGGACGCCGCAGAACACACTGCACAATTTCGTGATCCGCATCCCTCGGGTGGCACCCGCGGGTTGGACAAAAAAGTTCTTCATCCCCCAGGCGAAACTGGCGAGGCAGCCGAGAAATAAAAAGGCACACGGGAGTTTCCAGATCGAATCCACGTAAAACATGTTCCTCCTGAACCTTCGAGAACCCTGTTGATTAACTCAGGACAGGGCTCAGGTCGCGTGCATTGCCCGAAGTCATTGGGCTGTTCGAGTCCGGATAAGCTTCAGCACAAATGACAGACAGATTCCGCAGATCCTGCCGGTAGTCTTCGATGGATGCGCTGAACTTGGGACTTGGGCAATGCGAATCGAAGCTGAGAATTTCCATCTCACACTTGTATTGAGGGTCGTAATACGGCGGCAGCTCGACGCCATCACAAGTCAACGCACGACCTCCGAGCTTTTTCAGGATCGTTGAGGAATGATGTCGTTTTGTAGCCGTCGTGGTTCCCACGGCACCGCCGAGGAACTGAGTCAGAGCGTACACGGTCAGCGCCATGCGCAAAGCGTCCCGCGTGCCGCGGATTTCTTCCGATAGAGCCCAGCCGCCCAGTTCGGCGTACATGATTCCGCGGCGTTGAGCTTCTGCGCGTTTCTTTTCTACGGCCTTGCGCAGCGGTATCGCCCATTCCTGCGAGTACGCGAGGGCAGAGCGCGCAACCTCGAGGTGATAGAAGGACACCCAGTCCATCGGCGTGTATCGAAGGCAACCGGAAACCTGTCGTCTGGAGTTAAGCACCAGCAGATGCCAACTGACGCGATCGATGGAATGGACAAAACGGCCATCCCGCGTCACTTGGTTCGGCTCGATCGCGCCATCTTCAAGGTACACACGAGCACGCAAGCGCTGGGCCTCAGCCAGGAGGCGCTGATGTCGGAAACGGTCTGCTTCAACTGCTTGAAAAGGAGCGATTAGGATTGCGAGTGGGGGCGCGAGCAGTATTGAACGTTCACACCAGGTATCACCAGGACAAAACTTCATGTCCTCGCGAGACCTGGCCCGCAAAACCTAACGCATCGGAGATACATCATCTTCTTCCTCCGCGTCGGGGCGAATTATCCAACAAATGCAAGAGTGATCAAACAATTATTTGAGTATTTATTCGGCCGGTGAGTGATACGAGTGGAAGATTGGAATAGTCATGCTCAACAGTTCTGTCGATGGAGCGGGGGTAACTCCATCGACAGAACTGAATGATCTGTCCCTAGAATTTGCGGCGGATGTAGCCCCCCGCCAACAGCAGACCGCCGAGCAACATCGTGAGGCTCGAAGGCTCTGGTACCGGGTTGGGTACGGAAGTACTCGTCGCAGAGTACGAGTTTTCTATTTGGCCGCCCGAGGCGATCACCCCAAGGTAGGCCTGATACGGCACATTGAACTGTGACGTAAAGACGCCCGTGAACTGAGTCAACTCGCCGGTTGAAATTCGCCGAGCATTCCCGGCAACCGAAAATGATGCAGTCGACCCTCCCGGGATATTCTGCAGGTTGAAAGCTGAGAGTCCCAGGGGATTGCTTGGTGTGGCCAGTACCGCTAGTGCAGGGGTGCAAGTCTGTCCGTTTGCCGGAGCAGCCAGACAACTTGCCTGACCACTGACGCCAGGGGAAATGAACGTTAGATCCAGCGCGATGTCCGGCGGAACCACTGTTCCGGCCGGGTTGAACATCAGGAAGTTCGACAGCAAGAACGTCTCCCCGATAGGCTGAGCGCCCTGGGTCAGATTGTGGATGAATCCGTTATCCGTCCCATAAGGCACAAACGACCCCGTTGCAACCGGAGTCACCAGGAAGTTTCCGTAATTCGCCGGGCATGACGGCGTGATCGACGGATTGCAGACAAAATTCAGAGACGTGAGTCCAACAATGGCGGAACTTCCACCAATATTGAGTTCTCCTGTCACTGGGATGGCTAGAGAGGGGAGCGCGAACGCGAGCACAGCGGCAAATGCTGCAAAGATCTTTCTGCGTGACATTATTAGCCTCCTTGACTGATACAGACCGAATCTGCACAGACAAACAGACCAGCTCAAATGCCGCTGTACTCACTGCAACTTGAAGTCCCAAAACTTCCTCAGGGACAGAGACTCCGGGAGTGACTCGAAACACGATGATTCTGAAAAATTTGCAGGCTAAACGGCGTACTGCGGGGAACCGCCTCAGGAGCCTGGACGGAGGAAGAAAATGTAATGTCCGCTTACAGACACAACGTTGTGAACGTTATGCTACAAGCTAAGCCCAGACTGCTCTTGGGCTTCGGAATATCACCCTTGGATGTAAGGTAATCCGGCAGTATTTAGCCGTGCAGGATCATCTGAAACGGGTTCTCCAGAGCCTCCACGACCCAGCGCAGGAAACGGGCGCCATCGGCGCCATCAACCGCCCGGTGATCGTACGAGAGCGCAAGCGGCAGCATGAGGCGCGGTTGAAATTGTCCATCGATAAAAACGGGCTGGGTCGTCGCACGCGAAACGCCGAGTATGGCGACTTCGGGACTGTTGACGATCGGCGTGAAATAGGAACCACCGATCCCTCCGAGGTTGGTGACAGTGAATGTTCCGCCCTGCATCTCTTCGACGGCAAGTCGTCTGCTTCGCGCTTTTGAAGCGACCTGCGTGAGTTCCACAGCGATTTCAAGAACGTTCTTCCTGTCGGCATCCCGGATGACGGGAACAAGAAGCCCATGCTCCGTGTCGACAGCGACGCCGATGTTGAAGAACTTCTTGTAGATGACCTCTCCGGAAGCAGGGTCCAGACTGACGTTGAATTGCGGAAATACTTTCAACGCAATTGCCGCCACCTTAACGATTACCGCCGTGAAGTGGAGCTTTCCTCCTGCTGCCTCAACCGTTTTCGCAGACTTTGCGCACCTTTTCCAACTCGGTGACGTCTGCATTCCCGAACTGAGTCACGTGAGGAATCGAGGTCCACGCTTCGTGCACGTGTTCGGCAGTCCTTCGTCGAATGCCGGACATTGCCTTTCTCTCGATCTCTCCCCAGCGTGAAAAGTCCGGTAGCGCGCTCCCGGTTCCTGCTTCGGCAACTGTCGCATTGAGAATGATGGACCGGGCGTAGTTGCGTATGTCGTCTTCAGTGATTCGCCCTTCGGGCCCCGTGCCTGTTACGGCATGGATGTCGATACCCAACTCGCGCGCCATTCGACGCAATGCCGGCGCCGCCGGGGTCGCGCTTCGCGCAACCTCAGGAGTTTTCTCGGCAGGTTTGGCTAATGGTGTTTCAGGAGCCTGCGCAGCAGGGGCCGGCTCTTCAGCCGGCGGTGGAGCCTTCGGCGTAGCTGGTTCCGCGGGCGGCTTCGGCGCTGGGGCCGGGGGTTCCGGCGGCGGCGCTTTCGCTGTCCTGGGCGGCTCTGTAACCGTCGAAGCCGTCTGCGTGGTGCCGGGCTGACCGTTCTCTTCGATAGTTAACAGGACCTGACCGACTTTAACGGTGTCTCCCTCCTTCACCTGGATGTCCTTTGCCGTGCCCGTTGCAGGAGCAGGAAGGTCCACGGAAGCCTTTTCAGTTTCCAGTTCCATGATGG
>Ga0111538_10008120_pt1 | contig 14091 bp, 10 predicted proteins | sample SoiMethybrSBSTD1_FD_79669 | JGI IMG/M metagenome (GOLD analysis project Ga0111538, IMG submission 79669) | Bulk soil microbial communities from a Populus tree surrounding site in Tennessee, USA - Soil MetaG P. TD hybrid SBSTD1 (version 2)... | ecosystem: Environmental > Terrestrial > Soil >... | reverse complement strand
TCGGGCACCGGCGGCACGACCGGCACCGGCGGCTCAGGCACGGGTGGCGTTGCCGGATCCACGGGCACCGGCGGCTCGGGCACGGGAGGAACGGGCGGCACGGGTGGCGGCTCGGGCAGCGGTGGCTCGGCGACGGGCGGAACGGCGGGTAGCGGAGCGACCGGCGGCACCGGTGTTGGCGGAAGCGGGGGAAGCGGCGCGGGAGGCGCAGACGGCGGCGCTACGGGTGGCACCGCGGGCAAAGGCGGAAACGGCGGCGGCGCAACCGGTGGAACAGCGGGCGCTGCAGGCTCCGGCGGTAAAGGCGGCTCGGGCGGCAGCGGCGGCGGTGGTCAAGGCGGGACCGGCGGCGCTGGCCCCGATGCCGGTGGCGGCAAAGGCGGAACGGGCGGTGGGACCGGCGGCACCGGTGGAAAAGCGGGGAGCGCTGGCAGCGGCGGTAAAGGTGGAGACGGGGGCGACGGCGGCAAAAGTGGCTCCGGTGGGACCGGAGGCAACGGTGGCAAAGGCGGAGACGGGGGCGACGGCGGCAAGGGCGGCTCCGGTGGGACCGGAGGCAACGGCGGCAAAGGTGGCTTCGGTGGAAACGGCGGAGACGGCGGCAAAGGCGGCTTCGGCGGCTTCGGCGGCAAGGGCGGATTCGCCGACGAAGCTCAGTAACGCGACGCTTTGGTCACCCGCGACGTGCTGCGGCGCGAACGCCGGGTCTGCCTCATGGAGTGGATGCCGTTAACGGCATCCACTCGGATTGGGCAGCGTGCAAACGGAGCCGACGCACGTCGCCGGTGGCAGGCACACGGCCGACGCCGCGGCGTTGCCGCAGGCCTCCCCCTCGCGTCGTTTCGCTTCACAGCGGTTGGTGCTCGTGTTGCACCACGCGTCTGCGCGACAGAGCTGACCGACTCGGCAAGACGCGCCGGGCGCTGGGAACCCAGGGTCCATTTGGCACCTGCTGGTTGCGCCGTCGCAGGAGAGCCCTTGCGAGTCGTTGCACTCGAAAGCCGAGGGATCGCAGGCCACGCCGATGCCGAGCCGCTTGCCGCATTTTCCCTGCCCCGAGCCGGCGCCGATGCAAGCGAGGCCGAATGCACAGAGGGGCCCGCCGAACCGACAAGCGTCTCCCTCGCGCAAGAACGCGACGCAGGTTCCGTTGATGCATTGAAGCGTGCTCAGGCAGGACGCGTTGCACGGGGCACCGAGCGGCGAGAGGGTCGAGCAGACGCCGCACAGCGAATTGTCGGGAGGAAAACATCCGCCACCGCGGCACTGCGCGGCCTCGCCACAAGGGGCGCCATCCGCCAGGTTGCCGGGCGGTACTTCACAGTTGTCCAACCAGCTTTCCAGGTCGGTATAAGCGTCACAGCTCAACTTGGCGAGCGTGGACATGCAAGTGCTCACGCGCGCCGCGGTGTCGTTCGATCCCGGCGCGCTGAGTCGGAGCTCGCAGCGGATCTTTCTTCGCTCTCTGCAGACCGCCGCATCCCCCCACCAGGTGTTACGGAAGAAGAGAATGTTGCACGACTGCTCGACCGCGCAGAATTGGTTCGCATAGTCGGTGCACAGCTCGCTGATTCCACTGTCGCTGGGAGCTCCCGTGTCGGCGGTGGCCGCGCCGTCGGGTCGCGCTCCCGGCGCGTCCGGGGCACCTGCATCTTCGTCGAATGCGCCGAGCAAAATGTGCGATCCGCATCCCGCGATCGCGCCGAGCATGAGCGCCGCGAAGATCCACCGTGCGACGCAGCTCTCGAAGTACCGGACGCACATCTTCGGCCGGATCTTCCGTCCGATCAGCGAGCGTTGTCCACCACGCGCTGCGCTTGGGCGCGAAATCGACCGTGCGGATAACGCTCGAGGTAAAACCGCGCCAGTTGTTTGGCCTCTTCGTCTCCCAGCGCAGCGGACGTTTCGACAGAGAGTGCGAGCGCTTCTTCATAGAGAGCGCCGGTCGGATTCTTGGTTCGGTACTCGTTGGCGAGCTCGCGCGCGCGTGCGATGTGCCCGGCGCGCCGCTCGCGGATGGCCTCCACCAAGGACACGCCGCTCGTGAGCGAATCGACGGACTCGGCGGGCGTTGCGCGTGGCTTCGGAGGCGCCGCCTTACGCACCGCGGCTGCTGCCTGCGACGCTGGCGTTTCCGGAATTCGGGCCGCGTCATCCACGAGCTCGGGAAGGGGAGTCGGCACGAGGGGCGCGGACGGGGGCGTGCGCCTATGCACCGGCTTCGCTGCGGTGGTCACCGTCGTCTCGGTCAGCGGGCCGGGGGTCGCGTCGACGCTCGCCCTAAGGCTGTTCCACACGCGCGGCAGCGTCGCGCTCGCGACGGTCGCACCGCAAAGCAGCATCCCGGCGATGACGGGTCCGCTGACCCGCCCCCTGCGACGTCGCGCGTCCGATCGTTCGAGCGTCGTCCACACCCGTTTCATCTGGTCGGTCGAGGGCTCGAGCCGGCGCGTGTGCTTCAGGAGCGCGGCCAGATAGGCCTCGTCGGGGTTCGATGCGTCGAACTGCTCGGGGAACCGCTTCACGGTAGCCTTCCTTGCGCGCGCGCTTCGTCGATTAGCATGCAGAGCTCCTTGCGCGCGTGATGCAAGCGGGTCCACACGGTGTTGAGCGGCACATCCTCGAGCTCGGCAATCTCCTCACCGGTGTAGCCTTCGATTTCGAACAGGATGAATGCCGTCCGTTGCGCCTCCGACAATTGAGCGAGAAGTTGGCCGAGAAATCGGATCGCGTCACGATGTTCCAAGACCTGGCTCGGATCGGGCTCGGGCGCGGTCGATTCTCGCTCGGCGCGTTTGTCGCGATGCCGGTCCGCCCACGCGCGGCGAAACCACGCCCCTTCGCGATAGTCCCTGACGGTGCGCTGGGTGATGCGGTAGAGCCAGCCGGCCAAGTTCTTGCCATCGAACTTCGACAGCTGTCGTCGGACCACGACGAATGTCTCTTGAGCGAGGTCGTCGAGATCGGCGTCGAGACCTCCGAAGGCCCGGATCCAGCGGACCACGTGCGGGAATCCCTGCGCGTAGACCTCCTCGAAGGTGAGGGCATTCGTCGTGCTCCGATCCGACGACGCATCCCCATCCGAGGGGCCCGCCGCCATGACGTCAGCCGATATCGACATCAATGATAATAAATGGGGGCTTTTCACGGAAAGCTTCACCATTCTCATTCGAGCATAACCGCGACGCCGGCGGATGCATCCAGCCAAACGGCGGGCATTTCTCCGATCCCGCCCCGCGGATCGATGTCGAGCACGTAAGGGTAGGGGCGAACGACAGCAGACGCGGACAAGAACGCCGCAAACTTCTCGGTGAACCAGAACCGCGACCACGCGGCGCCCCGGCCGCCCACCTCCACGCGAATTTGACGTTGAGCCTGTTTCAGGTCTTTGCCGGCGATGGAAAGGATGCTGGCGTTCGGACCCATTTCTGCCCCGAGCTCCCACGAGCCGCCTCTCGTCGAAAAGCCCAGCGCGACGTCGATCGGTATCCACCAGGCGTCGGCGGTTGCTACGTCGAAACGAAGCTCGCCGTGCGCGACCCCCACACCGAGCCCCCAATGGATCCCGCGCTTGCTACGCACGAACGCGGCGATCCCTTGTGCCACCGCAGTTTGCCGATGCTCGGCTTGAGGGGCGACGAGCACGACTGCACCGAGCGCTGCGTCCCATCGCCAGCCGTCGGGGCGACGCTCGGGCGCTTTGGGCGGCGGCGGTGCAGCCGTCGGAGCCGCCGCAGGCGAAGCCGCGGGGGCCTCTGACGACGGCTCGGCAATCGCGGGGGGATCGAGCACGAGGGCGATGAATACGGCGGCATGCCGCGCGCGTTCCGCGCATTGGTGAGCTCCGTCGTCGAAGGAGCGCGTCTGACCTCCGACGTTCACCCGAAAACGCGGGCCTTGATCGGAGACCGTGACTTCCGCCGCAGTGATGGCGCCCGCGTCGGCCGTCACTTTGGTCCGCGGAAGCATCCGCTCGAGCACGGTAGCCACCTGCTTCGGCGACGGACATGCGCCGTCCTGTCCCATCACGCGCAGCGAGGGTGGAGCGTCGGCATGTGCTGCGGGCATCGGAAGCATGCCGGCCAATAGCCCGCTCGCCGCACCGAACGGGATCGCCCAGCGTCCACGCATGCGCCTTCATTCCCATGCGCGGGACTCGCGTTTCAAGTCCCGACGCGCTGGTCCCGTGGGGGAGTCGTCTTTCTTCGGGTCCGACCGGCCGCAGGGTCGAAAATGAAGAAACCTGTCCGCGTGCCCCATCTTTAAGAGGGAAGGTTTCTCATCGCGCGAGGCGAGGCGGCCGCGGGCCGGACGTCAGTCGACCACGCGCGCTTCCCCAACTGCTGGAGCGGAAATTTCAGGCACCGCGCTGGCTGTGTGTCTTCGCCCCCCATCGAAGGACCCACCATGAAGGCAATCACGACGCGGTCGATCCGTCGAGCAACAGTTTGGTCGTTCGTTGGACTCACTGCTCTTTTCGGCAGCGGAGGTTGCAGCGATGGCCTGATTGAGGATTCAAAGAGCCAAAGAGGGGGAAAGGGCACCTCCGCGGGCAGCACGGGGGCCGGGGGATCCGGAACGGGCAGCGGCTCGGGAAGCACGACCAGCACCGGTTCCGGGACGACGACCGGCACTGGGACCGGATCGACCACCGGCACCGGAGCAGGGGGAGCCACGGGCGCAGGTGGAAGCACCGGAGGCGGCGGAACCGGAGCCGGCGGGATGGGGAGCGGTGGAACAGGGGCAGGGGGCAGCGGCGTTGGCGGAAGTGGGGGCACGACCGGGGGCACCACGGGAAAGGGGGGCGCCGCAGGGACCGGCAGCGGTGGATCAGCGGGCGCCGGCGGCTCCGGTACGGGCGGCAGCGCGGGCACCGGCGGCGGGGCAGGGTCCGGGGGATCGAGCATTCCGCCGACGGGCGACAAGGGCTACTCGGAGCTGCCCAATGGTCGCGGCGGGATCAATTTGGAACAGGTCGTGGTGCCGGCGGGCTTCGACAAGGCTGCCTCGCTCGCGGCGTTCCAAACGAGCCTCTATCCGCTGCTGCGCACGAACTGTGCTCGCTGCCACAGCACCGAGAACACCGCTGCCAGCGGCGCGCAAGCACCGATTCACGCCGACGCAGACGTCAATCTCGCCCACGAGTACGCGCTCACCCGCGTCAACTTCGAGAGCCCGGCCGATTCGAAGTTCGTGGTTCGCATGGGCATCGATCGTCACAACTGCATCGGGGGCGACTGCAAGACCGCCAGCGCGACGATGCTCTCCGCCGTCACCGCGTGGGCCAACGCGGTCACTCCGAACATGGAGAAGACGCCGTGGCTCACGCCGAAAGGCACCCAGGTTACCGAGGCGCAGGTGATCGGCTGGATCAACGCCGACAAGGCCAAAGTCGCCGCGGCCGACGCGCCGTTCATCAAATATGCCTCGCTCCACGAGATGCAGAACGGAGGCATCGCCGCCAATTACCTCAATGCCGCGCGCGTGGCGCTTTCCAAAGCGCTCAATTCGACGGCGCGCTGGGCTTCCGCCATCGTCAACCCCATCGAGGTCGCCGGTAGTGGCGGCATGGTCTATCGCTTCGACATCCGCGACTACTGGGCGCCCAACAAAGGCGTGACGGCGCTGCTTTTCGGCGGCTCCGACGACGATCTCTTCTTCGGCAGCAACAAGAAGACGTACAAAGGCGAGGCGGTGGACAGCAACGTTCTCAACAAGAAGTACAACTTCGCGAAGACCGTCACGAGCGATCCCGCGCACGCCACCTTGATCTGGGAGCGCGTTTTGGCGGGGAACGTCGAGGGGGCGGTCGCCAGTGGGACGATTCCTCCGTACGTCGATGGTTTCAAAGCCGACTACGTGGAGCTCGGCCAGCTCGTGTACACGCTGACGAGGCCCGACGTTTACAACGCCATCATGATGAACCCCATGTACGCCACGGAGCTCGAAGACGAGCTCGGTATCGAGAAGACCCAGGGGCTGAAATCGTACAAATGGGTCGTCACCAAGCAGGCGATCACCGTCGACTCGCGCATTTACTTCCGGGCCAAGACACCGAACGGCTTTTACTGGAAGACCTTCGATATCTTCACGGGGCAGCTCACGCAAAAGACCATTCAAGAAGCGGAAGCCGCGGGCAACTATCGCTTCCCCTTCTGGGCCAACCCCATTCCCAAGTTCGTGGCCGGAACGGGCGGCGGTGTCAGCGCTGCTTCGAACAGCTTCATCGCGACGCTCGCGCAACCGTCGAAAGACGCGGCGCACCAGGCGCTGCCCTGCGAAGGGCAGACGAATTTCGGCGGGGCCGACACGTTTCTCAATTGCCGTTGGTACACGGGCGAGGGGGGACTGCAGCAGTCGGCGGAGGAAGTCATCTATACACTGCCGAACGGGCTCCAGGCGTATTGGTTGGGAGGCGGGTTCAACCAGCGGCGCGTCGACGCGTTCGTCAACATCGTTCGCGACTATCGCATCGTGCGCAGCGCGTCCGACAAAGCCATCAACGATCAGCTCGACTTCGCCACGCCCGACACCCGCTTGAACACGGGGAGCTCGTGCATCGGCTGCCATGGCGACGGCATGAACCGCGGGGACAACGACCTGCGCGATTGGCTCGACGAGGGGGGCGCGAACCTGCCCAAAGGCGCCCACGGCGTGGACGGCTGGATCAACAACGACAGCATCAAGACGCAGATCAAAGAGCTCTATCCGCCGAGCAGCGAGCTTCGTCCGATCATCGAGGAGGATCGGCGCCTTTATCTCGCGGCCATGGCCAAGATCAAGAGCGCGATGATGGCGGGCAGCGACAAGAGCACCCACGTCGAGCCGATCATCTGGACGGTCGAGTGGGTTCAGGGGCGCTACAAGTATCCCCAGACCCGATCGAACTAGCGCAGCGTAGGCGTCCGAGCCGAAACACGTCACCCCCGTGCGGCGCCGCAAGCGAGACCGCGGGTCCGCGATGCACGAGGCTTGACGTTTGAAGAGCCGCCCTCGACATTCGAGAGGATGGCCACGCCGGATCTTTCGGGGAGGGAGAGAGCTGAGGCGGGCGCCGACGAAGCCGCCCAGCGCGCGCGAAAGTGGCGCGCGGAAGTCTATCGCGGCGACATGCCGCAGCTGACGCTGCGCGCCGTCGTGACCGGCATGCTGCTCGGCGGCGTCATGTCGCTTTCCAATTTGTACGTGGGCCTGAAAATCGGATGGAGCGTGGGTGTCACCATCACCGCGTGCATTCTGGCCTTCGCGCTCTTCTCGGCGTTGAAACGGGTCGTGCCCGCGCTGCGCCGGGACGAGTTCACCATTCTCGAGAACAACATGATGTCCTCCGTCGCTTCGGCAGCGGGGCTCATGTCGTCGTCGGTGTTCGTGAGCGCCATTCCGGCGCTCTATTTGACGGTCCAACAAACGCTCGCCTGGCCGCTCCTCGCGGTGTGGGCGGCCGCGGTCTCGCTGCTCGGCGTTTTCATGGCCATCCCCATGAAGCGGCAGCAGATCGACGTCGAACAACTGCCGTTTCCGAGCGGCACCGCCACGGCTGCCACGCTGACTGCGCTGCACGCGCGCGGCGACGAAGCCACGGGCAAAGCGTGGGCGCTCGGCGGGGCCGGGCTCATAGGCGCGCTCGTCGCCTGGTTTCGTGATGCCCACGCCAAGTGGATGCCGTTCAACCTTCCCGGCGATCCTTTGGTCCCCGCGTGGACGATCGCGGGACAGCCGTTCGCGCGGCTCTCGCTCGGCATCGAACCGTCGGTGGTCATGCTGGGGGCCGGCGCGATCATCGGCATTCGCGCCGGTGCTTCGATGTTCGTTTCGGCCCTCGTCTGTTACGGCGTGGTCGGTCCTTACGTGCTGAACCACGGCTACGTGGGGCTGGAAGTGTACAGACAGAAGTGGGCGCTCTGGCCCGGCGTGGGGCTCCTCGTGAGCTCGGGTTTGACCGCATTTCTATGGCGCTGGCGCACGATCGTGCGCGCCTTCTCCGGCCTCCGCCGGCAATTGCGCGGGGATCGCACGGCCGAGCCATTTCCCCTCGCTGATCTCGAGGCTCCGCCGAGCTGGTTTTGGGCCGGGTTCGCCCTGTCTGGGCTCGCCTGCATTTGCCTAGGGGCGATGTTATTTCATATTTCGATGGGGATGGGCCTCTTGGCCGTGCTGGCGACGTTCTTGCTGGCGCTCGTTGCTTCCCGCGCCACGGGGGAGACGGATTTCACCCCCGTGGCCGCCATGGGAAAGGTCACCCAGCTGGTGTACGGGCTCTTGGCCCCGGGCAACGTGACGACCAATCTGATGACCGCGTCCATCACCGGCGGCGCCGCCATCCACACTGCCGACCTACTTACGGATCTGAAGGCCGGCTACCTCCTCGGAGCGAATCCGCGCAAACAGGTTGCCGCGCAGATCTTCGGCGTCGTGGCAGGGACGATGTTCGCCGTGCCGGCGTACCTCTTGCTCGTCGATCCGGTCGAGCTCGGGGGAGACAAATGGCCGGCCCCCGCGGCGCAGGTGTGGGCCGGCGTGGCCAAGATCGTGACGACGGGGCTCTCCTCGCTTCCCCCCGGTGCCGTGGAGGGAATCGCTTACGGCGCAGTCGCAGGTGTCGTTCTGGCGTTGATCGAGGAGCTCGTCCCCCCCGCGTACAAGCGGTACACGCTTTCGTCGGCCGCGGTGGGCGTCGCGTGGATCGTACCGGGGTGGAACAGCGTCTCGCTCTTCCTCGGCGCGCTCATCGCGTGGACCATCGATCGAGGCCCGCGGCCGCGCGCGAAGGAATACGTCGTCCCCGCCGCTTCGGGTCTCATCGCGGGGGAGTCGCTGGTGGCCGTGCTCATCGTGGCGCTCGTTACGCTGCGCGTGCTTTAGACGGAGCGCGCGTCACATCCATCCGCGCTGCCGCAGCGCGGTCATCGCTTGTGCGCACGCGCGCTCTGCGTCGGAGGCGTCGAGCTTGATGACGGCGCCGCGCGTTTTTGCGCCGAAAGGTTCCCACGCCTTGCGCGCCGATTCGTACACCATGGCGTCGGCATCGGAGGCGTCGTCGCGTCGATCGGCGAGGCGCGCGAGCACCTGCTCCGAAGGCGCGTCGCAGAAAAAGATCACCGCGGGCACCGCGAGAAGGCGCGCCGTTTCGAGCAGATCGATGCGCAACGTTTCGCGCCCGAAGCTCGCATCGACGGCGACGCGCTTGCCTTCGAAGAGGGCTTGCTCGGCGCGGCTTCGGATCTCGTCGTAGGTGCGGCGCGTCCACTCGTCGGCGTAGAGCCCCGACCGCCACGCGCTGGCGGCGCTTTCGCGCGCCGCCAGGCCGGCGATTTCTTTGCGAACGACGTCGGAGCGGATCACCTCGAACCCCGCGCGCTCGGCGAGCCCGCGCGCGAGCGTCGATTTCCCCGTGCCCGGAAGTCCGCCGACCAACGCCAGCACGGGACGTCGTGGAGGCGCCGCCAAAAGACCGAGCGCGAGCAGGAAATGCGCCTTGGCGCGCTCGAGCGATCGAATGCGCCGCGCGGCGGGGATCTCCGCTTCGCGAAGCTCGAAACCGCGCACTTTGCCGCGAACGACGGATCGGTACGCGACGTAGAATGGCAGGAGCCGCCGCCCCTCTTCGTCTCCCGACATGCGAAAGTACGCATCGGTAAAAACTCGGGCCTCTTCGGTGTGACCGGCAAAGAGGAGCTCCATGGCCATGAAGGCCATGTCGGCGACGGGGTCGGCGAAGCGAAAGCGCTCGGTGTATTCGAGGCAATCGATGATGACGAGATCGCCGGGGGGAGGCTCGTTCGGAAAGAAATAGACGTGCTCGAGCCGCAGGTCGCCGTGGCCGTCGCAAGGCACGCCGCGCTTGGCGCGACCGTCGATGAGCGGCCGGAGCTCGGCGAGGCTGGATTCCGTAAGCGCGCGGAGCTCTTCGTACGCCGGAGCGCTCACGGTGATGCCCACCTCGGGCGCGCACTGCGTGAAGTTCTCGCGGGCGTTGCCGGCCACGACGTCGAACTTCCCCAGAGCCGCGACGTGAGGGCCGCGGCCCGCCGTGCGATGGAACGACGCCACGCGCGCGGCCACCGCTTCGAGGCGATCGTGAACCGGCTCGCCGTGTTCCATCGCAGCCGCGAGCGTTGCGCCGTCGGGCAGGCGGCGCATCTTGACGGCCCACTCGACAACTTCGCCTTCGCCCTCGATCACGAGCCCGCTTGCCCCCTGAACGATGGGCACGACGCCGAGGTAGACGCCGGGCGCGAGGCGGCGATTGAGACGCACCTCGTCCAGACACACGCGGTGGCGATCCTCGAGCCGCGTGAAATCGAGGAATCCGAAATTGACCGGCTTCTTGATCTTGTACGCATGGTCGCCGGCTAAAAAGACGAGCGAGATGTGCGTCTGGCGGACGTCGATGTCGCCCGTCGGGTGCGCGTAAGCAGACGGTCGAGAGAGCCCTTCGATGAGGTGCGCGAGATCCACGGCCAAACCATCGGCGATCGGCCCAAGGCTTTCAAGCGTGCGGGTGGCGGGCACACTCGCCGGGCACGTGCCCGGGCCCGGGAGGAGGCTCACGGCCCCCAATTGGCCCTGCGTGCGCGTGAAACGTGGGTCAAGGGCCCGGCACGACGGTTGCTCGAACCATCGCCCATGAAACGCACGCTCGACTGCGACATCGTTCGCTTCGCACTAAGGCCGAACCCCAAATGCCTCCGTCACCTCGCGCAATATCCCGACGACCCGCTCCGAACGCCGTCCGTTCGCGGCGCCATCGTGCGGGGCTCGTTCGACGACGAGCTGTTTCTCGTGGGCAGGTACATCAAGCCGAACCTCCGCCTCGAGCTCTTCACCGTCGAGCACAGTCAGCTTCTCGCCGACGGCAGCATCGACCCGACCTTCCGCCACTTTGGTCGCGCCTGGTACCACGGCGGGCTCGAATCGACCCAAAATGGCGTGCTCAGCGCCCATGCGCGCGCGGTGCTTCTCGATCAAGTCTTCGGTCTCGACGTGAGAATTCGCCCCTCGCTCACCGGTACTTTCCACATTGGGCTTTGGTTCGAAGAGCCGACGGACTTCGCGGATGGTCGCGCCGCGACAAGCGCGACGCCTTCGATGGGCCAATCGTTTAACGGCGGTCCCCTCGCGCTGATCAGCGTGCCGGTCGCCGCGACGGGACTTGGACCGCTCTGTACGGACCCTTCGCCGCGCGTGCCCCTTGCCAGCGCCCTGCCTTGATCGTCTCGTACAGGCCCTTCAAAGCCCGGGTCGATGCGCCCTCAAAAAGCGCTATCGTACGCCGGCCATGCCCCGCGACGACGAGACCAGCGAAGATAGCTTGCGAGCGCCGGTCCAGCGTGTGCCGAGTGAGCCGGGCCTCGTCGTGATCTTTGCCGCGGGGCGTGCCGCGGCCGTGGCGCTGAAAGTGGGGCCGGAGGGGCTCGAGATCGGGCGTGGGACGCCATCGGGGGTACTCGAAGACGACGACCGCATTTCGCGCAAGCACGTCCGATTGCAGCGCGTGGACGGCCGCTGGACGATCACCGATCTCGAGAGTCGCAACGGCACCTTCGTACACGGCCAGCAGCTCGTCGCGAGCGGGTCGTTCGGCTCGTCGGCGCTCGTGCGCATCGGACGAAGCCTTTGCTGGGTGGTCGACGACGTGCTGCCATTCTTCGGCGAAGCCCCGAGCGGCAATCGGCTAGAGGGCCCCATCCTCGGCGGTCGCATGCGGCGCGTGTGGGGCGAGATCGCGCTGGCCAGCCGAGCGGGGGATACGCTGTATCTGCGCGGCGAGAGCGGATCGGGCAAAGAGCTCGCCGCGCGCGCGTTTCACGAGGCGCACTTCGCCACGTCGGCCGCCCCGTTCGTGGCGGTCAACTGCGCTGCCATCCCCGAAGGGCTCGCCGAGCGTCTGCTCTTCGGGGCACGCAAGGGCGCCTATTCCGGCGCGACCGCCGACGCCGAAGGGTACGTGCAGGCGGCGCATGGCGGCACGCTCTTCCTCGACGAGATAGCCGAGCTCGACCCCCAGGTGCAAGCGAAGCTCCTGCGCGTGCTCGAGACGCGCGAAGTGCTGCCGCTCGGAGCCGCGCGACCGCGCAAGGTCGAGATTCGAATCTGCGCGGCGAGCCACAAGAGTCTGCGCGATGAGGTCCGCGCCGGCCGATTCCGCGAAGATCTCTACTTTCGCCTTGGCCGTCCGGAGGTCGTGGTCCCGCCGCTGCGCGAGCGGCTCGACGAGATCCCGTGGCTCGTCGCGCGCGACCTCTTGGCCGTCGATACGCGCCTCACCGCATCGGTCACGCTCATCGAGTCGTGCGCGCTCGGTGCTTGGCCGGGCAACGTGCGCGAGCTCTTGCGCGAGATCCGAAGGGCGGGACACCGCGCGCTCGAAGAGGGGGTCACGGTCGTACAGCCGCATCACCTCGCCGCCGAAGCGGGCGCGCCGCTTGGACCCAGTGCTTCCGGGCCGCCCGCCGCAGAGGCGAGCAAGGTACCGGCCACGGGGCAAACGAGCGCGCCCCCTCCCATGAAGACGGCGTCCGCGTGGAGCGACGCGCAAATCGTGAAGGCGCTCGCCGACAACGGCGGTAACGTGCGCGGCACGGCACGCGCGCTGGGAATGCACCGCAATCAGCTGCGCCGCTGGCTCGAGAAGCACCCCGAAGTGGCCGCCGACGCGAGCGACGGATCATCCGACGATTCTTGAGCAGCATCCAAAATCATCCTCTGGTCGCCGCTCCTCCGCTCCTCCCTGTGAACTTGACCGGTGCGCGTCAATTGGGGGGCGGTGCCGCGGCCCTGACCTCGCGTTCGGCGGTCGAGGTGCCGATGGTCACGCGGATGGCGCCGTCCGGCGTGCGAACGATGGGCTCGAGCGGATTGACCTGTTCGAGCACCGGGCCGACGCATGCACCCTGTCCGACGGCAGGAGTATCGGGCGTCGCCTGGATCACGATGAGGCCGACTCGGCCGCACCCGGCCGATCCCTCGTAGAGGCCGCTGATGGTTCGCTCGCTGACCACCGTCGCGCGAAACGGGCGCAGAGCGCCGTCACCGACATCGATGGCGCCGGTGATTTCCGCGTCGGCCACGGTCCCCTGGATCCCCCACGTAGGGCCCGCGTCGGCGGGGATTCGGAGCTGATGCGTCGCATCGACGTCGGCCGTGATCCAGCGGGTCATCGTCTCGTACGAAGTGGCACCGCCGCAGAAGAACACGCGCGCGCGATGCTCGGTCGCGATGATTCCGACGCGCACGTCAGTGCCGGTCAACTCGCCGGTATAGACGCGTGCGGAGGGGCTCCCGGGGGGCCCTTCCCCACACGCGAAAGTCGAGAGTGCCAAGGCAAAGGCAATGAGCTTCGTGGAGGTGATCCACGGAGAAGGAGCTGCTTTCATGGGTCGATGTAAATAGCAAATCTGGGGCCAGGGCGGACCATCGGATGAGGCCGAGACATCCTTTCAGCGTCCGACCCGTGTTACTGGTGCGGACATGCGCGAAGGGGACATCGTCGCCGACCGCTACCGTATTCGGCGCCACGCCGGGGCGGGGGGGATGGGCACGGTGTACGAGGCGTTCGATACGGTCGAAAACGTACCGGTGGCGCTCAAGACCTGGCGCGCCGCCCCCGACACCGAACCGCGTGCGCGCTCGCGGATCTGGCGCGAGGCGCACGCTTTGGCCGACCTGCGGCATCCAGCCATCGTCCGCTACGTCGATCACGGCACGAGCGCGGAGCATGGTCCGTTCTTGGCCATGGCGTGGATCGCCGGCGAAACGCTGGCCGACCGGCTCCGGTCGGCGGGGCTCTCGGCGTCGAATGCGCTGCGTCTGACCGTGCGGCTCGCGGAGGGGCTCGCGGCCATGCACGCCGCGGGGATCGTGCATCGCGATCTCAAGCCGAGCAACGTCATGCTCGCGGACGGCGACGTCGAGCGGGCGGTCATCGTCGATTTCGGCGTAGCGCGCGTGGCGCGGCTCGCGGACGCCAGCGCCAGCGGCGAACGCGGGGGCCACCTCGGCACCGCGCGGTACATGGCCCCCGAGCAGATCCGCAACGCGCGCGCGGTCGACGGACGAGCGGACGTGTTCGCGCTGGGGTGCATCCTCTTC
>Ga0111538_10008118_pt1 | contig 14092 bp, 10 predicted proteins | sample SoiMethybrSBSTD1_FD_79669 | JGI IMG/M metagenome (GOLD analysis project Ga0111538, IMG submission 79669) | Bulk soil microbial communities from a Populus tree surrounding site in Tennessee, USA - Soil MetaG P. TD hybrid SBSTD1 (version 2)... | ecosystem: Environmental > Terrestrial > Soil >... | reverse complement strand
GAGCCAGTCGGCGAGCGTGAACCGCTCGACAGCGCGGCGCCGCGCAGCCGCGGCATAGCGCTCCCGGTCGGCGAGGAGCGCGCTGACCGCCGCGGCGAGATCCTCCGCCGAGGGCGGCCGGTCGACGTCGAACGAGTCGTCATGCGGCACGCCGATCCCGCCCTGGTCGCCGACGAGCTCGACCGTGCCGCCGCTCGCCGCATAGGCGACCGGGACGCCGCAGGCCATGGCCTCGATCACCGCGGTCGGGCACGGGTCGTTCACCTTCGTATGGAGGAGGACGTGCGCGCGGCGGATCAGCGCGGGCGCGTCCGCCTGCGTGTACCGCCCCACGAAGTCGACCGCACCGTGCAGGGACAGGCGGCGCATCGTCGCCTCCGGGTCGGAGACCAGCCGGCCGCCGACGAGCAGGCGTGCGGTCGGATGCGCGTCGAGGACGTGTCGGAACGTCTCGAGCCCGAGCTCGAGCCGGTAGCCCTGCGTCTGGTCGCCGCCGAGGAGGACGACAGGCCCGTCGACGGGCGCTGATTCCGGCGCGAAGCGCTCGACGTCGACGGCGTTCGGCAGGATCTCCCACGAGCCCGCGGGCTCGCCCAGGAAGAGGTCGGACGAGCGCTTCGAGAACGCGCTCTGATAGACGACGTGGTCGGCCGCCTGGACCGCCGCTCGGAGCGGGACGTTGAGCGCGTCCGTCCGATCCCCGGCCCAGCCGGGATAGGCGACCCCGTCCTGGTTCACGACGATCGGCGCGCGCCGCCGGCGAGCCAGCCAGAGGAGCGGACGGAGGTCGCGCGGGAGATACGTCGTGCCCAGGTAGAGGAGCGAGAAATCGGTCGGCCGGTTCGGCCAGCGCTCCGCGAGCTTCTGGAGCTTCGCCGTGCCTCCGGCCACGGGCTCGCCCGGAGCCGGGATGTCGTCCCAGCCGTAGAACACCCGCAAGCCCGGGCGTGCACGGCCGCTCGTGAGGAGGCGGGCCCACCTGCCCGCGGCACGGGCGTAGCGTCCGGCCCGGGCGCGGCCGGCGCCGTTCACGACGCGGGGAGCGCCACGAAGCCCTCGAGCAGATCCCGCCACCGGGGCCGGAGCGCGACGTACGCGTTCTCCTCGGCCACACGCCGCCCGGCGTCGAGGACGGGGTCGAGCTGACGCTCTCCGGCCGCCGCGATGCGACCGATCGCGTCGACGAGCCCCTCGACGTCCTCCGGCTCGACCATCCAGCCGTTCTCGCCGCTGCGGACGAGGTCGGCAGCCTGCCCGACCCGTGTCGTGACGAGCGGCACGCGCGTCGCCATCGACTCGAGCACCGCACGCGGCCCGCCTTCGTCCCGCGAGGCGACGAGGCACACGTCGATCGCCGGGTACATCTCCGCGACAGCGTCGACGTCGGGGAGCAGAAGGTGGCGGTACGGGATGCCGAGGCGCTCCAGACCCGAGCGAACGTAGCCGCGCGCGGGGCCGGTCAGCAGGAAGTGGAGCTCTGGAAGCGTCTCGGAGAGACGTTCGGCCACCGCGAGGAGGACGTCGGGTCCCTTGATGAGCTTCGGCTCGAGCCCCTCGCCCCAGCCGACGCCGTCCTTCTGGAACGAGCCGACGACGAACGCGTCCCCCGGCAGGCCGAGACGTGCGCGTGCCGCGGTCCGGGATTCCCGGTCGCGCGGACGGAAGACGTCGGTGTCGATGCCGATCGGGATCTTGTGGACCTTCTCGGCGGCGATGCCCGTGGAGCGCACGAGGCTCTCCATCTCGCGGTTCGTCACCTGCACGCGGTCGATGTCGTGGTGTCGCGCGCGCAGGGTGTCGAAGCACGCGTCGAACTCGGGCATCCCCGGCGTTCCCGGCCGGCCGGGGAAGTAGGAGAGCCCGAGGCTGTTGCCGTTCCGCTCGAAGTCGTGCTGGAGGAGCGTGAACTGGCTCAGGTGGAAGATGGACTGGTTCGCGACGCCGCGCGCCCAGCCGGGCGGGCCGAGCTCCACCCCCAGCGCCTCCGCCGTCCGGAGGAGCTGTCGCGCCTCGTAGGACAGCACCCACTCGGCGGCCTCCTGCTCGACGAACAGCCGTGAGTGCGCCGGCCAGTCCCGCGTCCGCAGGCCGACCGCGGCGCGTCGCAACGGCCTCCCGACCGGTGCTGCGAGACGACGGGCACGCGCAGCGACGCTCATCGGAGTCTCCTGGCCAACGCGCGGCGAGGATAGCCGGGCGGACCGCTCAGCGCGTCGAGCGTGGCTAGCATCGCGCGATCGTGGCGACCGACCTCGACACTGCGGCGGCCGCACCCGCAGCTCCCACCGATCCGCGCGACCGCCGACCACTCCTCGCGCTCGCCCTGACAGTCCTCGGCGCCTTCGCGCTGTACGGGCTCCTGTCGCTCGCGATCCACGCGCCGCGCGTCCATCCGGACGAGCTCCGCTACCTCCTGGGCGCGTCGTCGCTGGTCGAGGGAGAAGGTCTGACGCTCCGCGGGCAGAGCTACGGCTTCGGGCCGCTGCTCTCGCTCATGCTGGCCTCGATCATCCTCGTCGCAGGCAGCGTCGACGCCGCGTACGACTGGTTCAAGATCGCGGAAGCGCTCGTCTTCGCGCTCACCGCCGTGCCCGTCTACCTGCTCGCGCGGAGGCTCGTGACTCCGTGGTGGGCGGTACTCGCGGCCGCCCTGTCCGTCGCGATCCCCTCCTCGGTGTCGGTCGCGACGATCATGACCGAGAGCGTCTCGTTCCTCACGACCGCATGGGCGCTGTACGCGATCGCCGTCGCGCTCGAGCGACCCACGGTGCTGCGCCAGTTCCTCGTGCTCTTCGCGATCGGCTTCGCGGTGCTCGCCCGGACGCAGTTCGGGATCCTCTACGTGACGTGGATCGTCGCGCTCGGCCTCCTCTGGCTGCTCGCACCGTGGTCGCGCCCGCGAGCGCGCACGGACGTCTACGCGCTATGGCCGACCGTGCTTCCCGTGATTCTCGCCCCGCTCGCCTTCGCGGCACGCCTCGCGTCCGGCGAATCTGCCTCGAGCTCGCTGGGTGCGTACTGGTCGCTCTGGCGCGGGTACGACCCGATCCAGGTTGTCAAGTGGTTCGTCTACCACCTCGCGGACTTCACGATCTACCTCGCCGTCGTGCCGGTCGCCGTCGCGCCGATCGTCCTGTGGAAGCTCGGTCGCGCCGGAAGGCAGGGCGGGCGAAACGCGGCGGCGTTCGTGGCGCTGTTCTCCGGGGCGAACGTCACGGGCCTCGTCGTCGTCGCCGCGTTCGCAAGCACGCCGTGGGGCTACGACCGGCTCCACGATCGCTACGCCTTCTACCTCGTCCCGCTGTGGCTCGTGGGTCTCGTGGTCTGGCTCGCGGCCGGGCTGCCACGGCCCGTCGTGGCGTCCGTGATCGGAGCCGCGATCGCTCTCGTGCTCCCACTCGTGCTGCCGTTCACCCAGCTCGCGAACGATGCGGGGATCGACACCGTTCCGGGAGCACTCTGGCTTCGGATCGAATCCGCGCTTGCCGGTCACGGCCATCTCTCCGCCCGGCTCGTGCTGCTGCTGTTCGTGCTGGCGCTGCTCGCGGGGACCTTCTTCCTCCCTCGCCGGCTTGCCGTCGTCGCGTTGCCGCTCGCGGTGGCGGGGTCGTTCGCCGCGATGTCCTGGTTCGCGTGGGAGCGGATCATCGAGGCGCCCGAGGACAAGGTCTTCGCGGGGGGCCTCGACCGTGCGTGGATCGACGACCGGATCCCGCACGACGCGTCCGTGACGAAGCTCTACATCGACACGCGCTGCGGGTCCTCGCTGGAGCGTCACGCGCTCTTCCTGACCGAGTTCTTCAACGAGACGGTCGATCGCGCCGTGTACGTCAACGGCTCGGTCCCCGACGGGATCCCGCTGCCGAGCGTCGACGTCACGTCGTCCGGCCTCCTCGAGCTCGCCGCCGGTGAGCCCTTGCAAGCCGAGTACGTCTTCACACAACCCGGTCTCGAGCTCGAGGGCCGGCGCATCGCCGAGGGAACGGCCGCGAACCTCGTGCTCTGGCGAACCGACGGGCCGGTGCGTGTCGTGGGGGCGTCGTCGAACGACGCGCTCCGGCGAGCCGTGTGCCTGCGGACGGCCCGCGCGGTCAGCCCCGCGTGAACAGCAGCACGCGGCCGTCTCCACCGGGCACGCGACGGTAGCCGATCTGCCGGAGGAAAGGCAGTACGCGCCGGTCCGCCTCCGGCCAGACCACGACCCATCGCGCACGCAGCTGATCCGCATCGTTGCGTGCCGCGCGCGCGGTCGCGGGGCGAACTTCTGGTGCGCTCTCGCGGGCGACCTGTCGCATCAGGAGAGCACGGTAGAGAGGGTGCTCGAGCAGGAGGTCGTAGCGCGCGCGGTCGATCCGGGAGATGTAGCCGGACGCGATGGGCTTTTCGTGGATGACCTGCTGTAACAACGGACGGCTCACGGACGGGCCGTAGCCCATCGACGAGAAGCCGTCCGCCCAGGCGAGCGGCACATCAACGACGATGCCGTCCCGCGGGTCGTCTGCGATCAGGCGAGCGATGCGCTTCCCTTCGGGGTCTGCGTCGCCGCGCATCGTGACCATTCCCTCGAGGACGGCAAGCAGGCAGACGCCGGCGACCGCGACGACGCCGAGCCGGCGGCGGTCGGCAACGGCGGCTCGCGCCCCCAGACCGGCGAGGAGCGCCGTGGCGAATGCCCCGAGCACCATGAACCGCGACGGGATGCGGAGATCCCGCAGCACAGGCACCTGCGTCAGCCAGGTGCCTGGAAGGACCACCGACATCGCGTCCTCGTTCCCGATGGCGACCGGGTGGTAGACGTGCCCTCCGACCCGGAGCGTCGGCCCGAGCGAGAGCAGAGCGCAGATCGCGATCGACGCCGCGAGCCACCGCGTGCGCCGGCTTCGACGGGTCGCGACGAGCCCGACGAGCGCGAGTGCGAGCGTCGCATACCCGAGCGTCACCGGCGTATCGACCGCGACATCCGCCAGGTCTCCCAGCCGGAGGGCAGCTCGCTCGTAGACGCCGTGGAAGAGCCTGCTGAACGGGCTAGGAAGCAGGAACTGCGCGAGGTCGGCGTTGAACCTCTGCGCGGATGCCACGCGATCGCCCTGCGTGGCGCCGTAGTGGCCACTCGACTCCGCGCGGATCGTGGTCACCCACAACGGTAGGCCGACCAGCACGAACGTACCGGCCGCGGCGAGCAGCGCCGTCAGCTGGTGGCGCACCGACGCCCGGTGGGTACCGAGCAGCACGTACGTCTCGGCAGCAGCGAGGGCGAGCAGGAGGTACGCGGCGACGATCAGATCTGTGAGCAACGCGGCGCCGAGAAAGCCCCCGAGGATCACTCCGTCGCGGACGCGACCTGTCCGCACGACACGGCGCCACAGCAGGAATGCCGCGGGGAGTGACGCGATCAGGACGAGCTGGTGGACGTGCGCGGTCGCCTTGAACACGACGATCGGCGAGGAGGCCCAAAGGATGCCGGCGGTTGCGGCACCGACACGTCCGAACCCCATGGCGAAGGCCAAGCGCCACATGAGGACGGCGGCAGCCGCGTGGAGGCCGATGATGGTCAGCCCGTAGACGGGGATGGGCCCGATCAGGGCGGTCAGCGGCGCGAAGGCGGCGAACAGGAGGGCGTCGAGCGTGTGGGCGGTGAGGTAGGCGCCCACCGGCGCGAACTGGTAGTCCGTCCACCATGGGTTGTGCAGGGAAAGGACCTGGCGCGCGACCCACCAGGCATTCCAGGTGAACTGGCCGGCATCACCCGAGACCTTGCCCTTCCAGAGCTCGATTGCCCACGGCCAGGTGAGGACGATCGCGAGGGCGACTGCAGCGACGCACGCGACGACCCAGTCGCGCCGATTCAGGCGGTCAGGCATCGTCGCGCGACCGGCTCGAGCAGCGCCTAGCGCACGCGGCGGAGGTATCCGCTCGGGTTGAAGGTAATGAGGAACTTCTCGCGCGAGCGATCGATCTCGAACGCGTCCGTCGTCGTCAGGAAGGTCTCGATTGCCTCGAGCGGTCCGGGAAGCAGGTCCTTGCGGATCTGCCCGATGTTGGAGTCCTCCACGATCACGTAGCCGCCGACCGGGACGAGGCCGGCGTACTCCGCGAGCTCGGCCTCGACGTGCCGCTGCGAGTGGTCGGAGTCGAGGATCACGAGCGTCCGCTTCCCCTCGGCGCGGGCGCAAACCTCGGCGAGGACGTCTGCGTCGGTCGAGGAGCGGCCCCCTAGGTAGGTGATCCGCGAGTGGCTGGGATAGTCCTCACGCACCTGTTCGATGTCGATCGAGACGATCTCCCCTTCGCCCAGCAGATCGCACATCGAGGCGAGGAACGCAGCGCTCCCGCCCCGGTACGTGCCGGTCTCGACGACGAGCTCAGGCCGTGTCTCGAACATGATCTCCTGGTAGACCCAGAGGTCTAGCGGGTTCTTGAGCGCTGGCGCGCCGAGCCAGGTCGCCTCGGTCCATGCGTCCGACAAGTAGAGGACGTCGTGGGCGCGCGAGACCGCGGCCCGGTCGAGCCGCTTGTCGACACGGAAGCGCGCGCCACGCATTCCCCGTCGCAGGAAGTTCTCCACGGCGCCGGATTCTAGGGACCTGACCGAACGGCGAGGACCTCGAGGTAGCGCTCCGCGACCCAGGAGATGGAGCGAGTCTCGATCGAGGCCCGCCGCGCATCGATCTCCGAGACGAGCCGCTCGATCGCGGCACCGACGTCGGCGTCCTCGCGGAAGGAGACGCCGGCTCCCCCGACGAGCTCCGGATGACCACCGCTGTCGCGGTAAGCGGCCGGCAGGCCGCAGGCGAGCGCCTCCAGCAGGGCGTTCGAGCACGGGTCGTCCCAGCTGGGTGCGACGTAGAGGTCCTGCGTTCGCAGCAACTCGGCAAGCGCAGCCGATTCGAGCGGCCCGACGACGCGGATCCGTTCGAAGCGCGTCGCCGGCGCGCGCCCGGCGAACGTGAGCTCGAAGCGATCGGGGTCGAGGTTCCGGTCGAGCCATTCGAGAGCTCCGACGCCCTTGCGCGGATTGTCGGACCAGCTCGAGGCGACCACCCTGACCTTCCTGCCCTCCAGCGGACCGCGGATCGCCGGAGGGTGGAAGATCGCCGCGTCGACCGCGTTCGGGATGACCACCGGCTCGCGCAGCTCGAAGCCGAGCTCACGGTGCTTCGCGAGCGAGAACTCCGACTGGAAGATCGTCGTGGACGCCAAGACAGCGTTTATCTCGGCGATCCGCGCGTCCGTGCCGTCGTCGAATCCCCGGTACGCGCCGACCGGCCCGTCGACCCGGTGCACCATCCGCGCGCCGCGACGCGCGAAGCGCCGGAGCCGCCGGAAGTCGAAATTGAACGAGTTGAAGAGGCACACGGGAGTGCGTCCCGAGATCGTCCCGACCTCGACCTCGAGCCCGCGACCCTCGAGCTCGCCCAGGAGCGCGCGGAGAAACTGATGTCCGCCCCCCGAGGGCGACGGAGCAAACTCGTGGAAGAGCGCGACGTCGGCGCGGCCGCGCCGGGAGCGAACGAGGTCGACCTCGGTCTCGACGAGCGAGGCGACGGCGCGTGCCTCGCGCCGCGCTCTTCCCAGGATGCGGCCCGGCTGCACGGCGACACGCTAACCTCGCGCGGCTCCATGCCCTCTTCCAGCCGTTTTCTTCAGGCAGTGCGGCATCGTGGTCTAACGGTCCCGGCACGGGTCGACCTGCTTCGAGCCCACACCGCGCGACGCGTGCGACGCGCCGCCCACGCGTACGCTGTCCGCGTCGGGCCCGCGACGGTCTTCCTGTCGGAGGACGACTACGAGATCGACTGGGCCTCCTTCGCGTTCGTGGCGATCGACGAGGCCTACGAGGGCGACTATCGAGACGCGTTCGTCGTCGACCTCGGCGCCCACAAGGGCTACTACGGCGCATACGCCCTTCGTCACGGCGCACGCGGCGTCGTCTCGTACGAGCCCGAGTCGACGAACGCCTCGTACCTCGAGGCCGCGGCCGCGCGGCTCCGGGGCGCACGTACGTGGCGGACGGCGAGGGCCGCCGTCGGCGCGGAGCCCGGCGAGGCCGCGCTCCACGTGATGGGCTCCTCCTGGGGGCATGCGATCCATCCGCCGGACGCCTGGGCCGAGCACGAGGTGGGCGTCGAGCGTGTTCGGGTCGAGGCACTCGGCGACGTCCTCTCGCGGGCCGCGGAGCAGGCGCGGGGGGCGCGCACGATCGTCAAGGTCAACATCGAGGGGGAGGAGTGCCCCACGATCCTCGCCACGCCTGCCGCGGCCTGGACGGATGTGGCAGTGGTCTACATCGAAATTCACCCCTGGGCGACCTGCGGGGCTGCAGAGCTGGCCGAGCATCTCGTCGACGCCGGCCTTCGCAGCGTCCCGAGCAACCATTCGGCCGTCCTCAAGCTCTCTCGGGCAGAGATTCCTCGACGCGAGTGACGCCTTGCGCCGTTCCGCCAGCGGGCCGCTGTCGCCACACCTCCGTCATCCCCTCTCGCGTCACGAGGTCGTACCGCGACCGCAGCATCGCGCGCGTTTCCGCGACGAAGCGCTGCCACGCGGGTCGGCCGGGCATAGGGTCGTAGAAGCTCGTAGTGACGAGGATCAGCTCCGGCAGCGACCGCCGTGCGCAGTCGAGAGTCTCCTGGAGCTGGGCGTCCCGATAGAACGGGTACTGGTGGAAGTACCGGCACTGCAGATCCATCGAACGACTGACGAACACCGCGTGACCGTCCTCGGTGTTGCGGCCGAAGACTGCGTACGAGACGTGTCGGCCGTCGGGGATGAGTCGTCTGCGCGTCGCCTCGAGCGCCGTTCCGGGGGTGCTCACCGGTGCCGTCGTCCAGGCGCGGACCGCGAGCGCGGACAGGTCCTCCTGGCCGAGCGAGGCACGGACCGCGAGCGCGATGCAGGTCGCGGCGGCGCCTATCGCGAGAGGCTTCCATAGCTCGCGCAGCGCGAGGACGAGGGTCGCGCAGCCGAGGGCTGCCGGGTACGCGAGGAGCTGCAGGTGGACGGTGAACACCGCAGTCGTAGCGAGGGTCACGAACCCCGCCGTCAGCGTGGCTACCGCCGCAGCGGACAGGCGCCTGAAGCCCGCGCCGCCGCGCTGCCATCCCAGCAGCGAGACGACGAGCAACGCGACCGTCGCGAGCGCCGCGGCGGGAAGTTGCCACTTGCCCGACGCCGCGAAGAACTCGCGGATGACCCCGAGGTGGGCGTGGAGGCCCCCACCGTGCACGCCGGCGTCCGAGTAGTGGACGTTGTACGCGATCGTGTCGACGTAGGGGCGCAACTCGCCGCGCACGCCCAGCAGGAGCGCGCAGAGGGTGAGCGCGACAGCGGCTCCGCAGGTCACCTCGACCGCGCGGCGTCGGCGGCTGGCAGCGGCGTCGCCGACCAGGAGAAGGGCGATGAGCGGAGCGGCGACTACCAGCCCGAGATTGAACTTGAACAGCATTGCGACGACGACGAGGAATCCCGCGGCGACGGCGGCACCCCGAGCCCACAACCAAAGTGCGAGGGGTGCGATGGCGAGCGCGGGCACCATCGTCGCACCCGGCACGTACCACGACGCCGTCAGCGCGAGCGGATAGACGACCGCGCCCGTGACGACAGAGAGCGTCCCGACGCGCAGTGCGCGCAGCGCCATCGCCAGCCCGACGGCGCCCACCGCGAGCCAGACGACCTCGAGCGCGAATGGCCCACGGACGCCCGCGGCCCGAAGGGACAGAGCGTACGAGTAGAAGAAGAAAGGATCCTTGTTGTCGAAGACGTCCGCGTAGAGCCGATCGCCATCCAAGAGCCGCGCCGCGACGCTGAGCCAGACGCCGGGGTCGCCCCAGACTTGCGGCGTCACCCGCAGCGCGGCAATGGAGACCGCAGCTGCGAGCGCCGCGGCGACCACGAGGCGAGCGGTCGACACGTGCCCTGCACTCGGCGACACCACGGGGACTGCGGCAACCTCGACGACGCCTGGCTCCGGAAAGCTCGACCCGGTCGTCAACGCTCCCGACCGTCCCCGTCGCGGCGATGACGTCTTGATCGCACCACGCCGGAAAGAGGTGCGCAAGTGCCCATCGGCGACCGGACACTACTCCTCCGACACGACAGGATGGGGATGATGACGTCACTTAGCGCGAGCGTTCGATCCCGGCGTTCGCGCTCGAACGGCCGCGCGTAGGCGGGCTTCGAGACCATCGACGAAGACGCTCCAACCGAGGGCTGACTCGACCGTCCCACGCGCACGAAGACCGAGCCTGCGGGCGTGCAGCTCGTCGGCCAGGAGACTCTCCACGGCCGCCGAGAACGTCCCGGCGTCACCGGGCATCGAGAGGCGGACGTTCTCGCCGTCCACCAGTCCATAGCCGGTGGCGATCGCCGCCGTCCGCGTCACCACGACGGGCTTCTCGAGCGCCATCGCCTGGAGGAGAACGGTCGTCGCCCCGGAGTAGCTGTTGTCGCTGACCGGCAGCGCAACGACGCGCGCCCGCGCGAGTCGGTCGCGCATCTGCTCGAACGGCAGCTCGATCTCGACGGAGACGTTCGGCGGCCGGGCGCCGAGCAACCGGGCGTGCTCCCTGTTCGTGACGACCAGGAAGCGCACCTTCGGCAGCGCGCGGGCAACGACGAGCAGCAGCTCGAAGTCGCGGTGCGGGTCGGCCCCAACGGAGACGACGTCGATATCGAGCGCCGCATCACCTGGACGAAAAGCGTCGACGTCGACGCCGAACGGGACGAAGGTGACGGGCACGTCCGAGCCGCGGTCGCGGAGCCAGGCGTGGAGGGAGTCGGCTTCGTGCTCGCTGTAGGCGACGACCGACGACGCGCGGGCGAGCGCCTTCGCGTAGGCCGTCTCGACACGGCGTGACCGCAGCCGGGCGATGCGCTCGGGCAGACCGATCGCGACGTAGACGAAGGGCGTGCGGACGGCGCGGGCGCGCGCGAGGAGCATCAGCGGGATCCCCACGGTGTCGACGGTGGAGAGAATCACGTCGGCACGGTTCGCCTCGCGGAGCGACGCGAGGACGGTCGCGAAGTCGCCGCCGTAGCCCCCCGCCGCCTCGACGCCTCGCTTCATCGTCGCGCCCGCGATCGTTGCGGCGCGACCGGGAGCGGCCGGCTTCAGGTTGTGGCGGACCGCCCAGCCGCGGTGCGCGAGCTCGTCCATCCCGTAGAGCGCGTACCGCGCGGGGGCGCCCGGCTCCAGCGCGAGGGCGGCTCGACGCTGCGGCGAGTCGCGGAAGAGGTAGAAGACGGAGGTCACCGGCTGCGCCGGTAAGGTAGGCGACCGCGGGCTGCGCCTGCGAACGAACATGCACAGGCAGACGACGACCTTCTCCTCGCGCATGAACCGGGTGTTCACGCACCGCGCGAACCGCGTCTCGAAGGCGATCGAGCGGCAGGGCATTCGCGCGACATACGAGCTCCACGACCGCCTGCTCTCGAATCGCTCCGCGCGCGAGCGCTTCGCGGCGTCGCCGCCGGAGCTGGACGACGGGCAACGAGGCATCCTCGAGGAGGTTCAGGAGCACGGGTTCGCAGTGCGCTCGTTCGACCAGCTCTTCTCCGCGGACGAGTGGCAGGCGATCGAGGGCCAGCGCGACCGCTTCGTCTCGTCTACCGAGGCCGACCTGGCGGCGGGCGGTGAGCACGTCCGGGTACGCCCCGGAAAGGAGTTCGTCGTCCGGCTGCAGAGCTACGGCGTCGAGCTCGGGCCTGACGATCCCTGGTTCAACGTCGTCTCCTCGCGCCGCCTGCTCGACCTCGCGAACACGTACGTCGGAATGTGGTCGAAGCTCGAGTACGTCGACGTCTGGTATTCCGTCCCTCAGCCCGCGGCGGCGGAGCGCATCTCCTCGCAGCGCTGGCACCGCGACTACAACGACAAGCACCTGCTCAAGGTCTTCCTCTACCTCGTGGATGTCGACGAGAGCATGGGTCCGTTCCAGTTCGTCGCCGGGAGCCAGCCGGGCGGACCGTACGAGGACGCGTGGGGCTGGCAGCCCCTCGGCCAGAACTACCCGACCGAGGAGGAGCTCGAGTCCCGGATCCCCGCCTCGGCCGTGCAGACCTTCACCGGCACAGCGGGCACGCTGCTGTTCTGCAACACCGCGGGATTCCATCGCGGAGGGTTCTCGACGACGAAGCCGCGCGTCCTCGCGACCGCGACCTACTCGTCACCAGCGTCGCTCGCGGCCCTGACGGTGCGGAGCTATGCGTACTCGGGCCCCGTCGACGCGCTCGACGAGCCCAGCCAGTTTGCGTTGACCTAGGAACCACGCTGCATGGCTTGAGAGGCGAGACCGAGAAGAAGAGCGACACCACCTCGTACGACGAGAAAGACGTCGCGCGATCAACAGCTGATCTCATCAGGCGACGGGTCTCCACGCACCTCCCGCCACCCGGCGGGGCGGAAGACGGCACCGACGCCGCAGATCTCGCGACGATGGAGTCGACGTCGCGATTCAGCTCACTGGCGATCGACAAGCCGGCCGGTCGCGGGCCGGTGCGCGTGCTGCGCCGGGCGCTCTACCGTCTGTTGTTCCCGTTGCTCCGCCAACAGACAGATCACGCCGAGGCGACCGCGCGTCTAATCACCCAACTTGCGAGCCGCGTGAACGTGCTCGAGCGCAGGACGTCCGACGGCGATAGCGAGGGGATCCTGGATATCTCGATGTTCGACCTCGAGACCGAGTTCCGCGGCTCCGAGGAGCTGATCCGCGAGCGGCAGCATCAGTACGTCGGGCTGTTCGCCGGCACCTCGCCGGTGCTCGATCTGGGCTGCGGACGAGGCGAGTTCCTTGGCCTGCTCGAGGAGAACGGCATCGAGGCGATGGGGGTCGATCTCGACGTCGACATGGTCGAGCACTGTCGTTTGCTCGGCTATCGAGTCGTCCGCATGGATGCGCTTGCGTACCTTCGATCGCTCGAGACGGCGACGCTGGGCGGAATCTTCTGCGCGCAGGTCATCGAGCATCTGGCGCCTCGCGACGTGATCTCGCTCGTCTCGCATGCGGCTAGAGCACTCAGGCCCGGTGGGGTGTTGGTCGTGGAGACTGTCAACCCGAGGTCGATCGCGGCCCTGTCGAGCTTCTTCCTCGACCTCACCCACGTCCGGCCATACGAGTCACTCGGCATCGCGCACCTACTGGCCACCTCGGGCTTCGTGGACGTAGACAAGCGCTTTCTCTATCCGGACGACCTCCGGGACGAACTGGCGATCGCGCTACGGGATGCGCTGGGGCCGGCCGAGAGAATGGCCGCGGTCGCCCGAGACGTCGCCGACAAGCTTTACGGCCCGCACGCCTATGCAGTTTGGGGGTATCGGCCCACCCCGTGAGGATCGTCATCGCGAGCACGATCGTCCCCTTCGTCCGCGGCGGCGGCACGGCGATCGTCTTCGATCTGACGCGCGCCTTCCAGGAGCGCGGTCACGAGGTCGAGCAAGTCCTCATCCCGTTCCACCCGAGCCAGGAAACCATGACCGACCAGATGCTGGGGTTGCGACTGCTCGATCTCGAGGCGTCGGCGGATCTCCTCGTCGCGATCAGGACGCCGAGCTACGTCATTGAGCACCCGAACAAGGTCGTATGGTTCATCCACCATCACCGAGCGTCGTTCGACCTGTGGCCAACAGGCTACCGCGATCTACCCCTCGACCGCGACGGGCTGCAGCAGCGGATCCATCTCTTCGACGCCGACAACTGGCATCTCCGGCAGGCGCGGCGGCTCTTCGCGAACTCGACCGTCACAGCTGACCGCCTCCGGCGGTTCAACGGGCTGGACGCCGAGGTCTTGTATCCGCCGCTGGGGGACTCGTCGGGGTTCCGATGCGACTCATGGGGCGACTACGTCTTCTATCCGAGCCGGCTCGTGCACATCAAGCGGCAAGTGCTTCTCGTCGAAGCGATGGCGCAAGTCCAAACCGACGTCCGCCTCGTCATCGCCGGCGCGCCCAGAACACCGGCTGACCTGGAGCGAATCGAGCGGGCGATCGAGCGATGTGGTGTCGGAGACCGCGTCGACCTGCTCGCCGACTGGATCTCCGAGGAACGCAAGCGCGACCTGTTCGCCAACGCCCTGGCTTGCGCCTACATCCCCTACG
>Ga0111538_10008116_pt1 | contig 14093 bp, 14 predicted proteins | sample SoiMethybrSBSTD1_FD_79669 | JGI IMG/M metagenome (GOLD analysis project Ga0111538, IMG submission 79669) | Bulk soil microbial communities from a Populus tree surrounding site in Tennessee, USA - Soil MetaG P. TD hybrid SBSTD1 (version 2)... | ecosystem: Environmental > Terrestrial > Soil >... | reverse complement strand
GCGCGCTCGCTGCTCGGGGAAAGCCCAGGTGGCTGCTCGTGGCCCTAGTGAGCTCCGACGCGAGGTCCTGAACAACCAATTCATCCTTGGGGCTAGCCATCGAGTCGTCGGCGAAAGCTCTGGCTCGATGCGCCGCTTCGTGGCACCGTTCGTCGCGGGAGGTGGACATGGACCGAATCGAAGGGCGGACGGTTTTCATCACCGGCGGTGCACGCGGCATCGGGCTCGGCATCGCCCGAGCCTTCGCCGGCGCCGGTGCGAAGCTCGCGCTGGCGGATCTCGACGACGAAGCCCTCGTGGCGGCGCGCGCCGAGCTCGAATCGCGGACCGCCGTGCACACTGTGCGCCTGGACGTGCGAGACCGCCGGACCTACACGCGAATCGCGGACGAAATCGAAGCAACCGTCGGGCCTGTGTCGATCCTCTGCAACAACGCCGGAGTCGCTGGCGGCGCGCGGGTGAACAAGCTGACCTTCGAACTGTGGGACTGGGTGATGGGCATCAACGTCGACGGTGTGATCAACGGTATGCAGATCTTTATTCCGCGCATGATCGAGCGCGGCGACGGTCACATCGTCAACACCGCCTCCGGGGCCGGCCTTGCCGCCACTGCCAGCGGCGCAATGTACACGACTTCGAAGTTCGCCGTTGTCGGACTGTCCGAAGCGATGCGTCTCGAGCTCGCGCCCTTCGGCATCGGCGTGAGTGTGCTCTGCCCGGGGCCGGTGCGGACGAACATCATCGCGAACACGCGGGCGCAGGAACCTCCGCGCGAGGGCATTAGTCCCGATGAACGGCAGCGCGAGCGCGAGCAGGCGGCATTGGCGGACCGGATTCTACAGGGGGGCACGCCGCCCGACGATGTCGGCCGCATGGTTCTCGCCGGCGTGAAGGAGAACCGCCTCTACATTCACACAGATCGCATCATGGAGGCTCTCATCGGGCAGCGCACGCGCGAGCTGCTGGACGCGATGCCGCCTTGGTGAGCCTACAAGCTCCTCGACATGGCGCAAGATCGGTGGCGTCGCATCGACGGCGCGCATCTCCTGCCGCGCAGGCGTCGGCTTCGTGGACGGCGTCCGACAGGAAGGAAGGCGAGCAAGCTGAGGACGAAGGCGGCGTGATCCTCCCGACCCCGCACGCCGTCTCGCCGCGGGATTCCCTTCTTACGCCCGGCGCCATAGGGTGGACTCGGCGGGAGTATCCAGCATGCGATTGGCCCAGTTCATCACGCGAAACATCGAGACCATCCTGGAGCAGTGGGAGGCGTTTGCCGCCACGCGCCTGCCGGCTGCGGAGCACATGAAGCCGCTCGAATTACGCGATCATGCGAAGGAGATCCTGCAGGCCATCGCCATCGACCTCTCGATGCCCCAAACGCGGGAGGAGCAGGCCGCCAAATCGAAGGGGCTCGCCGCCAGCGTGTTCGGCGCGCCAGAGACCGCCGCCCAAACGCATGCGGTCTTGAGGGCAAAGAGTGGCTTTGACATCAAACAGCTGGCCTCCGAGTATCGCGCGCTGCGGGCCAGTGTCCTTCGCTTGTGGACGGATACGTGTCCGCCCGAGGCATCAGCGCTGGACGACGTCATGCGCTTCAACGAAGCCATCGATCAGGCGCTCGCTGAGTCCATAGGGTTCTTCAGTGCTCAGGTAGAGCAGTCGCGGAATCTCCTGCTCGGAATGCTGGGCCATGACATGCGGAGTCCTCTCCAGACGATCCAGATGACCGCGCAGTACCTGGTACGGCTGAATAGCGGTCCGGACATCTCAAAGGCTGCGGCCCGCTTGATCAGCGGCGGCGCTCAGATGCAGGCCCTACTCGACGACTTGATGGATTTCAGCCGCAGTCACCTCGGACTCGGGATCGCGGTCCGCCCATCTAAAGCCAACCTCGAAGCAGTGTGCGTCGATGAAGTGGAACAGATCCGTGCAGCACATCCCGGGCATGAAGTGCAGCTTGAGGTGTCTGGCGACTGCCGCGGAGAATGGGACGGTAGACGAGTGCAGCAGTTGCTGCGCAACCTTACGGTGAACGCGATCAAGTACGGCGCGGGGGACAAACCGGTCCGCGTCGCCGTGACTGGCCTGCAGACCGATGTGCGCATCGAAGTCCGGAACGAAGGACCAGCGATCGACCGAGCGACGTTGGCTAACCTGTTCCAGCCGCTAACACGGGGCGCGGATGAGCAGCGCAGACGCGATGATAGCCTCGGTCTCGGACTTTACATCGCGAACGAGATTGCGAAGGCGCATGGCGGCGCGATCGAAGTGCGCTCCGACGATGCCGAAACTGTCTTCGCCGTGACTCTCCCGCGACGGCGGCAAGGAAGCGCCCAGGACGCGTAACGGGTGGGGTTCCGAGACCGCCGCATCGTGAACGGCGAGATGTCGGATTAACGATCAGACCTTCCTCCTCCCTGCCGCTCACTCCCGAGCCGACCCGGGGAGCCGATCCACACCTTTGGACAATACCTCGGGCCGCGTTTCCGAGATTCTGATGGATTCGGACACCTTGACCCCGCGGTCAGGGGATGATCGGGGGTTCGGTCACCGTGGCCGGAAAGGGATGGAGAACGGCGGCACGAGCGCGGAAGCCGCTCGTCAGCCGTCAACGAAATTCATTGCTCCTAGAAAGTCCATCTTCCCCACATCGACTCCGTTGTGTCGCAGGATCGCGTATGCGGTGGTGATGTGAAAAAAGACGTTGGGTATCGTTACTTGAAGCAGATAGTCGGAGCCGGCGATGACCTTGCCGGGCGCCCATGACAGCTTCACCTTGCGTTCGCTCGCGCCGGCATACTGATCCTCACTCACGCTCTCCACGAAGGCGATGGTCTTTCGAATGCGCTCGCGCACTTCGTCGAGGGTCTTCTCGTTATCCTCGTGCTTCGGTGGCGCCTGACCCGAGAGCCACCCGGCTGCGCCCTTCACGTAGTCACAGGCGCTCTGCACCTGGTAGATGAAGTGGTGCTGGTCGGGCGCAAGGCGGCTCGTCAAGAGAATGTTGATGTCGAACTTCTTGGCGGCGGCATGCTGAACCGCCTTGTCGAGACACACCTGGAGATTCGCCAGAGAACGAGAGCATTGCCGTACCACTTGGTAGACCATCGCCTTCACCTCAGATTTTCGATGTGCCGACCTGCGGACGCTGTTGGCGTCACCGTCACTTGAGTCTTTGGGGCCAGATATTCTCGAAGCCCGCTGTAAGCCTGCAACCAGGTCTTCCGTCCGAAACATTCGGTAATCGAACCGATCGGGTTGGGAAGTATGCGTAGCCCATGCTTGTGCGCTCCCCGTGCACCGACCTCACCAAGGTGTAGCGCACACGCAATCGCCAGGGTCGACATGACCGCCTCCCCGACTCTCGGGTGCAGTTCGAGGTAGTCACCACGGACGTCATGCGGTTCTGGACCCGTGAGTTCGTGTGCGCCGCGCGGATCTGGACGCCCAGAACGACCCAGGCGCCCTGCGCGTTGCGGTAGATCGGCTCCCACGGCGCCGTCAGTGGGCTCTTGCGGTCGTGAGGTTCAAAGCCGGCCGGCGGTAGGTCGTGGCTCATGGTGTCTCTACGCCGCGCGGTGGAACGTTTCGCACTCGCGTGGTTGCGCCACACGCTTCGCCGATGCCCATCTCAGCCGCCGATGTAGCTGATCTCGATCTTCTCCTCGCCTGCGACGCCGCCGGCCGCGCGTGCTAGTCACCACTTCTCGACCCACGGTCGCAGCACGACTTCGAACGCCCACGTCGACCGATGCTGCCGATGTAGCTGGAGATAGGTTTCCGCGATGTAGTCCGGGTCGGCCATGTTGTCGTCGACGGCCTTTCCTGCCAGCCGGTGCGCGCGCGAGCCGTCTTCCTGCGTCCAGCCGATCGCCGCATCGATGGGAACGTTCGCGACGTGGATGCCCTGCGGCATGAGCTCCCTCGCCATGCTCTGTGCGAGTCCCGCCTTGGCCTGACACGCCATTGCGAAGGCACCGCTCAACGGGAAGCCCTTCAGCGCCGCGCTGGCGTTGGTGAAGATGATCGTGCCCCTCGCGCCATTGGCGTTGGGTTCGTTCTCGCGCATCAGCCGAGCGGAGTGCTGACCCACCAGGAACGCGCTGAACGCCGCGCTTCGCAGTGTGTCGAGCGCCAGGCGCGGGTCGGCTTCGGTGATCCCCTTGCGAAAGATCCCGAGCATCCGACCGTCGATGTTGTGCACGACGAGCGTCGGCACCCCGAGCTCGCGCACGACGTTCTGGAAGAGCAGCTCAACGGCGGCGGGCTCGCTCGCGTCACACGCGTATCGGCGCACGCCGTGCGCCTTCTCGAGGTTCTGCAGGACCGGTTTGTCGGGGTCCCGGGCGGCGATACCGACACGCATGCCGCTCCTCGCGAATAGCCTGGCGCAGCTCGCGCTGATGCCGGGTCCACCGCCGACGATGAGTGCAACGTCTCGTGCGGACTGTTGAGTGTCGACTGTGTCGGATTGAGTCATGTGCGTCGCTCGACCTCCTCAGTGATTCCGACAGTGGTCGGAGAGGAGTCTCCACCACGCGTCGGTCGTCTGGGTGATGGGGCTTCTCGCGAAGCCGTACGGTCGATCTTTTCCAGGTAGGGTTCGACGTCGGGAGCGAACGCGGGATGCATCCGCAAGCGATCGAAATGCGCGAACGCCCGCATGTACGCCGGGGCACCCCTCGCACCGTCGAGGGCTGGCGAAAGGCCTCGTCGTTCGAGCGCGTCTCTCCGCGCTCGCTCGTTCGAGAAGAGGGCGAGCTCGGCGACGAAGCAGATGTCGGCGAGCGTCACGTCGTCGCCGACGAGGAAGCGGCGTTCCGGAAGGAGCGCCCGGCTGATCCCGTCGAGATAGGTCGCGAGGGCGTCCTGGGCTCGCGATTGCGTCTCGCCGGAGACGGATCCGTCGAGCAGCGAGAGCAAGTACGTCTGCGCGTCACGAGCGAAGACGAGACTCGCGTCGAGGAAGCTGTCCACGCGCGACGCCTCGTAGGCATCACGTCCGTAGAGCGGGAAGCGTCCTTCGCCGAGCCGGGCGACCGCCCGCATGATGCTGTTCGACTCGAAGATGCCGACGGTGCCGTCGGGGCTGAACGCGGCCGGAACGGTGCCAAACGGATGCGCTTCGAGAAACGCTCCGGTCTTTCGCAGCCTCGTTCCTTTGAAGCCGGTTCGGCCGATCTGCTCGCTCGCGGGCTCGGATTGCTCGGCCGCCGAGAGCGGACGCGCGTCGAAGTCCCAGAGCCAGGCCTGGAGCTCGGCAGGCGGCGCTCCGCGCACTTCGATCTCGACGCTGCACAGGCGAGCGGCGATCGTCGCCTTCCATATTCGCGGGTTCGGCAGGTACGAGAAGATCCGAAGTTCGGTCATGGCCGCCGCTCCAGCGATCAGGCGAAGCGGGTGAGGCCGAGCATATCCGCCACCAGGGCCGGCTTTTCGCCGCCCTCGATCTCCACGGTCGCCTGCGTCTTGGCCATGATCTCCTTTGGCCCGCGGTCCACCACCTCCTTGAGCACGAAGCGTCCGCGGATCCGCCTACCCGCGCGGACCGGAGCAATGAGGCGCACGCGGTCGAGGCCGTAGTTCACAATCATGACCGTTCCAGCGAGGGTCGGCTGCGCGTCGAAGGCCATCGGCGCAAGCAGAGACAGGGTCAGGAAGCCGTGCGCGACCGTGCCGCCGAACGGGGTGGCTTTGGCGCGCTCCGGGTCCACGTGGATGAACTGATGGTCATCGGTGACATCCGCAAACGCGTCGATCCGTTCCTGTGGCACATCGAGCCAGCGAGAGACGCCGACCTCTTGACCAACCATTGCCCTGTAGGCGTCGAGAGTGATTTCAGGCATGAACCCATCCTCCTCGGTGATCATGACGAATCCGCGAAGCGAGCCGGCGGCGAATGATCTCGGTCCCGACTACGCCGCGGCCGACGACGATACGTTCGTTGTGCGCTATCGCGCACGCTGTCATTGCGGTGCGGTCTGCTACGAGGTCGGCGCCGATCCGGTGGATGCCAAGCTCTGCCACTGCCGCACCTGCCAAACCTTGCACGGCGCCCCGATGCAGTGGGCTGCGGTCTTCCACAAGCGCCATGTCCGAATGCTTCGCGGCATCGAGCATCTTCGCTTCTATTCCGCCGTGCTCGATCGGCCCGAGCGCGTGTCTCCTTGCAAGGTCAGCTGCGCGCTCTGCGGCACGCCGATCGCGGACGAAGGGCGCCGCATGTGGCTCGCCTTCCCGACGCTTTTCGACTTCGGCGCGAAGGGCGACGTCCCCGAAGCATTTCGGCCGACCTGCCACATCTTCTATGGACAGCGCGTCGTCGACGTCGACGACGGCCTGCCGAAGTGGTCGGGGCACAAGAACGCCTCGGTCGAGATCGACGGGTGATCCATCCCGTCTACTCCGCTTCGGGTTCCATGTGTTGCCGGCCTGTCTCAATGATTCCACCATGCACGGTCGGAGAACGCGCGCAGATCGAGCTCATGCGTCCACGTGGAGCGGTGCTGTTTCGCGAGGTGGAGGTACGTCTCCGCGATCTGTGCGGGAAGCATGAGTCCGTCATGTTCGCCGCCTCGGGTCTCTCGCAGTTGTTGGAACCTTTCCGGTCCCAGCATCTTGCCCAAAGTGTCGGGCGCATCGACGGCGCCGTCGATCACGATGTGGACGACGTGAATCCCCTTCGACGCGAACTCCGCGTTGAGGGTCTGGCAGAGCATTCGCCGTCCTCCCATGGCGGCCGCGTGCGAATGTTGTCCGCCGTTCCCGCGCATCGCCGCCGTTGACGAGGTCACGAGAAGTGTTCCTCCGCCGCGCGCTTCCATCAGCGGGCACACGGCCGACGCGAGCCGAAAGAGACCAAACGTCCCCAGACGCCAGCCCGTCTCGAAAGCCTTCGGCGACGTGTCCTTCAACGCCCTGTCGCCGATCTGGGCACCCAGGTTGTAGACCGCGACCTCGATTGGACCGATGCCGGTCTCGATGGCGGCCACTCGCTCTTCGATCGAGTTGGGCGCGACGGCGTCGAGAAGAAATCCCGTCGCGGAACCTCCCTCGCTCTTGATCGCCTCCACCAGGCGATTCAATCCGTCCGCGTCGCTGCGACGGCAGAGACAGGCATGATAACCCTCTCGGGCGAAGCGTCGGGCGACGGTTCCACCAATGCCCGCACCGGCACCGATCACCAGGCAAACGGGTTTCACGTTCGATCCCTCCTCGGCGAGCCCATCGGAGCTCCCGCGCGCGCGGCTACCGGGTCGACTTGGCCACGACCGGAGTGTTGCGCGGCGATGGCGTCAACGTGTCGAGCAGCAGGTCTTTTCGGATTCCGGCGTCCACCAGGCGAGCGGGGGCAAATCTGCGCAGGAACCCCACGCGACCGGCGAGGCGACCCGCCGTGTATCGGAGTTTCGGGCGGGCCGCGCGAGCAACTTTCAGCACCATGAGTCACCGCCCCTGAAAGCGCGCTTCGCGCCGTTCGATGAAGGATTGAACGCCTTCCTTGAAGTCCTCGGTGGTGAAGACGGCCTTCTCGATGGACGGAATGGCTTCGACTGCCGCCCGCTCGCCCTGCTCGAGGTACTTGAGCGCCGCCTTCTTCGTCGCGCGCAGCCCGAGGGGTGCGCACTGGCAGATCCGTCGCGCGATCTCCATCGCGCGCTCGCGGTGCTTCCCGTACGGATGGACCTCCTGCACGAAGCCAATGCGCAACGCCTCCTCCGCGTCGAACTCGTCGCAGAGGAACAGATGGTACATCGCGTTGCCCCAGCCCGTACGGGTCAGGTAGCGGAAGTGCGCACCGCCGAGCGGCGCGATCCCACGCTTCGACTCGAGCTGACAGAACCGCGCGGTGTCGGCCGCGATGACAATGTCGCCCGCCAGCATGATCTCGATACCGACGGTGTAGGTGATGCCGTGCACGACGGAGATCACGGGCTTGGTCGTGCGTCGCTGGAGGGCGAACGGGTCGACCTGCTCCTTCGGGATCGGCTTCGCCGTGGCGGTCGGGCCGAAGAACTTGGGCATATCCAGGCCGGCGGTCGTGTGTTCGCCCGCGGGATCCAGGATCGCGACCCAGAGGTTGTCGTCGCTCTCGAAGGTTGTCAGATGCTTGGACAGTTGATCCATCAGCTCCGGGGTGATGGCGTTCTTCTTCGAGACGTTGTCGAGCGAGATCACGCAGACGTGACCGTCGACGGTTATCCGCACTTCCGTCATCGGGTCCCTCCGCGACTCATGCCGCGCTCACGTGTGCCGTCGCGACCGCGCGCACGCGCGCCGACGCCGCCTCCGCGGCGTCGGCCTCCGCACCGACGACGGGCGCCAGGTGGACGGCGACGTTCTTGTGGTAGGGCGTTGCCGCGATCGGGTCGCAGTCGTCGTAGGCGGTGATGAGGTTCAAGCGCGGCCCGTCGACTACGCGGCCGCCCTTGCCGTCGGGATACGATTGCCCGTAGCCGTGCGGCAGCGCGACGAGGCCGCGCCGCATCGACGGGTCGCTCTCGACCCGGCACACGATGCGCCCGGTCCGCGTCGACACCGCCATCCAGCCGCCGTCGGTCCCGCCGACCGCGGCAATGTCGTCGGGATGGATGCGGAGCGCTCCGTCCGGATCGCTCTTCCGCCAGGCCGGCGTGCGGAAGATCTGGTTCGCGTTGTGCATCCGTCGCTGCCCGGCGACCAGCGTGAACGGATACGCGGGATCGCCCTGCTCGGCCGCCGGGTCGAGCCGCGCGAGCCAGTCGAGGAGCTCGGGCACGGCGAGATGGATCTTGCCGTCAGGGTGCTTCACGAGCTGGAAGATGTCGCCGTACTCGTGCGCCGTGAAGACGAAGCCCGAGCGACTGGCGAGCATCCTCTCGAAGAGCGCGTCGCCTAGGAGCGGCGGCGGCGCGGTCGTCTCGAGGGCGCGTTGGACCGCGACGGGATGCTCCATCGCCGTCTGATGGCAGCCTGCATAGAGCGGCGCCGCCGCGGCCGCGCCGTCCGGCAGGGTGGGACCGAGCGTCCGGTACAGGAGCATCGGCGCGACCGGCACGAGCTTCGGGTTGTCGGCGAACATCTGGAACGCACGCTCCATCATCTTGCCGCGGTCCTCCGCGGCCAGCCGACGCAGCTCGGCGAGCGCGTCGTCGCCGGGCAGGTCGCCCATGGCACGCAGCAGTCGCGCATATATCTCGGGCTCCGGGAGCGTCCCCGGAAGCGGTTCGAAGAGCGGAGCCCTGAGGTGGAAGAAGTTCCGCGGCCACTCGAAATTGAAGAGTGTCGTCTCCCACTTCTCGTACTGCGCCGCCGCCGGAAGGACGTAGTCTACGAGCTGAGCCGTCTCCGTGTAGGCGACGTCGATGACGACGGAGAGCTCCAGCGCGCGAACCGCGGCCTCGAAGCGGCTCGTATCCGCGGTCGTGTTCGCGGGGTTGGTGGATTCGACCCAGAGCGCCCGCACACGCCGCGGGTCGTCAGTCAGCACCTCGTCGGCGAAGCGGTTCGTCGGCAGGAGCCCGCCGATGATCTCCTGGCCCGTCACGTTCGAGCGCTCGCCCTGCGAGTCGCGAAAGAGTGGGAGGAGCCAGGTATGGATGCCGTTCGTCCCGGGCCGGCCGAAGTTCCCGGTCACGAGGTACAGGAGCTTCTCGAGGTAGGAGTTCAGCGTCGAATGCCGGCTCTGTTGGATCCCGAGCTCGACCCTGACGACCATCGACTGCGCCGCGAGGATCATGTCCACCGCGCGCTCGACATCGGCGAGCGGAACGCCGGCGTGCGCCACCCACGCCTCGATCGGCGTGCGGGCGAGTACCGACCGAACGTCCTCCCAGCCAACGGTGTGCCGGGAAAGGAACTCGGCGGCCTCGCCACCCCGTTTGAGGATGATCGCCAGAATCGCGGCGAGCAGGAAGGCATCCGTGCCGGGTCGGAGCGGCAAGTGCATGTCGGCGACGTCTGCGACCTCGGTCCGTCGGGGGTCGATCACGATCATGCGACGGCCGGGTGCTTTCTTGATCTCGTTCACTTCGTTCCGGGCCGCCTGAAAGCCGTTGGACATCCACGGATTGCATCCGAGCACCACGAGCAGGTCGGTGTGCTCGACGTCTTCCGCCGTGTGGCAGAGCTGACTGCCGTAGAGCCGTCCGTTCACCCAGAAGTCGCCGGTCTTCTCCTGCGAGAGTGCGTTGAAGTACTTGGTCGCGCCGAGCACGCCCTGAAGCGCCAAGAAGCCCGTCCCGCCGAGGTGGTTGCCCTGCCCCCCGCCGCCGTAGAACGCGAACGCCTCACCGCCGTGCTCGGCACGCATCGCGTTGAGGCGGGCGGCGATCTCGGTGAACGCCGTATCCCACGAGATCGCCTCGTGCGTGCCGTCGGGGCGGCGGCGCAGCGGCGTCGTCAGGCGGTCGGCGTGGTCGCCGTACCACTGCAGGCGCTGCGGCTTCTGGCAGAGGTACCCTTGCGAGCGGGCGTTCGCGCGATCGCCGCGCACCCGGGTGATCTTGCCGCCCTCGGTCGCGACCTCGAGCCCGCAGTTCACGTAACAGAGGATGCAGAACGTTTGCTTCCAGTCCGCCATGGACCCTCCCGGCGCTCGCGCGCGATTGCGATCTCCTTCGCCAATGGCTAAGTTCGTCTTTGATTACGATCGTAATCAGTCAACGGCCGAATCATGACGAGCGCCATCAAACGAGTCAAGGGTGACGGAGGACCATCTCGTGCGTGTATCGAAGCAGGCGGCGGCGGAAAATCGCCGGCGAATTCTCACCGCGGCAGCGCGGCTCTTCCGGGAACACGGGATTGACGGAGCGGGCGTCGACGCCATCACGGAGGCCGCGGGCCTCACCCACGGGGCCTTCTACAGCCAGTTCGGGTCGAAGGAGGAAGTCGTCGTAGAGGTCTTGCGCCTGGTCCTGGACGAGTCGAACGCGCTATGGGCGCAGGGCGCCAGCGAAACCGACAAGCGCGGCGCGCTCGAGAGAATCATCGAGGGCTACCTGTCGCCGCGCCATCGAAACGCGCTCGGGAAAGGTTGCGCCGTCGCAGCGCTCGGCTCGGACCTCCCTCGGCAGTCGAAGAAGGCCCGGGAAGTCTTCACGAAGAGACTCGAAGAGGGCCTCGAGGTCCTCGCGGGCCTGGTGCCGGCGAAGGCGGCCTCACGGCGCCACGACGTGGCGATTCAGCTCTTCTCGGCAATGGTGGGCGCCCTGATCCTCGCGCGCGCGGTTGGCGAGGAATCGCTTTCACGAAGGATACTCGAGACGGTGGCGAAAGGGCTCAAGAGTGCCGCCCACGATTCATGACCGCTCCGGGATGCCGGGCCACACAGCCATCGGACCCGCTTGGCTGATCTGAGCTTTCGAGAGAGAGGGCGACGGGGGTCGAACGGGCGACGTCCAGCTTGGGAAAGCCGACGCCCGGGCCCGGGTCGTGGTTTGGCACCAGGTGCTACACCAGAAATCTATGCAACCGGCACCACGGCGGGCGACCGAAGACACCGACCATCGCTCGAGTGACGCAAGCCCTCGATCACGCAGGGGATTCTGAAGAGCACCCGCCGGAGTCGAACCGGCGACCTACTGATTACGAACGGCCCACAAGGCGAAACTGAGAAGAACCAGGACGCACTATCCCCGCAGAAAACAGAGGATTTGGACTGAGGACGTTTTCGCCTGGTGCGGGGTGATTCGGGATGGAGTGGTAGCAGCGTGGTAGCAGAAATGTGCTACCGAAGTGCTACCAAGTGATCAGTCGGTAGCCGACGCACGGCCTGCAGCGCCTGGACACGATCCGCCGCGGCTGCGCGCCGCACCCGCCGGGTCAAGGGAGGCTACAGTTGTTCGGAATGTTCTCGTTGTTCCTGAAGCAGTTGCCGCTGCCGGCGTCGTTCGCGACGCCGTTCAGGACGGTGAAGCCGCGGATGAAGTTGTTGTCGGACGTGGCATCGATGTCGATGCTGCCGCCGATGTGCTCCCGCGACATGAGGACACCGTCGGCATCGACGAGCCGGACCGCGAACTCACCGAAGTTGGAGAAGTACGACCCGCGAATTAGTCGCAGGCCGCTTCTGGCCAGCGCAGCTCCCGGCGCGATGTCCTCCAGAAGAATTCCCGCGACGTTCGGATCCCCGCTGGCGCTTCCCACGATCCTTACGAGTTTCACGCCGGCGCCGAGCACGAGCTGGCGTAGCCGCATGCCGATCTGATCGCCTTCACCGGTCACGTTCCGGAATCTAACGTCGGTGACGTCGGTCACGTCGATGCCGACGGGGTGCGCGGGGCCGTCGCAGAGGGAGGTGTTCGTACCGACGTTGCGGATCGTGATGCCGCGGCGCCCGGTCACGCGGATGGCGGCCTCGGTCGGGCAGGTGCCGGTCAGGAAGAGCGCCACAGCGGCCAAGCGGCGGACGCCGATGGACACGTCGTCGGCGGCGATGTCGATGCCGACGGCGGCGCCCTGCGCGTCGATGTAGGCTACTCCGCGCCCGGCGATCCGGAGCGACTTGTCGATCACGATCGCTCCCGGATAGGTGCCCGGCTCGAGCAGGATGGTGTCACCCGGGCTCGCCGCGTCGATGGCCGCCTGAATCGACCCGCCGGCAGGGACGAAGATCGCGGCGGCACGTAGGTCGGAGGGCCATCCCGAGAGGATGCCGAGCATCCAAGCAACCAGCGCCGGCCTCGCTGTCATGCGTCACCGTCCGGTGGAGGCGGGTAGCATGGCCTCTCCGCCCGCGTCAACGAACGACCGCTGACGGGTAGTCGTAACGCGGTCGTTTACGCCGCGCGGGGCAGAACGTGATCCGATCGGGGCCCGATCCGCTAACGGTGGTGTTCCTGGGATCTAGGGCGCCGAAGCGACCTGATCATCAGCCCGCCGACTGGTCGTGACACACAAACCGCGGCGGACCTACTCCTTACGAAGCCCGGTCAAGGCGAAACTGAGACGCACCAGGACGAACCATCCCCGCAGAAGAGCGAGGATTCGGACTGAGGACGTCTTCGCCTGGTGCGGGATGATTCGGGGTGGAGTGGTAGCAGCGTGGTAGCAGAATGTTGCTACCTCGGTGCTACCAGGTGATCAGTCGGGAGCGCGATTCGGCGGTCCAGCGGAAAGTGGCGCCACGCAGCGAGGGCTCGGCACGGTCCAGGGGTAGTGGGGAACTGAAGGTAGGCACCCTTCAGGCCCGAAGCGTAGATTGCCCGTGGCACCTAGCGGCTGCCGTTTCCGTCGGCCGTTTGATTCGCACTCAAGTGCGCCCAAGGCAACGATTCGTCTATGAAACTCGTCCTGTTGCCCGAGCGCTTCCTTTTTTCCGTGGACGCGGTCTCCCTAGTCGAGCTACAAGCCTTCCGACGGCCAAAGCGACAGCGTCAAGGGAGGATAGCCAATGCGCTTTTCCACTAACTTGCGCAGGGTCATCGTGCTCGGAGCGACCCTCCTGCTTGGCGCCAGCGGCACCCATGCCGCCGACCAGCTCATCTTAGGCAAGAAGCTCGTCATCAAGAACCCGCCCGCCGGCACCGCCGTCAATAAGGTGGTGCATCTGGGCAAGGACCCCGCCATCACGCTCGGCGCGGCGGGAAGTGCCGGCGACCCGCAATGCACGGGCGCTGACGGCGGCGGGACGAGCAGTCTCCGCCTCACGCTATCCGGCGGCGCGGGCGACGTCATCATCCCGCTCGCGTGTGGGGGATGGACGACGAACGCCGCGAACACCCAGTACAAGTACACTGACTCGACTGCGGCGACCTGCAAGGTCGTCCTCGTGAAAGCCGGCGTGCTCGTGAAGGCCGTCTGCAAAGGCCCGCAGGTGGCCGTCGACTTGAATGGTACCATATCGCCGGTCGCGGTCGTGACGACACTCAACAGCCAGGCGTACTGCACCGAGTTCGGCGGCACGGTGAAGCACGACGGGAGCGATGACAAGACCTTCCTGCGGAAGGACGCAGCGGCACCCGCGAGCTGCGCACCGCTGACCTGCCCATCGGGACAGGCGAGCTGCGGCGGAACGTGTGTGGACCTCCAAAACGATCCCACCAACTGCGGGACGTGCGGAGTGGCATGCGCCGGTGGCGAGTCCTGCGTCAGCGGTACGTGCTGCACGAGCT
>Ga0111538_10008115_pt1 | contig 14094 bp, 11 predicted proteins | sample SoiMethybrSBSTD1_FD_79669 | JGI IMG/M metagenome (GOLD analysis project Ga0111538, IMG submission 79669) | Bulk soil microbial communities from a Populus tree surrounding site in Tennessee, USA - Soil MetaG P. TD hybrid SBSTD1 (version 2)... | ecosystem: Environmental > Terrestrial > Soil >... | reverse complement strand
TCTTCTTGCGCGGGGCCCCCTTGCCGTCCCACCGCTCGAACGCGTACCCCAGCGCCTCGCGCACGCGCACCGAACACCCGAGATCGTCCGCCAGCGCCTGCGCGACCTCGCACTGCGATTCGACCGTCCCGGTCAGGCGCGGCATCTTCACGAACAGCCCCGCGTACAGCCGCGCCCGCTGCAGCGCCGACTTGCCCGCGCCGATGTTGTGCATCAGCACGCGCTTCACGTCCGCCTGCTTGCCCCAGTCGCACTGCGCCAGCCATCCGCGCGCCGCGATCTCGTCGCCGCCGAACACGGCCGCCGCGATCGGCGCGTCCGCCGTGCAGCCGACGTAGCGCAGGAACGCGACGTAATACGCGTCCTTCAGCTCGCGCGCGCCCAGCCCCGCCGCACGCCCGAGCGCGACGGTCACGATCGCCGTGCGCTGCGCGCTCTCCAGCGGCTGCCCCATCCCCAGATCCGCCGCCAGCGACAGCGACGCCAGCAGCTCCGCGCGCCGCAGCGGCACATCACGGTCAGACGGGGCCACGGGTGGTCCACTTACACTCTGGGCCACGCCCGTCAGGTTACTTCACGTCGCCGAGGCGGCTCACCGTTTTCGTGATGACCGCGCGCTTCGCGCTCGACGCTTTGCGCGTCTCACTTCTCCCTACCGTCGACGCGTCAACGATCCGACACGCCGACGCGCGCCGCTATTTCGGTCCCGCGCCCGCGCGCACCGCCGCCTCGACGCCCGACGCCGCGTCCAGCGTCACGGTGTACGGCGGCGTGAACACGCTGCCGCCGTTCAGATCGGCGGTCATGCCGCTGGTGCTCGTGTAGATGTTGCCGGCGGCGTGCGCGACGCTGGACCCGTTCGAATAGCTATCCGTCTCCAGCGGATCCGACACGCCGATGAACACGTTGTTCTGGGACAGGATGTTCGCGTTGACGCCGACGCCGATGCAGTAGTTGTTGCCGCTCGACGTCCACAGGTTGTTGTAAAGGTGGTTCTGGCCGAAGCGCACGCGCGGCTGCCGCTCGACCACCCGGTCCGCCCACCAGTTGTGGTGCCACGTCACGCGCAGCTTCCCCGAGTCGCCGGTGTTCGAGTCGCTGTTGCCCACCAGGTTCGAGAACTGGTGTCCGCCCGACCGCCCGCGGTACCAGAACTTCGTGTACGAAACCGTGACGTAGTCGGACGCGTTCGCGATGTCCAGGTTGCCGTCGGACCCGTCCGAGACATCCAGGTGGTCGATCCAGACGCGCGACGACTGGCCGATCTCGACCGCGTCCTCGCCGGACTCGCAATCGCCGCCGGCGTCGGTGCAGTTGTTGCCCACGACGCGCAGGTTGCGAACGATGACGTTCGTGCTCGCGCCGATGCCGACGTGCCCGTTGATCGTCGCCTGCCCGCCGCACGCGCCCTGCAGCGTCTTGTTCGACCGGACATTGAAGTTGCCCGATACCGTGCCCGACAGCTCGATGACCGACACCGACGCGTTGCTGAGCGCGCTCGAGAGCGCGCTGGCCGTGCTGACGACCATCGGCGTCGCGCTGCCGCCGCCCGTCGTCCCCCCACCCTGCGTCGCCCAGCCGGTGACCGTGTTGGTCAGGCAGCTGAGACCGCCGCCACCGCCCATGCAGATGCCGTTCGTGCACGTCTGCCCGGACGCGCACGCGTTGTTGCACGAACCGCAGGCGGCGGGATCGTTGTTCAGGTTGCGGCACGCGGCCGCCGTGCCCGTGCCGCAAAGCATTTGCCCCGCCGTCTGGCACACGCAGGTGCTGTTGCTGCAGGACGATCCGGCGGGACAGGCGCGCCCGCACATCCCGCAGTTCAAGCTGTTGTTGACCAGGTTGACGCACGCGCCGCCCGTACACTGCGTCTCGCCCGCCGCGCACGGCGACCCGCCGGTGCCGCCGCCACCCGTGCCGCCCCGCCCGGCCGTTCCGCCCTGACCGCCGGCTCCAACCGCACCACCAGTTCCTCCGCGCCCCGCCGCGCCGCCGCCCGCCCCACCGGTTCCTCCGCGACCCGCCGCGCCGCCTGCTCCGCCTTGACCGGCGGCTCCTCCCGCGCCACCGCGCCCCGCACCGCCGCCGCCCGCTCCGGCTGTTCCGGCTGTTCCACCTTGGCCCGCAGCTCCGCCACCCGTCCCGCCGCCGCCCCCGCGCCCGACCGCGCTGCCACCGGTCGAGCCACCGCTGCCCGTCGTGCCTCCCGGTCCGACACTGCCGGCGCTCCCCGTCGTACCCGCCGTCGAGCCGCCGCGTCCCGCGGTCCCGCTGCCGCCGCCCGTGCCACCCGCGGCTCCCGCCACACCCGCCCCGGCGTTTCCCCCACCGGTCCCCGGCGTCGTCCCATCCACGCCTTCGGGAACGCACCCAAACGCGCCGAGGACAAAAGCAACACCAAGGATCGCAAGTCTACGGGGGGTCATCCCCACTTAGTGTCGCGACCCCCCGACTTTGGATCTCGAAAAAGTGCACTGGTTCGCGACGCAAGCAGGCAACTCGACGCGCGGCCATCCGAAACCGCGGCATGGCCAGAATCGCACCGCGCGCCACCACGCCGACTCAGACGTCGATTGCCGGCCTGCGCTCAACCGTCCCGCCCACCGAGACACGTACGCTCTGCACCGAGCTCATCAGGTGGGAAGGAGGGTGCCAGCACCTTTACGTGGATAAGTACGGCAACGTTGCGACGGCCGTTGGTCACCGGCTGCCCAACGCCGACGCTGCGATCGCGCTGCCCTGGCGTCACCGGGGAACCGGAGTCGCCGCGACGCCCAGCGAGATCAGCGCCGCGTTCGAGCAGGTCCGCGCCCAGGGCCCCGGACACAAATCGATCGCCTACCGGTTCGCGTCTGACCTGGTCCTTGCGGCGGGCGTTGCCGTCGATCTCGCCGCCACCCGCGTCCAGCGAGAGTTCCTGCCCGGGCTGCGTCGTCTCTGCCCCAACTTCGATCGCTGTCCTCTGCCGGCGCGACGAGCGCTCGTCGACATGGCTTACGATCTGGGCGTGGTGGGATTGGCAAAGTTTCGCATTCTCATTGCGGCCTGCAAACGTGGTGACTTCGCGACGGCCGCGGAACATTGTCATCGCCGAATGACACGCGGCATACGCAATGTCGCGACGAGGAACCTGTTCCGCGAGGCTGCAGATTTGAGCCTCTCCGTTCAGCCGCCCGCAACGCGATAGGAATCGTCGACCGCAACGGCTCGCAGGCGCTTCGTTTTGTGGGTAAAAATGCGCCGTTCGATGGTGGGTGATGGTGAATTCAGCCGGCTGGGGCCGTATCTCCTGCTGCGCACTTCCGGTGCCGGCGGCATGGGACGAATCGACCTCTGCCTGCGCGCGCAACCGGGCGGCGTCGCAAAGCTGTGCGTCCTCAAGCGGATGCACGCCGAGCTCCGTTCGCGAGAACAGGACGCGCGTTTCCGCCGCGAGGCCAACATCGCGCTCCAGCTTTCGCACGGCGCAATCGCACAAACCGTCGGCGTCGAGGAGATCGACGGCGAGCTGTTGTTGTTGCAAGAGCTCGTACACGGCGTCGACGTCAGGTTGCTGGAGACGCGCCTCGCCACCGCGGGCGAGCGCGTGCCCCTCGCCATTGCGGTCCACATCGTCTCCGAAATCGCGCGCGCCCTTGCTTACGCGCACGCATTCGGCGACCTCGGAATCGTCCACCGCGACGTCACGCCCGACAATGTCATGCTGGCGTTTTCCGGTGAGGTGAAGCTGGTCGATTTCGGGATCGCGCGATCCAACGTGGACGCGACGTTGACCAGCACGGGGCACATCGTGGGACGGCCGACCTACACGGCCCCCGAGGTCTGGGACGGGGCGCAGGCGGACCGCCGCGCCGACATCTATTCGTTGGGTGTCGTGCTGTGGCAACTGCTGACCGGGCAGCGCCTCGAGGACATGCGCGCGAGCGGCGCAAATCGCGCGCCGGCTCCGTCCGCGCACAACCCGGAGGTTCCGGCGCGCCTGGATGCCATCGTGGCGTGCGCGCTGGCGCACGATCCGGGCGAGCGTTTTCAAACGGCCGGTGAGTTGCAAGAGGCGCTGCGCCCATTTCTTCCGACCGATTTTCTGCCGGAGCCCGCGCTGGCCGCGCTGCTGGAGCGCCATTTCGACGTCGCGCGCGAACGTCGCATGCTTGCCAGCGAAGTCGAGCGGGCCAGACTGTTCCTCGCCGGCGCGCCGGAACCAGGGTCGCCTGCGCCTGCAGCGCCGACAACGCCCGCGCGCCCCGAACCAGCCACGACACCCGAGCCGAACAATGGGCGGCGCCCGAAAATCATCGCCGCGATCGGCGCGGTGGGCCTGTGCGCGGTCGCGGTCATCGCCGGTCTGCGGCGGCCTTCGTCCAGGCCCATCGCCGCGGCGCAGCCCCCGCCCGCCGTCAACACGGAGCACGCGGTGGTCGATCGCGGCGCGCCATCGGCGCCTCTCGTCGCCGCGCCTCCGGCCCGCGCGCCGGCCCCCGACGATGACGACGTCCGTTGGCCGACGCGAAAGGCACCGGCACGCGCGCACCTCATCGCGGCCAGCGCCGGACGCGCGCGCCCGCCGGGCGCGAAGACCGCGCGCCCCGCACCGTCGCCGCCGTCCGACGAGCTGCTGCGACGCGCCCAGGAGAAGTTCGAGCTGGGAGACACCGAGGCCGCGCTCGCGCTGGCGCGCCAGGCCGCCGGTGCCGGCGCCCGTGCACCCGTTCATCTGCTCATGGGGAAGGTGATGATGAGCGAGCGTCGTTTCGACGAGGCCGAGCGCGAGTTCGCGGAGGCGGTCCGTCTCGACCCCGGCGACACGAAGGCGGCACGGCTGCTCGCGCTGGTGCGCGAAACGCGGAGCGGCGGTCCATGACGACGGACGCGCAGGATCTCTTCGTCAAGGGGCAGCGGATCGATCGCTACGAGATCCGCGCGCACGTCGGCCAGGGCGGCATGGGCACCGTCTACCGTGCCGTCGACACCAAGCTCGGACGGATCGTCGCGCTGAAGACCGTCGTGGCGCACAAGCGCGGCGACAAGCTGACCGAGGAGATTCGCGAGCGCTTCATGCGCGAGGCGCTGGCCGCGTCGCGCGTCGACCATCGCAACGTCGTCCAGGTGTTGGATTTCGGCTTCGCCGACGACGGCACGCCCTACATGGTGATGGAGTATCTGCGCGGCCGGAGCCTGAGCGCGATTCTCAAGACCGCGAGCGCGCCGCTGGCGATCGACTACGTCGCCGACGTCTTGCTGAGCGTGTGCGCGGCGCTGCGCGCGTGCCACCACGTCGGCATCATCCACCGCGACCTCAAGCCCGCGAACATCTACCTGTGCGACACCGACACCGGCTGGGAGGTCAAGGTGCTCGACTTCGGCATCTCGAAGGCGCCGGCGGCCGAAGAGCTGACACAGGACGGCCAGATCATCGGCACGCCGCAATATCTGTCACCCGAGCAGATCGAAGGCACGGTTGGAAATGAAAGCGACCAGTACGCCCTGGGCGTGCTGCTGTACGTCTGCCTGACGCAGCACCTGCCTTACGCGAACTTTCACGGCGTGCGTCTGTTGCGCGCGATCTCGGAGGGACAGTTCGATCCGCCGCGCACGCTGCGGGCGGATTTGCCTGATGCGCTGGAAGCGATCGTGCTGCGCGCCATGCACGTTCAACCGAAGCAACGCTTCGATTCGATTCACGCGCTCGGACAGCGGCTGTGGGAGTTCGCCAGCCCGAGCGGCCAGGCGCAGTGGAAGACGTTTTACTTCCACACGCCGGCTGCGGCCCACCCGCCGAAGCCGGCGGCGACGACGAACGCGCCCCCGCAGCGCGAGCTGGCGCGCGAAAAGGGGGCGGCCTCGTCCGGGGCGGCGGCGGCGGCGCCTGCGGCGGCGAGCGTTGCGCCCGCGCGGGACGCGAGCGCCAGCGCCGAAAAACCGCGGTCCGGTTCGACAGCGTCGCTCGCCCCGGTCTCGGCGCTCGCCAGGACCGAACCGCAGCCCTCGACGATAGGCCCGAGCAATTTCGCCGTCACGAAGACCGCCGCCGCGTCGGGCGTGAGCGAGCCGACCAGCCTGTCGCACTCCGACATCGCCGGCGAGAGCGCCCTCAGCGACGCGCGCGACACGGGGAGCCGCGGGCGCGCGCGCCGCGTGGCGCGCTGGCGCGTGGCGATCGCGGTCGCCGGGGTCGCGGGTATCGGCATCGTGATTCAGCGCGCCTGGCGACCGAACGCGCCGGCGGCACCGGCGCGCTCTGGACTAGTCGCCGGACCAGCGACGCAGGCGCGGCCCGTTCCCAGCGCCGCCGCGCCGGTGCCTGCCTCCGCTGCGTCCCCTGCTCCGCTGGGCGCTGCGCCCCCCGCGATCGCCGGTGCGCCGGCACGTGCTCCCACCGCGCCGGCCCCGCCTGCCGGGCCGGTCCAGCCCGAAGCGGCCGCGCCAGAGGCGCACCCTCCTGGACCGGCGGAGAAGAGAAAACGCGCAACCCGCCGGCACCAGTTGCCGAAACTCGACCAACACGGAATCGGAATCCCGAGCGAATGAAACTTCTTCACGCTTCCCTGTTCGTGTCAGCCCTGGCCGGCGTCTCCGGATGCCCGACGCGCAGCAAGTACGACCAGTTGCCGGTCGTGCGCATCACGTCGCCCAGGGCGGACACGTACACCAGCGGAACCGTCACCATCACCGCGAGCATCGACCCGGACTTGGACCTCCCGATAGTCCTTCGCTTGGACGACGTCGGAATCATCAAGACGCTCGCGTCGCCGTCCGAGAGCTACGCCTGGAACACCATGGGCGTGCCCGAAGGTGCCCACACGCTGGTCGCCGAGGTTGCATTCTCCAGCGGACCCGCGACCTCCACACCGGTCATCATCAACGTCGACCGGACGCCGCCAACGGTCACGTTGAGTCCCACGCCCGGCTCTACGAAAGTCATCCTTCGGTCTCCGATCAAGGCGTCCTTCTCGGAACCAGTCGTTCTGTCGCGACCAGCGGGAGAGACGTTCTCACTATCAGTTCTCGGAGCGGCAGTCCCCACGGCAGTGACATTCGACGCCCAAAACCAGACGGCCACGATCGCCATCGCTGACCTCAGCTCCATCTCGTTGCCAGCCGCCTTCACTGCCACGATTGAGCCGACAATTGCGGACCGGGCCGGGAATCTACTGGTCCCGCCAATCGGTACGTGGTTTTGGAGTGTCCCAGATTGGATCACGTTCCCGCCGCTCGAGAGTGGGTATCGCCCGGTATTGGCGATCGGCTCTGACCTCTTGCCGGTGCTCGCGTGGGCGCTCTTGACCAACGTAGACGGGATCCCCAACTACCAGTTACAGGTCGCGAAGTACGACGGGTTCGGCTGGACGCAGCTCGGACCGCCGTCTAGCAATATAAATTCAGCCGGCAACGGAATGGACGTGTGGCTCGACGCAGGAAACCGACCGCTCGTCATCTGGAGAGAGAGACCCGTCGACTTTCAAGTTGCCGCCTGGGCCGGGACGTCCTGGGATACATCGTTCCCGCCCGTCTCAGCAGCCCTCGGAGCGGATTCGGATGCAGGTGCAGCGATGCTGCGCCTCGACGGGAGCGGACGGCCCACCGTCATGTGGCTCGAGCAAGCGCCCTCAAGTCGCAACGACGCCATTCTGGCTCGCTGGAACGGGCAGGAGTGGGATCGAGGTTTCGATCCCATCGAGGTCCCCGCCTTCATCGGGTTCCTCGGGTTCGACATGATCGCTGGCGAAAACCCCATCGTGAGCTGGAGTTTTCCCGCCGGCACCGGACATGTCTCCGTCTGGTCGGGCACGAGCTGGACTCCCGCTCCAGATGTACCCGGGATGACCGAACCGTTCATGGCGCTTGATTCTGCGCATGGTCCGATGGTGGTGGTCAGCAGTCAGCCGGGGACACTCCTCGTCCAGCGCCTGGTCAACGGTAGCTCGTGGCAGCTGCTACCGGCCGCGAACGTTCCCCCACAGGTGCGGTATCCACGAATCGCGGCCGGGCCGGATGGCCTGCCAGTCGTCGCCTACTATGACGCGCAGACCAGGGCCGTCGGTATGGCGCGATGGACGGGACAGCGTTGGGACACTCGCGCGGTCGGGTTTGGTAGCAACGCGGTTGATGAGACACCGCAACTCATCGTGGATCGGCAAGGAACCGCCTGGATCGGCTGGCGTGGCTCTCAGTTGAATGTCTGGATGTCGAACTACTGAGACCCGCGATGCGCCACCTTTTCACGGTCTGTTTGTTGTCGACTGTCATCGGTGGCGTCGCCCGGGCGGCTGAACCCGGCGCGGACGAATTAATCACGCATGGCCTGGAGCTGCGGCGTCAGGCGAAGCCGAAGCAGGCGCTGGAGATGTTCCAGCGCGCCCACGCGCTCGCGCCATCACCGCGGACGCTCGGGCAAATGGGCCTCGTCGAGGCGTCGCTGGAGCATTGGCTCGACGCAGAGACGAACCTGACGGGATCGCTCGCGGCGCCGGACGACCCCTGGGTCCGCAAGAACCGAACGTTCCTCGATCAGGCGTTGACGGTCAGCCGTGGCCACATCGGCGAGCTGGTCGTCACCGGCCCCGCCGGCACCGACGTCGCCGTCGATGGAAGGCACGTCGGCACGTTGCCGGCCGTTCAACCGGTGAAGCTGGTGCAAGGGAACGCGGTCGTGACGGCGAACGGCGCGGGATTCAATGATTTTTCGAAGACGGTCGCCATCGAAGGCGGCGCCAAGACTTCTCTCGCGATCGTGCTCGACCCGGTCGAGAAGCGGCCCGCGGTCGCGCTGGCGGCGCCTGTCCCGCTTCCAGCGTCGTCCCCACCGCTACCCTCGGTGACGGAACATCGCGGCCGTACCTGGAAAACGGTGACAGGCACGGGTCTCGTCGCCGCCGGTGCCGGACTGCTGGCATGGGGAATCATCTGGATCGCCGTGGACCACAACGACGACTGTCCGATGAGCGGCGCCGCCTGCAACAAGGTCTACGACACCAAGACTGGAGGCTGGATTCTGGCCGCCGGCGGTGTCGCGGCAGCCGCCGTGGGCACGGGGCTCCTGATCTGGGGCCGCCACCCCAGCGAAAGCCCGAACGTCGCCTTCGGCGCGACGCCGACGTCGCTGCTGCTACGCGGGCGGTTCTGAAGCTTTCTTCTGCCGTCGCGGCTACGGAACCGACGTCAGCCGCGGGCGAAGCAGCTCGGCGAGCAACTCACGAAGCTCGGCGAATCGCTGGTCGCCACCGGCGGGATCGAGCAGCAAGGCGACCATCTCCTCGACCGTCGCGGCCAGACGCAACAGCGACGGTATCTCGGCGGTCCGACTCCCGGCCGCCAGCATTCGCTCCGCGACGATCTCGAGAGCGCGCGTGGCGCGCTGCAGGCGCTCGCTCGCCTCGCGGGCCGAACGCGCGCGATGAACCGCAGCGCTGTTGTCGAGAACATGCTGCCACGAACGGATCTCCGGCACCGCGGGCCGCGGGTGCAACAGCGCAACCGACGGCGTCGATGCGTTCGGGTCGTTGGACAACCGGCGCGTATCGACCAGATCGATGTGAGCGACGATCTGAAACGGCGCGATCGTAATCACCGACGAACCTCGAATGTCGATCGGCCGGTTGGCCTCGATCCGGATACCATCGATGTAGCTGCCGTTGGCCGAGTTGTAGTCGATGTACTGGAGCCCGTCCTTCGAGAACAAGAACGCGCCGTGACGGCGCGAGACAATGTGCGCGTCGAGCCGGAGCTGGTTCCCATATTGCCGGCCCACCAGCACGGGTGACCGCGTGAACGACTGCGCAATCATCGTCGCCGTCTGCACGTCCCTGACAATCGTCGTGAGTTGAAGGAGCTTCATCGCACCCGCCCGCGACACAGCGGCCGGGACTGATGCTTCGGATCCCCCGCCCAGATGTTGCCGCCCCAAGATGAGAAAAGCCCGGCTCGGATCGCCGAGCCGGGCGAAGGGCGGCGTTCGTCGACCTAGTTGCTGATCTTCTGGTACGAGCCGGTCTCGTTGAAGGAGCAGATCACGGACGCGCCTTCGGCGATGATTGTGATCTGTCCGGAGGAATTCTCGGTAGCTGTGTGACCGTCGGGGGACAGGACGAACGTGTAACCCGTGAACGTGACGGTCGAGGTTCCGCCGGTACCGTCAGGTTGTGTGCAGACCTGGCCGGGCACGCCCGACGCCGTCGCGTTGGTAACGTCAGCCATCAGCGGGCATGTGGTCAGCGCGGTCATCGACACCAAGTCCGAGCCGACCCCGGTGTTCCAGGTGGCGTTGCCGGTGAGAGCCTCAGTGAACGTGCCGTAGCCGGGGCAAGAGGTCGTCACGGTGCCAGCCGTCGCGCGCCAGGTACCGACGAACAGACCGAAATCGTCGCGGTCTCCCCGGCCGCAAGCGGACAGGGCCAGAACGAATACCAGACCGAGCATCTTGATCGTGTGCCGCATGTGAATCCTCCGTGGTGAGTGGTGTGTCCGTGTATCGGACAGCCACTCGCGGAGTTGCTTCGGTCGCGGCGCCTCAAACTCGCAACTGAATGCAGGCGCCGTCCGAAACCGCTGCATGACACGAATCGCAGCCGGAACCGCAACGCCCACCCCGCCGTCCATCGCCGATGCAGGCGCCAACGGCTGTGCCAGTGCGTCCGCGGCAGCACCCGCGAGCAGCCCGATCCTGGCTCGCGAACGCACCGCGCCGACCGATGCAGGCGCGGATCGACCGACGCCACGGTCTGGGGCGAACCCGCGGCACACAACGATTGATCCGGGCGCGCTCCGGGACGACCTCCTCCGATGGGAGGGGAACAAGCCCTTCATGTATTTGTGCTCGGCCGGTTACGTCACGACGGGCATCGGCAACAAGTTGGCCAACGCGCAGGAAGCCATCGCGCTTCCCTGGCAGCACAAGGCGACAGGCCGACCCGCGACGCCCGCCGAGATTCGGACCGCTTTCGAGCGAGTTCAGACGATGACGTCCGAATTCAGGCGCGTTGATCTGAAAGCCCCGAACCCATTCGGCGCGCAGCACTACGAGAAGGTGTCCGACCTCGTTCTGCCTGACGGCGCCGCCAACCAGTTGGCGGTCGATCGGCTGGAGAAAGACTTCCTGAAAGGGCTACGGGCGCTGTTCCCAGGCTTCGACGGGTATCCACAACCGGCTCAGCGCGCGCTGGTCGACATGGCCTACACGCTCGGTGTCCGCGGACTGGAGACGAAGTTTCCGACAGTGGTCAAGGCCTGCCGGGAAGGAGAGTTCACGGTTGCGGCGAAACACAGTCATCGGAAGGTGAAGGCGACCGAAGGCCGCAAGGGAGACGAGCGGAACGTGGCCACCCACAATCTCTTCCTGGAAGCGGCCCGCTTGACCTCTTCCGTTCAAGCCCTCACGCGGGAGGTCCGGCCATGATAAGGCACGTCCTGTTCCTGGTCGCGTTCCTCCTTGTCACATCGGACGGGCGGGTTGTTCGGGGGGCACCTGGCGGGCCGGCCACGATGATGCCTTCACCGCTCCGCCCGATCACATGGTCGGCGCGTGTCGCCGGACCTAGGCGCTCCGAGCTCGACCAGGCACTCGACAAGGCACTGCCAGACCCGTGGAACATGTTCGACCGCAAGACCGGCCAGCGACAGGAAGCCCGCACCTGTCGGGATCTGCTCGGCCTCGCCCCGACCTCCGACCCAATGGATATCCACGACGATGGCTCCTTGCCAACCGATCTGATCAGCAACGACTGGAACGTGTACGACGGCCACCTGGTCCGCTGTCGAATCGTTGCTGCGCTCCAGAGCGCGAAGCCATCTCTGGTCGACTACCTGGGCACCTTTGCGCTCGACGACGCACGGCTCAAGGAGATTCCGGCGGCGGTGATCCCGACGCCCTCGGAATGGGAGGAGCGACGGCTCAAGAAATCTTCCGCCCGAGGCATGTCCTGGAAAGGCTGGGATCGCCGAATCCGCGTCACGAAGACCTTCGCCAGCGGTGTGACCGTCGAAAGCCCCGACACCCGCTGCTTCCTGTCCGTCGAGGGCCGTGGCGACTTCAACGGCGACGGCATCGAGGATCTGGTCCTCTCACGTTCCGGTGGCGGTCAGGAGGGCACCTGGTCATCAACCGCCGCCTTCGTGCTCACCCGCCGCTCACCTCACGCCCGAATCGAGATCATCAGGGTGATCGAATAGCATCACTGCTGCGAGCCGCACGTTGTCGTCGCCGGCGGACCGCACGACGAGAATCCACAAGAGGGACTGATTTCGACCCCACCCGAACTTCCCGACACGAGGACTCCAGTACCGGACACGCCAAAAGAGCACGAGACGCCCACCTGGTTATTGTTCTGGACGGTGGTGAGTTGGAGACTCTTGGGACTGATCGCGGTCGAGGTTCTGATTCGTAGGCCCCCCCAGGAGGCACCCATGTCATCGCCCGGACCGTTGTTCGAGACGGTCGTATTTCCGATCTCGAACATGGCGTTGTCGACAAAAATGCCGCCCTTCGAGTTGTTGGTGACGCGGCAGCGGTCCATCGTAAGACGCGTTCCGGGGTCGGCTTGGATCCCAAGACCCATACCAGTCGCAACATCAACACGAACCAGTTGAAGGGTCGTCGCGGCCCCGCTGAGGACTATCCCTTTGCTGTCAGGTGATCCGAGGTTGACGCTCAGATCGCGAATGAAAACATCATCAGACGCCACGGTAATCGCCGTCGCTGCGCCCGTCAGAATGCTCGCGTCGGTACCGGATGAGTTCTTTCTTCCGACGATGACTGGCTTCAACCCCGTCGTGGCCAGGTTCATCTGATTGTTCGTAGGACCCCGAACCACGATCACGTTTTTGCCGTTCGCGAGTTGCGCAACGGCCATGTTCGGCGTGCAGTACGGACTCGCGCTCGAGCCATTCTCGCCTGGGCATCCTGCTGACTTGTATTCGACGAAGATCACCTCGGTGCTGGTCGCGCAGCGGCCGTCGGTCATGCAGATCTGCGGGTCGGGGCACTCGGAGTCTGCCTTACAAGCGCGGCACATGAGTGCTTCGCAGATCGGCGTCATCGTCTTGCCCGTGCAGTCGTCGTTTCTCAGGCACTCGACGCACATTCCGGCGTCCGGCTCGCAGACCTTCGCGCCGCCGTCGCCGCACTGATCGTTGCCTTTGCAGCGGAACGGGACGTCCGCGTCGCCGCCGTCGCCCCCGTCTCCGCCGTCGCGGGCGCCGTCCATCGATGCATCGGCCGAAACACACATTCGTATGCCCAGGTCGCAGTTCCCCGATGCGCAGTCGGCCCCGCTGTGGCAGTAGTTGGGCCTGAGCGACTTCGGGTTGCACGCGAGGCCGACCAGGGCGATCGCCAGCGCTGCCGATACGCGTCCCACTAGAACCTTCCTGCCACTGCTACGCCGTTCGGACTGACCGCGACCTGTGTGTCCGTCCTGGTGAATAACATCAGGTAGGTGCCGACGCCGGCGAGGATCGCGCCGCCGATAACCATCCCGATGCCCAGGTTCTTGCTGTCATACTCCTCGGCGCAATCGAACTTCCCATCGGTGGTTCGCATGAAGCAGTCGGTGTGATCGCCCGCGCGATTCCAGATCACGCTGCCGTTGACGACGGCCGCCGCGCCGACCGCGGCCAAGCCGGCGCCGAGCAGCACGCGCGCCACCTTCGAGCCGCTCTTCCCTTCGCCCGCCTGCGCGTTCAGGTTGGTGCCGGGGGCGCCGGAGGCCGCGCCGGGGACGCGGTCGGGGCGGGCGGCCAGGTGGACGACCAGGGGGCGGGCGACGTTTTCGGCGGCGGTCACCATCTGGGGGCCCGTGCAGAAGTTGCACCAGCCTTGCGCCTTCTCGCTGTCTTCGCCGCCGACGCCGCGCATGGTGATGTCCAGCGAGAAGCCGTAGTCGTTGCGACTACCCTCGACGAACAGAACGTGACTGACACCGGCGTCGCGCATCTGGTCCTTCTGGCAGTCGGGCGTCACGCAACCGCCGACGGGCGTCGGAGGAACGATCACGACATCCAGCCCCTGCTCGCGCACCAGCGCCTCCAGCGCCGTGCGCAGCTTGCCGTGGAACTCGGCCAGGCTGGCGGGCAGGTCCAGCTTGTCGACGAGGGCGACGC
>Ga0111538_10008114_pt1 | contig 14095 bp, 8 predicted proteins | sample SoiMethybrSBSTD1_FD_79669 | JGI IMG/M metagenome (GOLD analysis project Ga0111538, IMG submission 79669) | Bulk soil microbial communities from a Populus tree surrounding site in Tennessee, USA - Soil MetaG P. TD hybrid SBSTD1 (version 2)... | ecosystem: Environmental > Terrestrial > Soil > Tree... | reverse complement strand
GGCTTGAAGGCCTTCACGCAGTCGGCCGCTTCCTGCGGTGTTTCGGTGAACGGCAGGTTCATCGCGAGGAACGCGACATCGATGTTGGTCAGCGCCTTGATCTCGGGCACGCACTCGGTGTCGCCTGAGAAGTAGATGCGCTTGCCGCCGAGCGTCAGGATGTAACCGTTCCCGCGACCTTTCGTGTGATAGAACTGGCCGGGCTGCGGCCCACGCTGCAGGTTATAGGCCGCGACCGCCTGGATCTGCACACCGCCCACCGTCTTCGTCTCACCGTTCTTGATCACCGTCGTCATGCCGGGGAACTTGTCGGCAAGCGCCTCGGGCGCGACGTACATGGTCCCCTGCTTGCGCACGCGATCGATGCTCGGGGGATCCATGTGGTCGCCATGGATATCGGTGATGATGACGATGTCGGCCGGTTTGGCGTTGGCGAAGTTGGTCTGATTCGATGGGTCGATGTGAATCACCTTGCCGCCGAACTCGACCTGCACGTGCGCGTGCGCCAGCGGCGTCAGCTCGATGTTGCCGCCCTGCGCCGGGATCGTGTCGGCCGAGATCGCGACGCCGAATGCGATGGCGAGAGCAGCTGCAAACCACAGTTTCATGAAGGCCTCCCGTATAGGTCGGTATTCTGCCACGGTGCGGCTTGCAGGAATCAGGTATCGGGAATCAGGATTCAGGGCTGATTTAGGAATCGAGTTGCGAGCAATCAAGATCGACGGAGGCTCGTGCCTGAATCCCGAAGCCCGTTTCCTAGCCCAGCCCTGAATGCTGATTCCTGATACCTGATACCTAGTCGACGCCGACGATTACGCTGCGACGTTCCATCAGAATCGTGTCGCGCCAGACACCGTGGTGCCTGCCGACGCGCTCGCGATAGCCGATCTCCCGGAAGCCGCAGCGCCGCATCAGCCCCAGACTCGCCAGATTCTCGCGAAACGTGGCGCCCTGGATCGTCCAGATCCCATTCGCCTCGGCCGAGACGATCAGCGCCTCCAGCAGCGCACGGCCCACGCCACGGCCGCGCGACGATGCGGTCACATAGAATCCGACCTCGGCGACGCCTCGATAGCACGCGCGTTGCGACACCGGGCTGAGCGCGACCCAGCCCAGCACCGTGTCCGCCCTGGCGACCAGACGCGAATGCGGAAGCCGCGCGGCGTTCCACTGTTCCCAGGACGGAGCCGTCGTCTCGAACGTGCCGTGGCCGGTGGCGATGCCTTCCTCATAAATCGCGCGGACAGCAGGCCAGTCATCAGGGGTCATCGATTCGATGCGCACCACACGATCAGACATGGCGAATGATTGTGCCTGAATCCGCAAGCCTCGAGCCCACCAACCTATCCACCACCCACCAACCAGCTGTTTCCTGGCCCCAGCCCTGAATCCTGATTCCTGATTCGTGATTCCTCGCCGTAAGCTGTCTCCATGGCGACCGGCGCTTCAGACACATACAGGCTCGAAACATTCGCAGACGGAGTCTTCGCAATCGCGATCACACTGCTGGTGATCGAGATCCACCTTCCGGAGCACGATCAGATCGCGCAGCTGGGAGGACTGTGGCAGGCGCTCGTGCAGCTCTGGCCGTCCTACGTCGGCTACGTCGTCAGCTTCATCGTCATCGGGATCATGTGGGCGAATCATCACAATCTGATGAAGCTGGTCGACCGCGTGGATCATGGGTTCATCACGCTGAACCTGCTGTTGTTGCTGTGCGTGGCATTTCTGCCGTTCCCGACCGCGGTCATGGCGCAGCATCTCCGAGATGTGGACGAACGGCAGACGGCGGTCGCCTTCTACTGCGGCTGTTTCACGGTGACGGCGGTCTTCTATTTCCTGATGTGGTGGCATGCCGCGAAGGGCCGCCGGCTGATCGCGGATCACGTTCCCGATGCCGCGGTGCGCGCGATCACACGCGCGTACGCGCCGGGATCGCTCCTCTATCTCGCGGCGACCCTGCTCGCGTTCGTGAACGTCGCGCTGAGCCTGGCGATCGTCGTCGGCCTGGCGATCTTGTATATGTTTCCGAGAGCGGGCGCGCACGAGGCGGCCAAACGAGCGCACGAGTGAGGGGCTTGAAGGAATCAGGTATCAGGTATCAGGTATCAGGGCTGGGCCAGAAGGAGACCACAGGAATCACGCTGATTCCGTCGCCTGATTCCTAGCCCAGCCCTGATTCCAGATTCCTGACACCTGATTCCACACGTTTCAGAAGGTCATCGACCCACTGAACTGCACCATCCGACCATCCTGCAGCAGCGACGGCTGCAGCCACAGCGGGCCGTAGTTCGTGTTCAGCGTCGAGGCGGCGCTGCCGTTGAACAGGTTGTAGATGTTGAAGTTCGCCTGCATCCGCATGTGGTTATTGATCGGGATGCGTTTGGCAATTCGAAGATCGAGCCGCGTCAGCCGATCGTCGAACATCGTCTGCGGCGCGATGAGCGGCACGGTCGCCGTCGACGAGCACGGGTTGCGGGCGCCGCAGGCAGCCAGGTTACGACCGAGCGACGGCGCGATTTCCGTGTTGGTCGCGGCGTAGCTGGCCGTGATCGTCGGCCCGGAGATGTTCTGCAGCACGCCGCTCACGAGCACGTCCCACGGGAGCGGCAGCGTCGCGTAGCCCTTCACCTGTGTCTGACCCTTGAAGGGCGTGACGATCCGGCAGATCTTCTGCCCGTTGATCGTCGTGGCGGTGAAGGGAGTCGGCGTCCCCGTGCCACCCGGCAGGTTGGCGGCAACGGCACCTGGAGAATCGACATTGAAGCACGCATCGTTGACGCTCCGCCCCGTGTCGACGCCGCCGCCGAACTGCAGGCCCGGACCGAGACGCGCGCTCATCGTCACGTTGAAGAAGTCGTTCACGCGCGTCAGCTTTCCATAGTTGTCCGACTGCGTGATGACGCTGTTGACCTGTCCGAACCTCGCGGGGATGACGTCATACAGGCCGCACACCTCATAGCCGCCGCCGCCCGGCAGCCGCGAGTCCTTCGGCGCCGTGATGCAGTACGAACTGAAGTCCGACGGCGTCACCAGCACGTTGTCGGTGGCCAGATGGTTACCGAACCAGTTGCGGTAGTAGCCCGCGTTGATCGACACACGCGGGTTGAGCTGATGCTGCACTTCGGTCGTGAAATCCCAGTTGTATCCGCGAGCGTTGTAGCCGAGCAGGGCGTCGTCCGCGTACCGCGTGGTCGCGCCGAGGCCACCGAAATTCTGGTTCCCCCATGGCCCACATTCGCCGTTCGACAGCCGATTGGCCAGATCGCAGTCCGGAATGTAATTCTGGTTGGAGTCGGTCCACGTGCGGCTGACCGAGTTGATCGACGTCTGGATCGGGTTGTTGTTCTGCGTGATCGGGATTCCGGTCTTCGCGACGTAGCGGCCCAGCGCCACCTTGAGCGCAGTCCTGCCGTTGCCGAACAGGTCATACGCAGCGCCGACACGGGGATCGAAGTCCTTCCACATCGGCACATTCTTCACTTCCGCGAAGTTGCGTTCCGGCACCCAGCCGTTCGGCGTGGCGCCGACGTGCTGCGACGGGACGTAGCCGTTGAAGTACTCGTAGCGCACGCCATACGTCACCGTCAGACGGGTGACCGTCCACTGGTCCTGCGCGTAGAAGCCGAAGTCGCGATTCTGCGCTTTGAGCCCGTACGGCGTCGCCCACTGCGTCACGCTCACCGGGATGCTGTTGTTGAACACGTAATCCACATTCGTGCTGCCGAGCTCGGCGTGGATGTCGAGGTAACTCTCTTCCAGCTGAAGCCCTGACTTGAACGCATGGTTGCCGGTGATGTACGAGACCGATGCGCGCTGGCTGAAGCGGGGCACGAGCTGCTGGTCGTAGTAGAGCGGTCCGAATGTCGGCGTCCCCGAGTTGTAGCGCATGCCGGTCGACTGCTCGAAGATCGACACGTCGTCCTTGGTCACTTCCGGCTGACGGTAGATCGGCCAGCTGCCATCGGCACGACCGATGCCGGCTTCGAACAGGAGCTTGCTGGTCATCGGCGCGTTCCAGGTAGCCTGATAGAGGCCGGCCGGTTTCAGGTGATAGCTGAAATAGGCTTCGGGAGCGTTCAGCGTGCCGCTCGCCGTGAGCGCCGGGCAGTGACAGTCGCGCTGCGGGTCGGCGAAGAAGTTGAACTTGTGCTTTTCCGACGCCCTCCACGTCACACGGAGCGCCTTCGACTCGTACCACTCCTTCGCAAATGCCGGTCGGCTGAAGTCCGGCGTGTAGAACGGCGTGTGCTGCGTCTTGTTGTAGAACTTGTTGGCCGCCTGCCGCTCGTTGCCCCATTCGCGGAACGACCCGTAGAACCAGAGACGATCCCGCTTGATCGGCCCGCCGAGCGTGAATCCCGCATCGTAGATGTAATTCAGCCGGTTCACGCTCTTGAGCCCACGCGCCTGCAGCTTGTCGCTCAGGTTGTCGCTCATCAGGTCGTTGTTCGAGAACAAGCCCGAAACGCCTCCGGCGAACGTGTTCCCGCCCTCCTTGGGGATCATGTTCACGACCGCTCCGTCGGCGTTGCTGTCGGCGGTGATGCCGCTGGTCGACAGAACGAGCTCCTGCACCGTCTCCGCGTTGGCGTTGTAGCCGTTGTTGCCGGAGGCGTGCTGGATCCCCATGCCGTCGAACTGCACGTTCGTTCCGGTCTTGCCGTGATAGCTGGCGCCGACCTGCCCGCTGTAGGCACCGGTGACGTCGAATCCTTCGTTGCCGCGGAAGCCGGGCGTGAGCGTGACCAGGTTGTTCAGGTTCTTGACGCTGCTGGGGAGCACGTTCAGCAGATCGGCCGAGATGACGGTCTGCTTGCGCGCGTTACGTGTGTCGACGAGCGGCGATTCACCCGTGACGGTGATGGTTTCGGTCAGTGCGCCGACCTGCATATCGATGTTGAGCGTCGCGGTGAACCCGGACGTCAGCTCGATGCCCTCGCGCTTCAACGCGTTGAACCCCGACAACGTGAACGTGACCGCGTAGGTTCCTGGTCGCAGGTCAACGATGTTGTAGCGGCCGTCGTTGTCCGTGATGGTGGTGCGGGTCTTCTCGATGAGAGCGGGACTGGACGCCTCCACAGTGACGCCAGGTAGTACCGCTCCTGATGTATCGCGGACGATGCCGGCGATGCCGCTTGCGCTCGCCTGCTGCGCCGTTGCCGCTGCGGGGAACAGCAGCGTGAAGCCAAGTACGGTCAAGACCACGCCTGCAAGGCTGGTCCGCATCATAGACACCATCCTCTCTGGATCGTCGCCCGAAGCGGGTCCTATGGGGCACCAGATGCACGCCGCAAGTCAAGCGCATTCACACGCGTCGGCTTGCACGTCGTGAGGATGGTCCATGCCAGTGAGCCGGCCGCTGCGAGCGGGTGCAGACATTCCACGGGCGCGCGACGAATCGCAGCCTGCCGCGGGCACCAGGGATCTTGTCGCGTGTGAACGGGATTGGAATGGACAACGTGCCGCTGCGCCATTCGTTGATGTCCAGGTCTTTGCGGGTCCTGCGATCGGCGTCCGGCGTCGCACGGAAGATCGTCGAACCGAGATTGGACCCGCAGAACGGGTCGGCCGACGTTTCATCCATCTCGCCTCGCGTGGCGGCGAATCCGCGAACGTAGATGATGGGATGAATCGAGGCCGGATTGATGTCGAAGGGAGTGAAGGGCTCGCGTTCCATACGTGCAATCAACGCCTCCGGGCGATAAATCTATGACCCGGACGCGGCGATCAGGCGTTGCGAGTTCGATGTTGATGGTGGGTGTGGGCGGGATTCGAACCCGCATCTCCGGAATTCGGCATCTTCCATTAGAAGACCACCCCGGGAATCGCCGACTTCACATCACGTCAACCTGCACGGCGACGCTGGTCGCGGAGATTGCCATTGACGCTCTGCCGCCGCCCAGCGCTTGCGCCAGCCGCTCGTGGGATTCTGCCAGGCCGCGAGGCGCGCTTCCAGCGCGGCGGCCATGCTCGGCTTCATTCGCCTGCCGGTTCTCGGCCGCCGGGTTCCGCCGACACAACGGTGTCGCTGACGTGTGGAGGACTTTGTCACTGGCGCAGAGCGAACGCCAAGAGCACGATTCAACAGATCGATCCAGAGGGACGGCGGTGTGCCTGCACCGATAGAGCGCGGCTCATCGACCCTCCCCGTCGACTGAACGCGAGACTCCCGGCTTCGTTCCTCCTTCACTTGATTCATCGCCAGCCGCAGCAACTCCGCACGGTGCGTCGGCAGGTCGTACTTCAGTGTCAAAACGGCGAGCCGATCGTAGAGGCGCAGATTTTGTCGATCGCCTCGTATCGCACGCACGAGGAGCTCCGCCGCCTGGGCAGGGCGCGCGGTGCTGCCACCATGGAGAAGATCCTCGACAGCATGCTCCACGGCCCACACGGCGCAGCCAGAGTGGACATGAATCGGTGGCGCCGCGATCGGCTGGAGGCGGCGGTCTCGTGCAGCATCGCTGCTCTCGAGCGATGTCGCCACATCGGCTTCCACGGGTGGCCGAGGCGACGGCGCCATGAGCGTCGCGACGAATTCCACGGCTTTCATTCGGGCGACGTGGTCCGGTGCGATCCCGGTGAGACATGTGTGCTGCCTGGTGCCGGACTTGACGTAGTGCAGCGTGCCCGTCCGTTGGTTCAACAGGCCATCTTTCGCGTACGTGGCCGGTGCGCTGTTCGCGGGGCGACGGTCGCGGCGGAACCGCGGATTGCCGCGCCGCGTCGGTTGAACATCTGCCGCGTACGAGGCGACCACGTTGGCGGTGGGATGGACGACAACCGCGAAGGCGGTGGCAATGCCGACACTGAAGACATTCCGACGATTCCAACCGTTGGGGCTCTCCTGGTGACTGAGCTGGTCGGAAACGCGGGTGGGCCGCATCCATTCATAGAGACACGCGAGAGTCAGAACCTGCACGACCAGAGTGAGTTCCAGCAGGACGAATTGCTCCGCCTTCGCTTGCGCGGCCAATGTCGAGACGACGCGCCAGCTCACCCAGCCGGTGAACAGTTGAAGAGCGACGAGCGCCACAAACGCACACACCTGCAGCGCATGCAGCCGCCGATAACTCGCCTGCCAACCCGCAGCGGCGATGAGGTCGCTGCTGCGGATCACGGCGCCATCGCGCCCCGGAACGGGCAACAGCCACCACGGCAATCCTGGGGACAGATCCGACAGGTCGTCGGATGAATATCCGGCGTCCGAGCGCAGTATGCGTAACGCGCGGCCGACAAGGAAAAAATGACGCCGACGGATGAATATCAAGTAAGCCAGCAGCACCAAAAAGAGAAGCGTCCACACGAGCGCCGAGTAATACACCGGCACGGGAAGATCGAAACCGAAGAGTTTCCACGGCGAACTGCGTGCCGCGTTTGCTTGCTCCTGCCACTGCTGTTCGAGCGTTTGCGCCTGCCGACCGTCGCCCTCCACCAGGCGCACGGCACCCTGGTCGTCAGCGACAGCCGCGAAACGCGAGTTGAGGAATCGGATTCTGGCGCGTTCGACGTTCCTTGTCGCCTGAAGATCCGGGAGGACACGCTGCTGCCAGAGCAGAGCAAGTGAAACAAAAAAGATCAGGAAGACACGATTGGCCGCGAGCGCAAATGTCCGCGCGAGCGACAGGCGATCGAGCGCAAGTTTCTCCTTGCGAGCACGAGCCGCAGACTCCGACTCTGGCCGTGCAGGCGACGTTTCGTCCGGCATCGATTCGGTAGCGGAGCTTCCTACGTCGTTTGATTCAAGTCAAGGTCGCAGCAATTCAGTCCTGTGGGAGACGCGGTGAAGCTCGCGGCTCACTTGAGCGAGACACGCAACGTGACGCCGAACGTTCGCTGGTCACCGGGCTGGCCGACGTAGAGACCCGAGTTGCCGGGCGCGGGCGAGAGCAGCTCGTAGTAATTCTCGTTGAGCAGATTTCGCGCCCAGACCGACAGCGTCCAACCCTTCGACGATCGGAAGCCGACACGGGTGTTGACCAGCGAATAGCCGTCGACGATCAGATACGTCGAGGCGCTTGCGCTCGACGAGAACGACGAGCGATAGCTCGCGTCGGCGGCGGCGAAGATCTGGCCCGTGTGGCTGGAGACCTTCGCGTTCCGCGCGTATTCGCCACCGAACGAAATTGCCGTCCTGGAAATACCCGGCAGCGACGTGCCCGAGACCTCCTTGACCTGCGGGCCACCAGTTTCCTCGAGCGGCGGCGGTGCATCCGTGAACGTGAGGTACTTGCCGTCGGTGAACGCCGCGGAGGCGTAGACCGACACGACCCGGGCCAGATTGGCCGATGCATCGAGCTCGAGGCCACGCACGCGAACCTGCTCCGCGTTCGCCAGATACCCGCGGAGCACGCCGACGCTGGCATTGACGACTTGCGTCTGGAAGTCCTTGATGTCGGTGTCGAATGCGGTCACGTTGGCGGTCACGTTCCGCCACGGGGTGGTCTTGATACCGACCTCCACGTGGTGCACGTCCTCCGGCTTGACCGTGGCGGCCGACAGCACCGGACGATCCTGCGCATCGGTTGGCACGCCGTTCAGGTTCAGGCCAACCGACTTGAAGCTGGTGGCGTATGTGCCGTAAACGTTGATCGGCTCGGCGATCTTGTAGGCAACCGTCATCTGACCCGAGAGGTTCGTGTCGTCGACATCGGTCGCATACGACTGCGGCGCCAGAACCGAGCGCTGCAGCGCGATCAGCGCGGTGTTGGTCGTCTGCAGTCCACCATAGATCTGCTGATCGAACGTGACGTCCTTCTGGTCGTAGTTGAGGCGCAGACCCGGAAGGAGGCGGAGACGATCGGTCACCGACCATTCGAGCTGTCCGAACGCGGCCGAACTGGTGGCTCGGTACTTCAGATATTGATCGAAACCGTAGCCGTCGAGCAGACCCGGCGTCGACGCGTTGGCGCTCGGCGCAAGCAGCACACGCGCGGCCGCTGAGCCCTGCTCCTGTTTGAAGGTTGGATCGGAGTCGATTCCCTGGTGGAACATGAACGCCCCGACGACAACGTCCATGGTCGGGAAGAGATTCCCGGCGTAGCGGACTTCCTGCGTCCACTGCGTCTGATACGAGGGCGCGGCAGAAATCGTGGTGATGGCGAGTCCGGTGAAGTCACGGTCGCTCGACGGCTTCCAATCCCAATACCGGTAGGCGGTCGTCGACGTCAGTCTGCCCTTCCCGAGCTTCCAGTCGATGTTCAGCGACGATCCGCCCATCGTCTGATACGAGCGCAAGGGTGTGTCGACGTCTGTCTTCCGATCGAACGCGTTGTAGCTCGGTGGCGCGTAGTTCAAGTCGGCCGCGATGGCTGCCCACTGCCGGTTCGCGGGGCGCAGCGTCGGAGCGACGCCTGCCACCACCTGCGTATAGCCGTTGGGATGCTGACGCGTGCGATCGGTCGAGAAGGTGACCGCGAGCGCGCTCGACGGCGCATACATCACCTGACCGCGCACGCCGAGGTTGTTGAGATTGTTGACGTTCTCGCCGGTGCGCGTGTTGAGGACGAGCCCGTCACGCGACGTGCCGGAGAACGACACCCGGCCGGCGATGTTCTTCATCAGCTTGCCGGTGACCGACGCCTTGGCCTGCATGAAGTCGACGTTGCCGTAGTTCACCTCGAACTCGCTGCCGGTCGTGAAACTGGGTTTGCGCGTCGTCACGTTGATGGCGCCAGCGGTCGTGTTCTTGCCGAACAGCGTCCCCTGCGGTCCGCGCAGCACTTCAACCTGTTCGACGTCGAGGAAGTCCATGGTCGCCGCCGCCGGACGAGCGTAGAAGACGCCGTCGATGTACAACCCGACGCCAGGCTCGATCCCGTCGTTGGTCAGACCGAACGGCGCTCCGATACCACGCACGTTGATCGACGAGTTGCGCGGGTTGGTCGAGTAGAACTGCACCGTCGGCAGCATTTCCTTCAACCGGTTCACGTTGAACGCTCCAGCGTCCGCCACGAGATCGCCGCGGACGACGGACACCGGAATCGGGACTTCCTGCGCGACTTCTTCGGTGCGTCGGGCGGTCACGACCACCGATTGGCTGAAGCGAGCCGGATTGAGCGTGACGTCGGCTGTCGCCGACTGGCCGGCACCGAGGACGACGTGGTTGGTGACCGTCTCGAACCCATCGAGCGCCACTGCAACCTGATAGTCACCTGGAGCCAGATCCGCCGCCTGGTACACGCCCTCGGCATCGCTGATCGTTTCGACGGGTGTCCCGCCCGCGCCGTGCGTGACTTGAACGGTCGCTCCAGGAATGGCGCCGCCTGAGGAATCCCGAACGGTGCCGCTGATGCTGGCAGCTCGTCGCTGATTGCCGGGAGCAGGGCTGCTGCCGGTCTGGGCGAACACGGCACTGGGACGCGGAACGAGAACACTCGCGAACACGGCGATAGCAAGGGCACGGACCAGAGACGAAGGCATACCGCCCGATAAGGCAAACGACACGCCGCGTTTCACGGCTTTAAAGGCGTGTATTCAGGGCTCTCGCGAACTGGCCCTTCAAATACGATGGATAAGCCGCGTAATAATCGCGTCTATTCCAATCACATATAACGGATTGTAGTCTTCAACTCAGAAGGCGAGTTGAGTGCGGAACGCGATCAGGTTCTCCGCCGGCCGGGCCTGCGGTGAACCACCGTCGAAGACCGTTCGCTCGAAGTTGGCTGTGCAGCGAACATTGCCCGAGAGGTACCAGTTCATCCCGAGCGTCCAGGCGGCAGCCCTCCGACTCGCGCCGGCTGCGACCAGTCCCAGCGTGACTGCCTCTTCGGCGACGTTCAAGGTGTGATAGCGAGCCGCGACCTGCAGCGCGCCCCAGTGCCTGGCCCGCGGATCGAAGTTCACGCGTGGTTGAACACCGGCGGTCGCGTCGGTCGCGGCTTCTCCGCTCAGCACCCACGAGCCGGCCAGTTGCCACGCCTGATGCGCGATCTCCTGGCGCACCTCGGCGCGTCGGAGAGGAGCCTCGCTATGGACGTACTCGCCAAACCCGCCGAACCGACCGTGGTAGTAGGAAACCTGCGGTGAATACCGTATACGCGTGCCGTCGTTCACCACGCCGCTGGCATACGAGAAGTACCGTTGCAGCGACGTCTGCGTGCGAAACGACCGCAGCGGCGTGCGCGCGTGATCGCCGGCCGACCCCGCAATCGCCAGCGCCAGCCCGCGCAGCGGATGCGTCGTCCGAGTGATGAAGGGACGCACGACGAAGCGGCCCGACACATCTTTTCCGTCCGCGCTGTGGCGATCGAAGCTGCCGCCATCTTCGACGCCATTCATGACCGCCGCGAGATAGCTGATGACACCGCCGTGGATATCGCCGAGGGCCTCGATGCCGATGTCGCGATTGGGCGCGATCGCCGTGGGCATCGCCCGCTCGAGAAACAACAGATTGAGCGCCGACTGCAATCGCTCCAGCCCGAATGGCGTCTTTTCCTTGCCGACTCGCAACCGAAAGGCCGGAGCGAGGACAGTGTCGACATACAGGTCCTGCACGACGACGGTGCTCGTCGTCGAGAAGTCAGGATTCAAGAAGAACTCGAAGTGGTGACCGAGCTGCCCACGCACAAACGGCCGCACTCGCCGCAGTACGAACGGGTCGACGTCCTGGTCCTCGCCGTCATTCACCGTGAATTTGAAATCGCCCTGTACGAGCAGGCCCAGCTGCACGCGGACATCACGACCCCGTGATTCGAGCGCCGGGCCCTCGAACAGGTCGGCGCTGCGCGCTGCTTCCTGCGCGAAAGCGGGAGCTGCGCTCAGCAGCACCAGCAGCGCAACAAGGCGTGTCGGGAGAGAAAGAATGCGGGACAGAATCTACGTACGCTGCGCCGACGTTTTCGCGAGCGCCGGCATGAAGTCGCTGGCCGATTGCGTCACGACCGCAGCCTCGTCGGCCTCGCGCTTCACGCGTGGCAGCTGCACCGTGAAGAAGTAATACAGCAGCACCGCATCGATCGCGCCGACCGCGAACATGAAGAGGAACGCCAGGTTGCTTTGCACCAGGTGGAGCTCCTTCAGCAGGTTCGACAAGCCGAACGCCACCACCCACGCATCGAAGCTCATACAGATGCGACGGAACGTTTCCGGGCGAATCTGCCGAATCAACCAGCCGCCGATCGGCACGCCGACCATGATGCTGGGAAGGATGAACGGCATCAGCGCCGCACTCTGCATCGTGAACAGGCCGGCGTAGAAGTAGGCCACCGCGGTAAACGATGATTCGGCGAGCCTGATGAAACCGAGCGCGGTCCGGAAATTCCCCTTGGTGAATCCCTGATTACTGAGCATCACCGCCAGCGGCGGACCCGAAATCGTCGTCACCGAATAGAGCACGCCCACGCCGCTGCCGAACAACGTCCCCACCGCGCGCTCGGACTTGATCGGACGCCGCAACCCGGCCGCCTGCAACAGAATGAGCGGCAACAGCGCGCAGAAGGTCCAGAACTTCAGCCATCCGGGGTTCACGCTCGAGACGAACGCCGTTCCCAGCAGGACGCCTGGCGCCAGCCCGATCACGATCGGCAGCACACGCCGCCAGACGGTCGAGATGCCCGCGCGATTCACCCACAGCATGTAGGCGTTGAGCACCACCTCGATGGGCACGAGCGCGGGATTGAGCACGCGATTGGTCAGGAACAGCAGCGCAAGCGGGACGGTGATGGATGAAAACCCATAGCCCAACGCGCCATTGACGATGGCCGCGATGAACGTGATCCCGATCAGTGCGAGCGACACGGGTTCCATGGAAGCCCCGATGAGGGGCAATTCGCGCGCCGGTCGCCCCGGTTCGGGAATGCCCGGGAATTCGCAGGGTCCTGCTGCTGTGGCCCGTGATATCTCACGGTAGCCAGATGATTTGCTGGTATTATCCCGTCACATGTCACAGCGTCAGTCCCCTCGGGGCCCAGGCACTCCTCGGCTTGCGACCGATCGGCTGATCAACGCCGACGCCAACGTCGGCGAAGAACGGCTGATTGGCGGCGATACCGGGCTGGCGGCGGTGATGAGCCGCGCGCGCGTCGTCGCTCGCAGTAATGCGCCGGTGCTCCTCTTCGGCGAAACGGGCACGGGCAAAGAGATCATCGCCCGTGCCATCCATGAGGACTCGACGTTCCGGCATGGCCCCTTCCGGCGCGTCAACTGCGGCGCGATCCCGTCGGAGTTGATCGATTCCGAGCTCTTCGGGCACGAGCCGGGCGCCTTCACCGGTGCGGTCAGCCGACGCAAGGGCTGGTTCGAGCAGGCCAACGGAGGAACGCTGTTTCTCGACGAGGTCGGTGAGCTCTCGCTCGCCGCGCAGGTCCGCCTGCTGCGCGTGCTGCAGGATGGCGAGGTCGTTCGCGTCGGCGGTGAACGTCCCATTCACGTGAACGTGCGCATCGTGGCGGCGACCCATCGCGATCTGCCGGCGATGGTCGAGACGCAGACGTTTCGTGAGGATCTTTATTACCGCCTCTCGGTCTTCCCCATCGTCATTCCGCCGCTGCGCGATCGGCCGTCGGACATTCGCGCGTTTGCCGAGTACTTTGCCGATCGAGCGGCGAATCGCTTCGGCGTCCGTCCCGTGTTGGTTTCCGATGACGACGTGAAGATGCTCGCGGCGTATCGATGGCCGGGGAACGTCCGCGAGATGGCGGCGGTGATGGATCGCGCGGTGCTGATCGGGCAGGGCCGCTCGCTGGCCGTCGGGCCCGCGTTGGGACAGGCCGCCACGTCATCGGGCCCTTCGGTCACGAGTGGTCCAGCGACAGAGAGCGAGTCCACCGCGACGATCGCGCCGCTCAACGAGGCCATGAAACGCCACATCGAGCTCGCGCTTCGGCACACGCATGGACGCATCGAGGGCGTGCACGGCGCCGCGCGCATCCTGAGGATCAACCCGCACACGCTGCGCGCGCGGATGCGAAAGCTGAAAATTGCGTGGAAGGAGTTCCGGCCTTCGGCCGAAGACTAGCAGCCCGTGGTGAAAGGGGGCCGCTATGGAACCGTTGGGGAGCGTCGGGGTCTAACGGCCTTATGTCTACGTTGAGCCAGGCGGTCGTATTCCTGCTCTTGGCGTGGCCTGCGGTCGCTCAGTCGCAGACCTTTGAAG
>Ga0111538_10008111_pt1 | contig 14096 bp, 14 predicted proteins | sample SoiMethybrSBSTD1_FD_79669 | JGI IMG/M metagenome (GOLD analysis project Ga0111538, IMG submission 79669) | Bulk soil microbial communities from a Populus tree surrounding site in Tennessee, USA - Soil MetaG P. TD hybrid SBSTD1 (version 2)... | ecosystem: Environmental > Terrestrial > Soil >... | reverse complement strand
CGCGGCGGGCGCGGCGGGCGGCGCCTGGGCCGCCGCGGGCGCGGAGGACAGGAGGGCGAGCGCAGCGGCGAGCAGCCGGGCGACGGCGCGACACGGCATGGTCAGCTCCTCTCGGGGGCGAGCGCGGTGAAGAGATCAGCGAGCGTGGCGGCGGTGTCCAGCGTGTCCACCAGGCGGATCACCCGCTCGATGCGGGCCGGCGGCAGCGCGCCGGCATTGCCGCGGAACTTGGCCGCGAGCTCCTCGCGCGCCAGCGGCGCATCGGGGCCGCCGCGAGGCCGGTCCTGGCGCTCGCGGAGCACGCGGCCGTCGGCCAGCGTGATCTCGACGTCGCCCACGAACTGACGCGGGTAATCGATGGCGGGATCGATCACGTACGTGACCCGGCGGGTCACCGCGAGCACGTCGGCGTCGCGCACCGCACGGTCCTCGAACTCGGCGAGCCCCGCCCGGCCCTTCACCATGATGACGGCGACGAGATAGGGCAGGCTGAACTTCGCGGCGTAGCCGTTCGGCGGCGCGTGCTTGGACGTCAAGGGCTCCCAGAGGCGCGGCAGCGGGCCCGCGGCGGTGCGGCAGGTGATGGCGCGGATGTCGCCCGGGCGCGATCTGGTGCTGAGTGCGGAGGCGCATCGCGCAGTCCATGTACGGCTGCGCGATCGAGCCGCAGGGGTAGGGCTTGAAGGTGAGCTCGGCCAGCTCCCAGGCGCCCCCGAGCGTGGCGAGCAGCTCCTCCAATCGGCCCGCGTCGTGGCGGCCCGCGAAGGCGGCGTAGAGCCCGTGCGCGCCTTCCAGCACCGTCTCCGGGCCGGTGAAGCCGGTCTCCGCGAGCAGAGTGGCGATCATGCCGGCATGCGCGTTCCAGCCGGGATGCAGGCGTTTGGTCCACGTGCCGTCCGCGAGGTACTCGATGATGCCCGCGGCCTGGCTGCCGCAGATGCCGAACGCCTGGACGAGCCGATCCTCAGAGAGCTTGCGGATGCGTGCCGCGGCGGCGGCGGCGGCGAAGGAGGCGGTGATGGCGGTGGGATGAAAGTGCCGCGCGTGGAAGGCGCCGGGCACCGTGAGCCCCACGCGGCACATGACCTCCACCGCCGCAATGGCGGCGGCGAGGGCCTCGCGTCCTGCCGCGCCGGCGGCCTCGGCGGCAGCCAGTGCCGCGGTCACGGCGACGCAGCCCGTGTGGACGATGGCATCCTCGCGCGTGTCGTCGAAGTCGAGGCCGTGGGCGAGGGTCGCGTTGGCGAGCACGGCATTCGGCGCGCCCACCCGCGCGCCCGAGCCGAGCAGCGTGCTCTCGGGAGGGCCGCCCAGGCGCGCCGCCGTCTCGGTGATGGACCGCCCGAAGTCCTCGCCCGTCGCGGCGAGGCAGTTCCCGAGGGTGTCGAGCACGAGGAGGCGCGCCCGGGCCACCACCGGCTCCGGCACGTCCTCGAGGCGCAGCCCGAGCACGAAGCGCGCGAGGCGCCGGGCCGCCGACTCTCCCGCCATGGGCGTGTCGCTCAGGCGGTGTCCACCGCGGGGCGGACGGTGCCGGTGACGAACTCGAGGATCTCGATCATCCGGCCGAGATCGTCCCGCCGGAAATCGAGCACGATGTGCTTCACGCCGATGCGCTTGTACTCGGCGAGGAGATCCACCACCGCCTGCTTGCCCTGGGCCAGCTCCTCGTCGCGGAGCGGGTTCCGGATGCTGAGGGTGAGGGAATCGAACGGCCGCTTCGCCGCCTCCGCGGCGGCGTGCAGCTGGGTGAGGCCCTCGCGGAGCTGGGCGGGCGTCTTCGAGGTCGCGTGCCAGCCGTCGCCCAGCGTCACCACGCGGCGGAAGGCGCCCGGGCTGTCGCCGCCCACCCAGATGGGCGGCATGGGCTTCTGCACGGGCTTGGGGGCGAAGCCGAGATCGCGGAACTTGAAGAATTCCCCCTCGTGGGACGGGTTCTGCTGCGTCCAGAGCGCCTTGAACACGCGCAGTATCTCGTCCGCCTGCCGCCCGCGCGCGTGGAAGGGCACGCCCAGGATCTCGAGCTCGTCCTTCCACCAGCCCACCCCCACGCCGCAGATGAGGCGGCCGGCAGAGAGCGCGTCGATGCTCGTGAGGAGCTTGGCCATGACCACCGGATGCCGGTGGCCGAGAATGAACACGGAGGCGCCGAGCTTCGCCTGCTGGGTGACGACGGCGGCCGCGGACAGGACCGCTACCGGTTCAAGGTACGCGCGATCGGGAGAATGGGGAAAGCGGCCGCCGGGATAGCCGGGCGGCACGTGGCGGGGGAAGATGACGTGATCGCTCACCCAGAGCGAGGCGATGCGGCGCGACTCCGCCGCCCGGCAGAAGGCGACGAGCGCCTCGCCGTTGGCGAGCGGGCCCTGCGTCGGCAGATGGCAGCCGATGTCCATGGTGTTCTCCTACAGGGCGAGGTACTGGTGCCGGACGGAATCGTCCGCGCGGAAGGCCGCCACCGTGCCCTGGTAGCGGACCGTCCCCTTTTCGAGCACGTAGACGCGGTCGGCGAGATCGAGCGAGAAGTCCACGTTCTGCTCGGCGAGCAGGATGGTGAGGCCCTCACGCTTGAGCCGGCCGATCTGTTCGCCCAGGTGCCCGACGACCAGGGGCGCGAGGCCTTCGGAGGGCTCATCGAGCAGCAGCAGCTCGGGATTGCCCATGAGCGTGCGCGCGATGGTCAGCATCTGCTGCTCGCCGCCCGAGAGGAAGCCGCCTTGACGGTCGCGCAGCTCGGCGAGCTTGGGGAAGAGCGCGTACACGCGCTCCAGCGTGAACCGGTTCTTTCCCGCGCCGCGCGTGGCCACGTCGAGGTTCTCCCATACGGTGAGGTCCGAGAAGATGCGCCGGTCCTCGGGCACGAAGCCGAGCCCGGCCTTGGCGACCTGATGCGGCGCCCGGCCGGTGATGTCGCGCCCCTTCCACTCCACGCGCCCGCGCGCGGGCGGGGTCAGGCCCATGATGCTGCGCATGGTGGTGGTCTTGCCCACGCCGTTCCGGCCGAGCAGGCACACGCACTCGCCGGGGCTCACCTCGAGGGAGACGCCGAACAGGACCTGGGACAGGCCGTAGGCGGTGTAGAGGTCCTGGACGCGCAGCAGCGATCCGCTCACGCGTGCTTCTCCCCGAGATACACGCGCCGCACCTCGGGATCGCGGCGCACCTCCGCGGGCGGGCCATCGGCGATGACCTTGCCCTGATGGAGCACGGTGATGCGCTGGGAGATGGAAAACACCACCTCCATGTCGTGCTCGGTGAAGAGGAGAGTGAGGCGCCGCTCGCGGGCGAGCCGCTCGATGAGCGCGATGGACTCCCGCGTCTCGCTCGCCGACATCCCCGCGGTCGGCTCGTCGAGGAGCAGGATCTCCGGCTCCAGAGCCAGGGCGATGCCGAGCTCGAGCTGCTTCTGACCGCCGTGCGAGAGGAAGCCCGATTCCTCGCGGGCGTGGTCCAGGAGGCCCACCGCGCGCAGAATAGCCTCCGTCTCCTCCTGATACAGGCGGGCGACCGGGTGGAAGAGATTCCAGCCGCGTCCGCGATGCGAGACGTAGGCGGCCTGCACGTTCTCGAAGACGGTGAGGCGCGGGAAGATGTTGGTGCGCTGGAAGGACCGCCCCATGCCGAGCCGGCAGAGGTCGTGCGGCGCGATACCGGTGACGTCGCGGCCCTTGAACATTACCTGGCCCGCGTCGGGCCGGAGATGGCCGGTGATCAGGTTGAACAGCGTCGTCTTGCCCGCGCCGTTCGGCCCGATGATCGCGCCGATCGAGCCCGGCGCCACCGTGAAGCTCACCCCGCCTACCGCCAGGAAGCCGCCGAAGCTCTTGACCACGCCGCGCACGTCAAGCACGGGCGGGCCCCCGCTTGCGCTGCATCGCGCGCACCAGGCTCTGGGCGGCCCCGGCGAGGCCGCCCGGAAACACGAAGAGCAGGAGGACCAGGATGGTCCCCAGCACGAGCGGCCAGTACTCAGTGTAGGAGACGATCTGCTGGTTCAGCCAGATGAGGACGAGGGCCCCGACGCTCGGCCCCACGAAGGTGCCCATGCCGCCCAGGAGCGTCATGATCAGCACTTCGGACGACTTGGTCCAGTAGGCGAAGTCGGGGAAGACTCCTCGATTGAAGATCCCGAACAATCCGCCGGCGAGGCCGGCGAAGAGACCGGCGAGGGTGAAGGCGGCAAGCTCGTAGCGCCGCACGTTGACGCCGATGAACTCCGCGCGCTCGGGATTCTCCCGTATGGTCGTCAGCATGCGGCCGAAGGGCGAGGCGACGATTCTCCGCAGGACCCACAGGGCCACCGCGATCAGGATGAGGCACGTGAAGTAGAAATACTCGGACGTGCGGTAGCCGCCGAGGAAGGGCAGCACCGCCGCCGCCTTCTCCACCCAGCCGAAGTCCGGGTAGGGGATCTCCGGCATGCCCTGCTCGCCGCCGGTGAGCTCGTTCCACTTGAAGCAGATCGCCCACACGATCTGGGCGAAGGCCAGCGTCAGCATCGCGAAGTAGATTCGGGTGAGGCGTACGCAGAAGAAGCCGAAGAACACCGCGAAGAGCCCCGCCACCAGGCCCGCGGCGGGAAAGGCGAGCAGGAAGGGCACGCCCAGCTTCTTCATGAGGATCCCGGTCGTGTAGGCGCCGATCCCGAAGTACGCGGCGTGCCCGAACGAGACGAGGCCGGTGTAACCCACGAGGAGGTTGAGGCTGGTGGCGAAGAGGGCCCAGATCGCGACGTCGTTGGCGAGGAACGTGTAGAAGCGCGAGCCCAGGGACGGTACGAAGAACGCCGCGATCACGATGAGCAGGCCCCAGGGGACGCGTCGCATGGTTATTCGAATCTGGGGGGGAGCGGCGCCGCTCCTCCCCCCGGCCCCCGCGCCACCTTGTGTGCGCACGTTGCGGCCATCGCTGGGCGCCTTCTGGTCATTTCAGGGGCCGGCCGAGCAGGCCCCAGGGGCGGATGACGAGCACGGTGGCCATGAGGGCGAAGATGGCGAAGATGGAGAAGCGCGGAAAGAACAGGATGCCGAACGACAGGACCTGCCCGTAGATCAGCGCGCCCAGGAACGTGCCCCAGAACGAGCCGAGCCCGCCGATCACCACCACGACGAAGGCGTCCACGATCACGTCCGTGTCCATGCCGGGCACCACCGCGCGCATCGGCGTGATGAGGGCGCCCCCGAGGCCACCCAGGAAGGACGCGACCACGAACACGCCGGTATAGAGCGCGCTCACGTTGACGCCGAGCGCGCCGAGGGTTTCGCGGTCGAGCGCGGCAGCCCGGATGAACCGGCCGGCGCGCGTGCGCTGGAGGATGAACCAGAATCCCAGCGCGATGGCCGGGGCGAGCAGGAGGATGAACAGGTTGTAGTGCGGCACCGTGATGCCGAGCAGGCTGAACGACCCGGTGAGCCCGGGGGGCCGCCCCACCGATTTCTGCTGCGTGCCCCAGAGGATCTTGGCGACGTCACCGAGGATGAGGACCAGTGAGTACGTGAACAGCAACTGGTAGAGCTCTTCCTTCCCGTAGAGATGGCGGAAGAGGAAGCGCTCCACGAGGCCGCCGAGGATCGCCACCCCCAGCGCCGCGCCCAGGGCGGCTACCCAGAAGGAGACGGGGCCGGTGCCCAGCCACTGGACCACCTGATACGCCGAGTACGCCCCGAGCATGTAGAAGGTGCCATGCGCGAAGTTCAGTACGCGCAGCACGCCGAAGATCAGCGACAGCCCCGACGCGATCAGGAAGAGGAACATCGACGCGGTGAGCCCGCTCAAGCACTGCGCCACCACGAACGACAGCTCAGGCATCTAGGTCAGGGATGGAGAAGCAAAGACGCATCTAAGAGAGGCGTGGACTCGACGGAGTGAAGGAAGAATCGAGCGTCAGGGCGAGCGGGCACGGGCCGGGGCGTGCCCCCGGCGAATGCAATATTGAGCACAGGGGGTGCGCCCCGGCCCGGGTCCGCTCGCCCGTCAAGCGCGAGTTAGTCCATGAACTTCGTCGGATCCACGTACTCCACCGGCTTCATGATCGGGAACGGATACTTCGGATCCATGACCGTCTTGCCGTAGAGCTGGCCACGATTCGCCTGGTGATCCTTTTCCCGGATCGTCTGCTTCCCGATCGGCGTGTCGATGGTGAGACCAAGCAGCGCCTTCGCCACCTTGTCCGAATCGGTGCTGCCCGCCTTGGCGATGGCCTCGGCGAGGAACTGCATGCCGGTATAGCCCTGGATGGCCCACGAGGACGGGTACTCGTCCTTCAGATACTTGGACAGCCGCGCCGTGTAGTCGCGATGGGCCGCCGTCTCACCCCAGTAGAAGGCGTCGTACGAGTTGCCCCAGATCCCCACGGGGTAGTCCTTGCCCATGGACTTGGTGGTCTCCGGCGTCGCCGCCTCGCCCACGCCGATGAAGTTGTACTTGACCGCGTCGAAGACGCCCAGCGCCTTCGCCTGCTTGGAGTACGTCACGAAGAAGCCGCCCCAGATCGACGAGAAGATGGCCTCCGGCTTCTTCCCCATCTGGGCATTGATGAAGGGGTTGTAGTCCTGCTCGCCGAGCTTGGGCCACTGCTGATCCACGATCTGAACGGAGGGCTTGGTCCTCTTGAGGTGATCGACGAACGCCTTGGTCACGTCCTGGCCGTAGGCATAGTCGAAGCTGATGGTGGCCACCTTGGTCACCGGCCATTTGGCCACGATCTCCGCCGCGCTCCGCCCTTCCATCGTCGTGTTGGCGGAGGTGCGGAAGACGTAGGGGTGGAGCTTGTCGGCGGCGGTGAGCTGATCGGTCTTCGGAATGGGCGCGATGAAGACGATCTTGTTCTCCTTCGCCACCACCGACACCGCCGGCCCTTCCGCGGAGGTGAGGGTCCCCACCAGGAAGTCGACGTTGTCCTTGAGGATCAGCTCACGGGCCACGCGCACCGCCTCGTTGGCGTCCGCCTTGGAGTCCCGCACGATGAGCTCGATCTTGCGCCCGAGCACGCCGCCCTTGGCGTTGAGCTCGTCCACGAACATCTGGGCGCCCTTGCTGGCGGGGTCGCCGAAGAGGGCGGGCGGCCCGGACAGGGGCATCGGCATGCCGACCTTGATGGCCTTCTGGGCCTCGGCGGCGAACGGCAGGGCCAGCACGCCCGCCACGAGCAGGATGAGCACGCGCTTCATCATGGGAAGCCTCCTTTGCGCGATGAGCTAGAGAGCGGACAGCCCGGGAATGACGGTGTGGATCGTGTAGACCGACGTTGATGCGGTGATGAACAGGGTCCGGAAATCGCGGTCGCCCCACGCGAAGTTCGCGGTGTACTCCGGTACCTGGATGACGCCCAGGTCCACCGCCTCGGGACTGAACACGTGGATGCCGCCCGGCCCGCAGCAGTACACGTTGCCGGCGGAGTCGAGCTTCATGCCGTCGGGCGCGCCCTTGCCCTCGCCCTTGGTCTCGGCCCACACGGCGCCGCCGGCGAGGGCGCCATTCGAGCGCACGTCGAAGACTCGGATGTGTTGCCGGGCGGTGTCGTTGACGAAGAGGCGGCGCCCGTCCAGCGAAAAGCAGAGGCCGTTGGGCCGGTCGAAGTCGTCGACGAGCAGCGTGGGCGTGCGGGGGTCGGCGCCCACGCGGTACACGCCCTGGAACGCGAGCTCCTGCGCCCGCTTCACCCCGTAGAACTCCGCGCGCCCGTAGGGCGGGTCGCTGAAGTAGATGCCGCCGTCCTGCGCGCACACGATGTCATTGGGGCTGTTGAGCTGCTTGCCGTCGTAGTGGGTGGCGATGGGGGTGAGGCGGCCGTCCGGCTCGGTGCGCGTCACCTGGCTCGAGGCGTGCTCGCAGGCGACGAGCCGGCCCTGACGGTCCCAGGTCAGGCCGTTGGACTTGTTGCAGGGCTGGCGAAAGGTCGTGACGCCGTCCGCCTTGGACCAGCGGCGGAGGTGATCGCCCGGCATGTCGCTCCAGAGCAGATACTCGCCCGTCGGGTGCCAGAGCGGCCCCTCGGTGAAGAGACACCCGGTGGCAATGCGCTCGAACTCGACGTGGGTGCCGACGATGCTGGTGAGCCGCGGGTCGCGGATCTCCAGGGTCACTTCTTCATCCGCTCCCCGGGTTTGCCGGCCACGTACCAGTCGGGCGGATCCACTTCCTCGACGACGACCCAGACCGCCTGCGCCGGCAGCTTGGTCACGTCCGTGATTGCCTCGGTGACCCGCCGGGCAATCTCATCCTTTCGCTCCTTGCCCCAGCCCTCGTAGATCCGGATGTTCACGAATGGCATGGCGGCGCCTCCTCGCTGGCGGGTTAACGGTGCGGAATCGAGGCCGAAACGCCCGGGAGCCTACCATGCCGCGCCGTCCCGTCGCAAGGCCGCGGCCCGCCCGAGCATCGCCGCAATGCGTCAGTCCGGGGCTTGTGGCACACTGATCTCGTGGACCGGACCGACCTTCTCAAAGAGCTCCGACGTGATCGCACCTCCGACGCGATGCCGCGCCGCCGCGGGCGGCGGCTCCTGCTCGCGGGGGTGGTGCTGCTGGCGCTCGCGGGGGCAGGGTGGCTGGTGGCCGCGCGGGCGACGGTCCCCACCGTCAAGACCGCGGTGGCGCGCGCGACGCGCGGCGACGGGCCGGGCTCCGTGCTCGACGCCAGCGGCTACGTGACGGCGCGCCGGCAGGCCACGGTCTCGGCCAAGATCACGGGCAAGGTCAGCGAGGTCCTGATCGAGGAAGGTCAGCGGGTGGCCGAGCATGCAGTGCTCGCCCGGCTCGACGACACCGAGGCCCGCGCCCAGCTGGCGCTGGCCCAAGCGCAGCTCGTGTCCTCGCGATCCAGGCTCGCCGAGATCGAAGCCATGCTGTCCCAGGCCGCGCGCGATTTCGTCCGGCAGGACGATCTCTTCCGGCGGCAGCTCGTGAGCGAGCAGTCGCTGGACGCCGCGCGGGCCCAGCGTGACATGCTGCGGGCGCGCCTGGCCGCCGCGAACGAAGAGATCCGCGTGGCCCAGGAGTCGGTGGACGTGGCCAAGGTGCAGCTCGACAACACGGTGATCCGCGCGCCCTTCACCGGCGTGGTGGTGGCGAAGTCGGCCCAGCCCGGCGAGATGATCTCGCCGATCTCCGCGGGTGGCGGCTTCACCCGCACGGGCATCGGCACCATCGTGGACATGGACTCGCTGGAGATCCAGGTGGACGTCAACGAATCCTTCATCAACCGCGTCGCGGCGGGCCAGAAGGTGGAGGCGATGCTCAACGCCTACCCCGACTGGAAGATTCCCGGCGAGGTGATCGCCATCATCCCCACGGCGGATCGCACCAAGGCGACGGTCAAGGTGCGCATCGCCATCAAGTCCAAGGACCCGCGGATCGTCCCCGATATGGGGGTGCGTGTGTCGTTCCTGGAGGCCCGGCCCTCCGGCGCGGCGTCGCCGCCGCCGGCGGCGGGCGTGATCGTGCCTCCCGAGGCCGTGCGCGCCGAAGGCAAGGCCTCGGGCGTGGTGTGGGTCGCCGCCGCCGACACCGCCCAGCGCCGAGCGGTGACCCTGGGCGCCGACATCCCGGGCGGCCGTCTCGTCCTGAGCGGCGTCCGCGACGGGGAGCGCGTGATCCTGTCGCCGCCCGAAGGCCTGCGCGACGGCGACGCGGTGAAGCTGGCCGACAAGCCGTGACGTCGGCGTCTTTCGCCGCGGACGAGCCCCTCGTCCAGATCCGCGGCGTCACCAAGCACTACCGGCGAGGGACCGAGCGCATCGAGGTGCTCCACGGCGTCGACCTGGATATCCCGCGGGGCGACTTCGTGGCCCTGATGGGCCCCTCGGGATCCGGCAAGACGACGCTGCTCAACCTGATCGGCGGGCTCGACTCACCCACGTCGGGCAGCATCGCGGTGGACGGTGTGCGCATCGATCGGCTCTCGAGCAGCGACCTCTCGCGCTGGCGCGCCGCGGCGGTGGGCTTCGTCTTCCAGTTCTACAACCTGCTCCCCGTCCTGTCCGCGCAGAAGAACGTGGAGCTGCCGCTGCTCCTCACCGACCTCTCTTCGGGCGAGCGCCGGCGCCGGGCCTTGATCGCGCTGGCGCTCGTCGGGCTCGAGGACCGCGCGCGCCACAAGCCGCGCGAGCTGTCGGGAGGCCAGGAGCAGCGGGTGGCCATCGCCCGCGCCATCGTGACCGATCCCGCTCTGCTGGTCTGCGACGAGCCCACCGGCGATCTCGACCGGGCGACCGCCGACGAGGTGCTGGGCCTGCTCCAGATGCTGAACCGAGAGCACGGCACGACCATCGTCATGGTGACCCACGACCCCAAGGCCGCGGACCACGCGAGTCGCCAGCTCCACCTCGACAAGGGGACGCTGGCCGCCTGAGATGCGCTACCTGCCGCTGCTGCTTGCCGGCCTCTTCCGCAAGAAGACCCGCACGATCTTGACGCTGCTCTCGGTGACGGTGGCGTTCATGCTGTTCGGACTGCTCCAGTCCGTCACGGTGGCGTTCGAATCGGGCGCGGACGCCGCCGACGCCAAGCGACTCCTCACCATCGGGCGCTATTCCATGATCGAGCTGCTGCCGATGTCCTATCTCCGCCGCATCGAGCAGGTGCCCGGCGTGGTGGGAGTGGCCAATGCGGAGTGGTTCGGCGCCCGCTACCAGAACGAGAGCAACGCCTTCCCGGTGTTCGCGGTGGACCCGACCCGGTACCTCGATATGTACCCGGAGTTCGATATTGCCGCTGATCAGCGCGAGGCCTTTGCGAAAACGCGGACGGGAGCGGTGGCCGGCCGCCGGCTCGCCGATCGCTTCGGCTGGAAGGTGGGGCAGAAGCTGCCCATCGCGTCGGAGATCCACCCCAAGATGGACGGCGACATGTCGTGGGAGTTCGACCTGGTCGGCATCATCGACGCCGAGGACCCGGCGGTGCGCGCCAACACCGACATGGTCCTGATCAACGTGGCCTACTTCGACGAGGCCCGGCAGCTCGGCAAGGGCCGCACGGGCTGGTACGTCGTCCGGGTCGCGGACTCGAGCCAGGCGCGGGCGGTCTCGGCCCGCATCGACCGGCTCTTCGCCAACTCGCCCGACGAGACCAAGACCCAGCCCGAGAAGGAATTCGCGGTGGGCTTCGCCAAGCAGATCGGCGACATCGGCGCGCTGATCTCGCGCATCCTCGCCGCGGTGTTCTTCACGATCCTGATCCTCACCGGCAACACCATGGCTCAGTCGCTGCGCGAGCGCATTCCGGAGCTGGCCATCTTGAAGACGCTCGGCTTCTCCGACGTGCGCGTGACCGCGCTCGTTCTGGCCGAGTCCGGGCTTCTGCTGCTCATCGGGGGTGGGGTCGGGATGGGCGCGGCGATCGGCATGCTGCCGTTCCTCAATCAGTCCACCGGCGGCCGCTTCCCGCCGCTGTTCGTCACGGCGGAGACATGGCTGCTCGCCGCCGCGATGGCCGCCGGCCTCGCGCTGGCTATCGGGCTGCCGCCCGCCTGGCGGGCGCACCGGCTGCGCATCGTGGACGCGCTCGCGGGGCATCGCTGATGCGCGCGCTCCGGCAAATCGTCCAGATCACGCTGGTCAATCTGCTCAGTCTGCCCCAGCGCCTGGGCACCTCCCTGGTCGTGATCGTGGGCATCGCCGGCGTGGCTGGCGTGCTCGTGTCCGTGCTCTCCATGTCCGAGGGTTTCCGCCACACCCTGGCGAGCACCGGGCGCGAGGACCGGGTCATCATGCTGCGCGCGGGCTCCGACGCGGAGATGTCGAGCAATGTGTCGCGCGACCAGGCGGTGCTGGTCGGCGCGCTCCCCGCCATCGCGCGCGACGGGGCGGGTCGCCCGCTCGCCTCGGCGGAGCTGGTCGTCATGGTGGACCTGCCCCGCCGCGGCCAAGCCGATCCCAACAACGTGCCGTTCCGCGGCGTGCAGCCGGCCGCCTTCGCCATCCGCGACGAGGTGCGGGTGGTGGAGGGGCGCCCCTTCGACCGTGGCGTTCGGGAAGTCATCGTCGGCCGGCGCGCGGCGCAGCAGTTCGAGGGGCTGACCGTCGGCTCGCGGATCGCCTTCCGCGACAGCGACTGGACGGTGGTGGGGATCTTCTCGAGCGGAGGCGATGTGCACGAGTCCGAGATCTGGGCCGACGCCGAGGCGGCCGCCTCCGCCTACCGCCGCACGGGCTTTCAGTCCGTGACCGCCCGGCTCGCCGACGGCGAGAGCGCGGGCCTCGCCGATCTCACCGCGTCGATCGCGCGCGACCGCCGCCTCTCCATGACGGTGTTTCGCGAGCCGGAGTACTACGCCAAGCAGTCCAAGGTACTCACCACCCTGATCAACGTGCTGGGCTACACGGTGGCCGCGTTCATGGCGGTGGGGGCGACGTTTGGGGCGCTCAATTGCATGTACTCCGCCATCGCGAGCCGTCAGGTGGAGATCGCCACCCTGCGCGCCATCGGTTTCGGCAGCACGCCGGTGGTGGTGTCGGTGCTGATCGAGGCGTTGGTGCTCGCGCTGCTGGGCGGAGCCCTCGGGGGCGGTCTCGCGTATCTCTACTGCGACGGCGCCACGCTCTCCACCCTCAACTTCGACACGTTCTCGCAGGTCGCCTTCGACTTCCGCGTGACTCCGGGATTGATCCTGCGCGGGATCGCATGGGCCCTGGTGATCGGCGCCCTCGGAGGCCTTCCGCCCGCCATCCGCGCGGCACGTTTGCCCGTGACCCTCGCGCTCCGCGCAGGGTAGCGGCCGATCCTTCCCGCCTGAACGTGAGCTTGTCGCCCGGGCTGATCGGGGAAATCTGCGTGGTGACGTTACCCGGACCGCGGCGGCCCCACCCGCGAGCTTGAGAAAGTCGCGCCGGCCCAGGCCCACCGCGCGCGCCTGCGGGTCCGACACGCGGCGGTATCTCGTAGCTGTCGCTCTTCACGTCGAAGTCGCCCCCGGCGAGGCCGTCGGTGTCGGTCTTGATCGCCTAGGCCAGCACCTTGTCGACCGCGACGGCATAGCCGGACATGGAGGGCCCCCTTATTGATCCTATTCCGCGGTGCGAGTCACGCGCCATGCGGCGCGACCGGGGGGGGGTACCGCGAGGACTCGGCGCTCGCGAGCTATTTCGTGAGGTACGCCCGGGCCGCCGCCACCTCGGCTCGGTCCGCATCGGCCTTCTGGCCGAGCTCGGCCACGCGCTCGTAGTACCGGCGCGCCTTCGCGGCATCGCCGGCAGTCTCGGCGGCCCGGGCTGCCCCGAAGAGCGCAGCGAGGCGATTGGGATCGATCTTCTGCGAGGCCTCGAACTCCGTGAGGGCCGCCTCCGGTTGTCCCTGGGCCAGCAGCATCTCGCCCAGGAGCTCGCGAGCCGGTTTGATGGCGCCCGGCGTGACCGGGTGCTTTTCCGTCGCGGCCTCGAGCTCGGCGGCCGCGCGCATCAGCGCCACCGCCTGCGCGGGACGGCCCTCCGCCTGGGCAAGCCAGGCCTCGACGCCGCGCCGCTGGATCTCCGCTTGCTCCGCCCAGTACCCGTTCTTCGCCGCCACCATGCCGTCGCGGAGCCCCTCCAGCCGGACGAGCGCCTCGCGAGCGCCCGCGGCGTTGCCGCTCCGTGCCGCGCCCAGGCCGCGCGCGAACCAGTGGATGGACTCGGCCTGTGGGAAGCGCTGCCACCCGAGATCGGCCGGGTGCAGGGTGAGCGCGGCGGCATCGGAGAAGCGGCTGCGCTCGAGCGTGTAGCGCGCGGGGATGGCCGCGAAGGCGAACGCCGCGACGAAGTTGTCGATGTCGATGTTGCGTATGGCGCTGACCTCGTCCGCCACCGCGCGCGCTTCCCGGTCGCGTCCGAGCTGCAAGTAGCCGTAGGTCAGATAGTCCATGGCGTGGAGCGCGTTGTACGTCGAGTAGCCGCCCTGCGCCGCGCCGAGCTCGCTCATCGCCGCCTTGGCGGAGGCGCGGTTGGACTCGATGGACTCCTCCCAGGCGCCCACGCGCGTAAAGATGTGAGACGGCATGTGGAGCGCGTGGGGCGACGAGGGCGCGATGGAGGCGAAGCGGTGCGCGGCGGGGAGGCCCTTCGCGGCGATGAGCGGGAAGTCGTAGCTATGGATCAGGTAGTGGGCCACGCCCGGGTGGTCGGG
>Ga0111538_10008110_pt1 | contig 14097 bp, 10 predicted proteins | sample SoiMethybrSBSTD1_FD_79669 | JGI IMG/M metagenome (GOLD analysis project Ga0111538, IMG submission 79669) | Bulk soil microbial communities from a Populus tree surrounding site in Tennessee, USA - Soil MetaG P. TD hybrid SBSTD1 (version 2)... | ecosystem: Environmental > Terrestrial > Soil >... | reverse complement strand
GCCTGGACCATGAGCTCGGGCCGGCCCACGACCTCGAAGCTGAAGTCCGCGCCCCGCCCCGCGGTGAGGGCCCGGACCGCCTCGACGGGATCGGCGTCGGAGGGATCGACCCCGTGGGTGGCGCCCACCCCGATGGCGGCCGCGCGGCGGGAGGCCTCGGGATCGACGGCGATGATCGTCGCCGCCCCCGCGATGCGGGCGCCCTGGATCACCGACTGGCCGACGCCGCCGCAGCCGATGACCGCCACGCTGGCACCCGGGGTCACGCCGGCGGTGACCAGCGCCGAGCCCAGGCCGGTGGTGACCCCGCAGCCCAGCAGGGCGAGCTGGTCGTCGGGCAGGTCGGTCTCGACCGGGATCAGCGAGGCCTCGTCCACCACCATGGCTTCGGCGAACGAGCCGCAGCCGCACACCGCGCGGGCGGCGCGGCCGTCGGGCAGGGCGAACCGGGAGGTGGCCAGGATGCCCGGGCCCCGCTCGCAGTGGTTGGACATGCCGTTGACGCACCACCAGCAGGACCCGCACGCGGGCGAGACCGCGGCCAGCACCCGGTCGCCGGGGCGCACCCGGCGCACTTCGGGGCCGATCTCCTCGACCTCGCCGCAGGCCTCGTGGCCGGGCACGATGGGCAGCGGCAGGGGCGAACGCCCGGCGATCACGGTCAGGTCGGTGTGGCAGATGCCGCTGGCCGCGATGCGGACCAGCACGTCCCGCGGGCCCAGGCCGGCGGGCTCCAGGTCCTCCACCACCAGCGGCTCACCCGGCTCGTAGGCGACGGCGACCCTCATGCCCAGCCCGCCACCGGCACGCCCCCCTTGACCACGGTGCCCACGCGGGCGGGATCGAGCAGGACTCGGATGTCGGCGGTGGGGTCACCGTCCACCACCACCAGGTCGGCCAGGTAGCCCTCCTCGATCCGGCCCAGGCGCTCGCCGACGAGCGGCCCGGCGTTGTCGGTGGCGGTCAGCAGGGCCTCCAGCGGTGAGAAGCCGACGAGCTCGACGTAGGCGGCCAGCTCGGCCGCGTAGGTCCCGTGCCGGGTCCACTGGTGGCCGAAGTCGCCCCCGGCCACGATGCGCACGCCGTTGCTGTGCAGCTTGCGGTAGCCGTCGATCGACGCCTGCAGCTCCTCGGGGTACAGCGCGTCGGTGACCCGCTCCCGGCTGATGCCATAGGGCTCGGCCGCCCCCTCGACCACGGCCCGCAGGTAGTGCAGGCCGGGGCAGACCCAGACGTCGTCGCGAGCGGCGGTGAGCTCGGTGATGGCGGCGTCGTCCAGGTAGGTGGCGTGGTGGACGATGCGCACGCCGTTGCGCACGGCCAGGCGGACACCCTCGGTGCTGCGGGCATGGGCGGTGACGAAGGCGCCGTGGGCGGCCGCCTCCTCGACGGCCGCCGCCACCATGGCGTCGTTCATGTACGTCACCTGCGACGGCTGGCCGGGCACGATCCCGTCGCCCGACACCATGAGCTTGATCACCCGCACGCCCAGCTCGCACTGGCCGCCGACGATCCGGCGCATGTCCTCGGGACCGTCCACCTCGGTGAGCGTCGGGGCACCGATGGCCCCCCGCTGGGTGATCATGGCGCCCGAGGCCCACAGGCGGGGCCCGGGGATGCGGCCGCGGTCGATGGCCTGGGAGATGACCGCGTCGACCCGGGGCTTGAGCGCCCCGGCCCCGATGAGCAGTGTGTAGCCCCAGCGCAGGTAGGTGGCCACCACCGCCGCGACCTCGAGGGCGTGCTCGTCGTCGGGCATGGCCGCGATCTCGGGGTGGTCGAACACGAAGTCGAGTGGCCAGGAGATGTGGGTGTGGGCGTCGCACAGGCCGGGCAGCACGCTGGCTCCGGCCACATCGACCACCCGGCCGGACGCGGGGTCCACCGGCGCCCGACCGGGGAACACGCCGGCGATGCGGTCGCCCTCGATCAGCACGTCGCCGTCGAAGGGGCGCACGCTCGGGTCGCCCGAGCAGGTCACCACCCGGGCGTGGCTGAGCAGCGTGCGGTCGGGGGCCGTCATGCCGACCGGGGCCCGGGCGTGAAGGTGATGGGCACGGTCAGCGGTGCCCGGTTGAGCACGGAGTGGAACGGGATGGGCTCGTCGGTCGCCAGGCGCAGGCCGTCCAGCCGGGTCACCACCTCCTCCAGGGCGATCCGCACGTTCATGCGGGCCAGGTTGGAGCCGGCGCAGCGGTGCGGCCCGGCGCCGAAGGTGAGGTGGCGGTTGCTGGCCCGGTTCGGATCGAAGTCTGCCGGGCACGGGAACTCGCCCTCGTCGCGGTTGGCCGAGGCCCAGTAGATGAGCACCTTGTCACCCTCGCGTATCTGCCGGCCGCCGATCTCGGTGTCGTGGGTGGCGGTGCGGGCGATGGCGACGAACGACGTCTCCAGCCGCAACAGCTCCTCGATGGCGTCGGCGATGCGCTCGGGCTCGCGCCGCAGCAGGGCGGGGATCTCGGGCTCGTGGCAGAGGCGGATCATGACCTGGCCCAGGACGCCGGCGGTGGTGTCGAGCCCGCCGAGGATGAGCAGCTGGACGACCCCGATGGCCTCCTCGTCGGTGATGGGCCGGCCCTCGATCTCGGCTGCGATCACGGCGTCGACCACGTCGCCCTGGGGCGGCTCGTGGCGGCGCTGCTCCAGGAGGTCGCTGATCCAGCGGTACATGTAGGCCCAGGCGTCGCGGGCGTCGGGGTTGTTGGGCACCGAGGCCGAGGTGGCCTTCGCGTTGATCTCGGCCAGCTGGTCCGACGGGGCGTTGAGCACGAGGTCGAAGAAGGCCAGGCCGGGGAAGGGCCGGGCGAAGTCGGCCATGAAGTCGCAGGCCCCCGCCTCCACGAAGCCGTCGAGCAGCCGCGTCACCAGGTCCCGGGTCGGCCCCTCGTAGGCGGCCACGACCGCGGGGGTGAACCAGGCGTTGATCAGCCGCTTGTACTCGCGGTGCAGGGGTGGGTCGAGGTGCTCCGGGATGGCCCTGACCACCATCTTGGTCGCGGGCACCGACACGCCCTGGGCCGAGCTGAAGGTGCGCCAGTCCTGCGCCACCCGCAGCACGTCCTCGTAGCGGGTGAGCACCCAGAACCCGCCGTGCTCCTCGCTGTAGGCCACGGGGTGGTCGGCCCGCATGGTCGCCAGGGTCTCGTGCAGGCTCTGTGCCAGCTCCGGCGAGGTGTGGTCGAAGCCGTGCGCGCACCACTCGGCGGAGAGCATCGCGTCACCTTAACATGTGAGCGATCACTTTCTCAGAGGCCCGCGGGCAGCCCGATGCTCCGGGGCTCCAGGTACCCGGCCAGCCCTTCCGGGCCCAGCTCACGGCCGAGGCCCGACTGCTTGAACCCGCCGAACGGGACCGCCGGGAAGGGCGGGTAGGACCCGTTCACGGCAATGCTGCCGGTGCGCACGCGCTGGGCCGTCGCCAGGGCGCGGGCCGGGTCCGCGCTCCACACCCCACCCGACAGCCCGTACTGCGAGTCGTTGGCGATGCGCACGGCCTCGTCGTCGCCTTCGTAGGCGATCAGGCACAGCACCGGCCCGAAGATCTCCTCCTGCGCCACCCGCATGCCGTTGTCCACGTCACCCAGGATGGTGGGCGGGACGTACCAGCCCCGCGGCAGGTGCTCGGGACGCCGGCCGCCGGTCACCACCCGGGCCCCGGCCTCGACCGCGGACCCGATGTAGCCCTCCACCCGGTCCCGCTGCCGCTCGGCCACCAGCGGTCCGACCACGGTGGCCGGATCGTGCGGGTCGCCGTAGGGGACTGCCGCCGCGGCCGCAGCGGCAGCGTCGAGCGCCTCGGCGTAGCGCGAGCGGGGCACGAGCAGGCGGGTGTGAGCGCCGCACGACTGGCCGGCCAGGTGCATGGTGCCGCCCACCACCCGCGGCACGACGGTGCCCAGGTCGGCGTCGTCGAGCACGACGGCAGCCGACTTGCCGCCCAGCTCCAGCGAGACCCGCTTCACCTGCTCGGCGCACAGGCTCATGATCCGCCGCCCGGCCGCGGTCGATCCGGTGAACGCCACCTTGTCCGTGCCCCGGTGGGTGACCAGGTGCTCGCCCAGGTCACGCCCGCCCGGGACCACGTTGACCACGCCCGCGGGCACGCCCGCCTCGTCCAGGGCCTCGGCCAGCACGAAGTTGCTGAGCGGGGCCTCGGGCGGCGGCTTGACCACCGCGGTGCAGCCGGCCGCCAGCGCCGGGGCCAGCTTCCAGGCGGACAGCATGACCGGAGAGTTCCAGGGCACGATGGCGGCGACGACCCCGACCGGCTCCTGGGTCACCAGGCCGCTGCGGTCACCCGCCTCGACCCGGCGCTCGAAGGCGAAGCTGCGGATCAGGTCCGCGTAGTAGCGGAACACCGGCGCCACCAGGCCGGTCTGAGACGCGGTGGCCTGGCTGACGGGGCAGCCCATCTCGTCCACGGTCACGCCCGCGATGTCCGCCGCCCGCTGGGCCAGCAGGTCGGCGGCGCGTGCCAGCACGCCGGCCCGCTCGTCCGGCGCCATGGCCGGCCAGGGACCGTCCTGGAACGCGGCCCGGGCCGCGGCGACGGCGCGGTCGCCGTCCGCGTCCGTGGCCCGGGGCGCCTGGCCGACGACCTCCTCGGTGGACGGCGACACCACCGGAAAGGTCCCGCCCCCGGCGGGGGCCACCCAGCGGCCGCCGATGTAGAGGTCGCGCCTGTGCATCAACCGGTCGTCCACGCGACCCGTGGCTACCATATTGAGCGAACGCTCGCTAAATTGCCGGGGTGGACCTGCTGCTGCGACATGCCTCGTTGATCGACGGGACGGGTGACCCCGCCCGCATGGCCGACGTCGCGGTGACCGGTTACCGCATCTCCGCCGTCGGTCCCCCCGGCGAGCTGGCACCGCCCTCGCCCCGCGCCGAGGTGGTCGAGCTCGACGGCCTGGCCCTGGCCCCAGGCTTCATCGACGTCCACACCCACTACGACGCCCAGGTCCTGTGGGACCCCGACCTCACCCCGTCGAGCTGGCACGGGGTGACGAGCGTGGTCATGGGCAACTGCGGCTTCGGCGTGGCCCCCACCCGGCCCGAGCACCGCGACACGATCGTGCGCACGCTCGAGAACGTCGAGGGCATGTCGATGGAGGCGTTGAACGCCGGGATCGACTGGTGCTTCGAGACGTTCCCCGAGTACCTGGTGGCCTTGGCACGGCGGCCCATGCGGCTCAACGCCGGTGCCTTCATCGGCCACACGCCGCTGCGGCTGTTCGTGCTGGGCGGGGAGGAGCGTCCCGCCACCGGCGACGAGGTCGAGGCCATGCGCCGCCTCGTGCACGAGGCGATGGACGCGGGCGCGCTCGGGTTCTCGACCTCCCGCCAGCCCGCCCACCAGGGCGCGTTCGGCCGCCCCGTGCCCAGCCGGTTCGCCGAGACCGACGAGGTCTACGCCCTGGCCGGAGTCCTGGGCGAGCTGGGCCGCGGCGTCGTGCAGGTGTCCATCGGGCCCGGGCTGTTCGTCGACCAGTTCTCCGAGCTGGCGGTGGCCCACGGCGTGCCGGTCACCTGGACCGCGCTGGTGGCGCGGGCCGACAAGCCCGGCGCCGCCCTGCGCACCGTGGAGCGGGGCGCGGCCCTGCCCGGCGAGGTCTACCCCCAGATCGCGTGCCGGCCGATCGTCATGCAGATCACCATGACCGACCCGGTCCCCCTGGCCGAGATCGACGTCTGGAAGGAGGTGCTGGCCCTCCCGCGCCAAGAGAGGTCCGCCCTCTACACCGACACGGCCTGGCGCGACCGGGCCCGGCCCGCCACCCTCGACGCCTGGAGCCACCGCTGGCCCAAGACCAGTGTGGAGGAGACCGGCGCCCACGCGGACGCGGTGGGCATCCCGCTCGACCGGCTGGCCGAGGCGCGGGGCACGACGCCGTTCGACCTGATGCTCGACCTGGCGCTCAGCGACGGGATGGCCACCCGGTACCGCATCGTCCTCGACAACGACGGCGACGACGAGATCGGCGACCTGCTGGCCGACCCGCGCACGCTGCTCGGCCTCTCCGACGCCGGGGCCCACGCCAGCCAGCTGTGCGACGCCTGCTTCTCGACCCATCTGCTGGGCCACTGGGTGCGGGAGCGAGGGGCGCTGTCCCTGGAGGAGGCGGTCTGGCGCCTGACCGGACATCCCCACCAGGCCTTCCGCATCCCGGGGCGCGGGCTGGTGCAGGAGGGCTACTTCGCCGACCTCGTCGCCTTCGACCCCGAGCGCGTCGGCTGCACGCCGGTGGAGCGGGTCGGCGACCAGCCCGGCGGCGCCGACCGCCTGGTCGTCCGCAGCACCGGCGTGGAGCACGTCTGGGTCAACGGGGTCATCACCCGCCGGGCGGGGGAGGACGTCCCGGACGCCGCCCCGGGTCGCCTGCTGCGCCGCTAGCGGGCTCGGGCCCGGCCCGGCGGTTCGAGCTGGTAGAGCTCGGTGGCGGTGTGCTGCAGCACCTTGCCCACCACCTCGTCGGGCATCCCGCCGAGCGACCGCTCGATCACGTCGCGCGGGCTGGGCGACTCCGACGCCGGCCCCGGGGACAGGCTGGTGGCGTGGGGGAAGTCGGTCTCGAACATGAGGTTGTCGGCCAGCTTGTCCATCACCGCTCGCACCGAGTCCTGCTCGAACCAGTACATGCCGAACACCTGGCGGTAGAGGTACTCGCTCGGCAGCAGGCGATCGGGGTAGTCCTTGTGCGCCCCGACGTTGAGCCACTGCCAGTCCATGCTCTCGGCGAGGAAGGGCAGCCAGCCGGCGCCGTTCTCGACCGACACGAACTTGAGCCCGGGATAGCGGTGGCACACGCCGCTCAGGACCACCTCGGCGATGTTCTGGGCGTTGCCCAGCAGCACCAGTGAGCTCTCGCGGGTGAAGTCCATCTTCTTGGACTGGTCCACCGCACCCTTCAGGTCGTCGGGGCTGCTGAGGAACCCGACGTGGAAGTTCATGCTCAGGCCCATCTCCTGGGCCTGGCCCAGCAGCGGCTCCCAGTGGTCGTCCACCAGCCGGGGCAGGCCGACCTTGTCGTAGCGGGCCGCGAACAGGACGCCTTTGTGGCCCAGACCGTAGGCCCGGACCATCTCGGCCACGGACGCCTCGATGTCCCAGAAGGGCAGCATCATCATGGGGATGAGCCGGCGGCGGTCGGCCGAGCACCACTCGACCAGCCAGTCGTTGTAGGCCCGCACGCAGTCGGTGGCCAGCTCGGCCGGCATGTTGTTGAGGAACACGTGGCTGTGGAACCCCAGGATGTTGGGGTACAGCACCTGGTAGTGGACGCCGACCTCGTCCATGTAGTCGAGCCGCGCCCGGGCGTCGACGGCCGGCAGGAACGCGTCGGCCAGCCGCCGGGGATGCGACGGCGGGTATTCGGGCCAGCAGGCCTGGGCGAAGGCACCCACGCCGTACAGCTTCTGGTCGCCGATGTACCAGTAGTCCTCCTGGCGGCGCTCGTGGAACCGCACGTGCGGCACCAGGTCACCCCAGCGGGACGAGACGCGCGAGGTCCACAGGTCGGGGGGCTCGATGATGTGCGAATCCACGTCGGCCACCGCGTAGCGCTCGCACAGGGGAACCCCTGCGTCGTGGTAGGCCATCCGCGCAGCTCCTATCCATCGAGCGAATCCATCAAGCGAAGTCCGTAAGCGAGTGTTCGCTCACTAACTATAGTCCCGCGGGGCCGATCGTCCGCAATGGCGGCGTGGTGGGCCAGGGGACGGCACGGTTGGTGATGAGCAGGGCATCGGGCAGCTCGACCGTGGCCGTGACGCCGAAGCCGCGGGCGCTGTGCAGCCGGACGCCGATGCCGTGGCGGGCTGCCAGGTTCCCGGCCACGTAGTGCCCGAGGTACTTGGAGGGCGCGATGGTGAACGACTCGGCGCCGGCGAGGCGCCGGTTGGCGGCCTCGATCTCCTCCGCGGGCATGCCGAGCCCGGAGTCGACGACGGCCACCGCGTACCCGCCGTGCCGGGGTGCGCCGTGGACCTCGACCTTGCGGTCCAGGGGCGAGAACACCAGCGCGTTCTCGATGAGCTCGGCCAGCAGATGGGCCAGGTCGGCCGCGGCGGAGCCCGTGATGGTGGCGGCGGAGTCCACGTGGAGGACGACCCGCTGGAAGTCCTCGACCTCGCCGACCGCGGCGCGCACGACATCCGAGACCCGCAGCGGCTCGGTCCAGCGCCGGGGCGGGTCGATGCCCGCCAGCACCAGCAGCGACTCCGCGTTGCGGCGCATGCGGGTGGCCAGGTGGTCCAGCCGGAACAGGTTGGCCAGGACGTCGGGATCGGTCTCGTTGGTCTCCAGCTGGGTGATGAAGTCGAGCTGGCGGCCGAGCAGGTTCTGGTTGCGCCGGCCCAGGTTCACGAAGCTGTCGGCGATGTTGCGGCGCAGCACGGCCTGCTCGATGGCCAGGTCGAGTGCCGAGTCCTGCACCGTGTTCAGCGCGGCCGCCACGTCGGCCACTTCGTCGCGGGTCCTGACCTCCACCGGAGCCACCTCGGGCACGTGCACGTCCTCGCCGAACGGGGTCTCCAGGATGTGCGCCACCGCCCTCGGCAGGCGCCGCTCGGCCATGTCCTTGGCCTGGCGGGTCAACGAGCGGAGCGGCCGCGTGATCGACAGGGACACCACCACCGTGAGGGCCACGGCCGTGCCGAAGGTCAGCACCATCAGCAGCCCGAGGCGCTTCTCCCGGCTCGACGCCGTCTCGTTCAGCACGTCGGCGCGCGCCTGGAGCGCGTCGGCCACCTGGTCGCGGTAGCTGACGTAGGCGAGCTCGTCGTTCTCCCCGGTGACGTCCAGGCCCGCCAGCAGCGTGGGGACGTCGATCTGCCCGGTCTCGACCGCCTGCGCCGACTGCTCGTCGAGGGTCTGGGTGAAGTCCGCCGGGAACTGCTGGCGGGCGATGTCGGCGAACACGCCCTTGGGCGAGCGCAGCTGGTCGGACTGGCGCCGGAACGCGTTGAGGAGCTTGGCCACGTCGGCGATCTCGGTCGGGAGGTTGAAGCCGGGCGCGTCGCCCTCGGCGGTCGGCACCGTGGCCGGGAACACCAGGGCGTTGGCGAGCTGGGGGACGGTCTCGAGCTGGCGGGTGAGCGTCTCGCTCAGGCGGGCGGCCTGGCGCAGCTCCGGGTCGTCCATGGCCACCGAGATGCGGGACATGCCTCCCATGAACGGCTCGATCAGCGCGGTGTACTCGTCGAACACGCCGGTGCTCGCGCCGATGTTCTGCATGCCGAGCTGCGCGCCGGCAGTCTCGGCATCGATCCGCTGGCGCAGCGCCTGCCGGCCGGCGAGGCTGTCCAAAGCGGTGGAGTAGGCGGCGCTGGCGGCCTCGCCGCGGCGGTCCAGCTCCTGCTCGAACTGGTCGAGCGCGGCGTCGGTGTCGGCTCGGGTCGCTTCGAAGCCGATGCTCTCCAACCGCAGCTGGTCCTGGACCCCGACCATGTAGGCCGTGGCCCAGTTGCGCTCGTTCTGCAGGGCGGTGATGAGGCCGTTGGGGCCGACCGTGGCCGCGGCGAGGTTGGTCTGGTCCCGGATCTCGGAGGCATTGCGGGCCAGGCTGCCCACCTCGATCACGGTCACGATGCCCATGGCCACCAGCGGGACGCTGAGGGCCAGGGCCAGTTTCAGGCGGATGGGCAGGCGCATCTACGGCTCCGGAACGGCGCGCAGGTGCGCCGCCATCATGAGGGGGGTCACGCTGAGCACGCCCGAGTCGACGGGCAGGGTGACACCGGTGATCCAACGGGCTTCGTCGCTGGCGAGGAAGCAGGCGGCAAAGGCGACGTCCCAGCCGGTGCCGGGGGTGCCGAGCAGGCCGGCTTCGTTGCGCAGCGTGTTCATGTACTCGGTGCGGGGCCCCTGGCCCGACACCGACAGCACCATGGGCGTGGTGATGTGGCCCGGGGCGATCGCGTTGACCCGGATCCCCTGGCGGCCGTGGGAGTACGCCATGTCGACGGTCATGGCGCTCAGCCCGCCCTTGGCGGCCGAGTAGGCCACGGTCCCGTCGCCGCGCAGGGCCGAGATCGACGAGATGTTGACGATGGCGCCGCCGCCCCGGGCCGCCATCGGCGGGACCGAGTGCTTGCACGCCAGGAAGGCGGTCCGCAGGTTGACGGCGAAGGCCCGGTCCCAGGCCTCCTCGCTGGTGTCGACCACGGTGCCCACCGACGCGAGCCCGATGTTGTTGACCAGGATGTCGAGCCGCCCGTACGCCTCCAGGGTGGCCTGCACCATGGCCTCGCAGTCGGCGGCGCGGGTGGCGTCGGCTGCGAAGACCAGGGCTTCGCCGCCCTCGTCCTCGATCATCCGCAACGTGTCCTCGGCCCGCTCCGCGTGCAGGTCGACCAGCACGACCCGGGCGCCTTCGCGCGCCAGGACGACGGCAGTGGCCTTCCCGGTGCCCACGCCGGGCCCGGGCGTCGAGCCGGCTCCGGTGACGATCGCCACCTTGCCCTCGACGCGGCCGGCACGTTCCCCCATGAAGCTCCTTCCCCTTCCCTGTGTCCCCAGTGCTCTAACGCGACCATCGCGTCAGCAGTGCCGCGCCGGCCTCGATGCCGCCCACGTTGGTGATCGCCACCACCTCGGCTCCCGGGACCTGCCGGTCCCCGGCTTCCCCCCGGAGCTGGCGCACCGCCTCGGCCGTGTGGCCGAAGCCGGCGTGCAGCCGGCCTCCGGACAGCTGGCCGCCCCAGGTGTTGAGCGGGAGCTCCCCGTCCAGGGCGATCCGCTTGCCCCCCTCGACGAACCCGCCGGCCTCCCCGGTCCCGCAGAAGCCCATCGCCTCCAACCACCACACCGCCTCGATGGAGAAGCCGTCGTAGAGCTGGGCCGCGTCGACGTCCGCCGGGCGCAGGTCCGTGCGGGCCCACAGCGCGGCGCCGGTGGCGTGGCCCACCCGGCCCATGTCCTCCCACTGGTCCCAGGACGGCCGGCCGTCGATTACGCCCGCCATGGCCTCGATGCGTACCGGCGCCCGCAGGTCCGCCGCGGTCTCGGCCGCCGACACCACGACCGCGGTGGCCCCGTCGACGGGGACGTCGCAGTCGTACAGGCAGAGCGGCCACGAGATCATGCGCGCCGCCACGTAGTCGTCCACGGTGAGCGGCGTCCGGTAGACGGCGTCGGGGTTGAGCGCGGCATGGGCCCGCTGGGTCACCGGGATCCACGCCAGCTGCTCGCGGGTGAGCCCGTAGTCGTGCATGTAGCGGGTGGCGAACGGCGCCACCTGGGTGACGGGGGAGAGCATGCCCACCGGGAGCAGCCAGGCCAGAGGGCCTTCGGCCTCGGGGTGGATCGACCCGTAGGCGGGCCGGCCGCCGGCGTGGCGAGCGGCGCTGCCCTCCTTGACCGTGCGCCACACCACCGCGTGGCGGGCCTGCCCGGTGGCCACGGCCTGGGCGGCGCCGTAGAACGGCAGGCTCATGCCCTCGACCTGGCCCTGCCGCCACGTGGTCGTCACCCGCAGGGCGTCCTGGACCTCGTACAGGTCCCCGTTGGCGTAGCCGGGCAGGTTGGCCTTGCCGCCCCCCGGGAACATGGCCAGGCCGTCGATGTCGTCGACGGTCAGGCCGGCGTCGGCCACCGCGGCCAGGATGGCGTCCAGCGTGAGCTGGAAGCCGGAGCGGTCGACCTGCCGGCCGATGGCCGACTGGCCCACCCCGGATATCACCGCCCGCTGCTCGAGCAGCTCCGTCCCCGTCACGCGTCGCCGCGCCCGGCTGTGAAGCTGGGGATCGCGAAGCCGCCGGGACCGGGCTCGAAGCCGGCCTCGACCTCCGTGCCGATGGCGACGTCGTCGGGCGGGCAGCCGCGCAGACGGCCGGCCACCCGCACGCCGGGATGGTCGGGGAACTCGACCAGCACGACCGCGTAGGGCACCTCCAGGTCGGGGAGCCAGCGCTGGTGGTTCACCGTGTAGCTGTAGACGACGCCGCGCCCGGTGACCTCGACGGGAGCCACGTCCCGGCTCCGGCACGCCCGGCACATCCCCCGAGGCGGGAAGGTGTCGGCCCCGCAGGCCGCGCAGCCGTCGACCACGAGACGGCCGTGGCGAGCCGCCTCCCAGAACGCCGCGGACTCGCCCGTGACGGCAGGAGGAATACCGGTTGTCGCGTCGCTGTCTCCCCGCATTGGCCCTGCCCGGCCTTCCCCTCAGCGAGTGTCACTCTCAGTGCACGAGAATGTAGATTCCCTCAGGCTCATTGCCAAGCTGCAGCATTTAGTGAGTGAACAGTTGCTATCTTCAGGGCCTGTGCCCGGCGATTCCATCAGCTTCGGTGCGGCTGCGCTCCCCGAGCCCGAGCGGGACTGGCTGGCCGCCGCCGAGCGCCTGCCCATCGCGTCGCTCTGGCAGGGCGGCCATGTCCTGCCCCGCCAGCCGACCGGTGAGGCCATCACCCGGCTCGCCCTGCTCACGGCCTGGACCGAGCGGGTGCGGGTCGGCACTGCCGTCCTCCTGCTGCCGCTCTACCACCCGGTGCTGGTGGCCAAGCAGGTGGCCGACCTCGACGCCTGGTCGGGCGGGCGGGTGTCACTGGGCGTGGGCGTCGGTGGCGAGTTCCCCGAGGAGTTCGAGGCACTGGGCGTCGCGGTGGCCGAGCGCGGGCCCCGCACCGACGAGGCGATGGGCGTGCTGCGGGCGCTGTGGTCCGGCGATCCCGTCACCCACCACGGCCGGTTCTTCGACCTCGACGACGTACGGCTCGTCGCTGTGGCACCCTCCGGTCCCGGTGGCCGATCCGGTGGTCCGCCACTGGTGGTGTCGGGGCGCCAGCCGCCGGCCATGCGGCGGGCCGCGCGCCTGGGCGACGGTTGGATGCCCTACCTGGTGTCGGCGGGCGCGTACGCCCGCTCGGTAGAGGCCATCCGGGCCGAGGCCTCCCGCGCCGGCCGCCACCTGGCCGGATTCGAGTGGCTGCTGTTCCTCTACTGCTCCATCCGCCAGGACGGCGACCGGGCGCGAGCGGATGTCGCCCGCTTCCTGGGCCGGGCCTATGGCGACAAGCCCGCGGCCCAGCTGGCACGCATCGCTCCCGCGGGTACCCCTGAGGAGGTGGCGGTGCAGCTCCAGGCCTATGTCGACGCGGGCGCCCGGCACATCGTCATCGCCCCCGCCGCACCCGCTGACACCCTGGAGGTGGTCACCTTGGCCGCGCAGGAGGTTCTGCCCCGGCTCCGGATGCCCGCGGCCGCGGAGGTGGGACCGTGAGCGGGCCCTGCTCCGACCTGACGGTTGTCGAGGTGGCCGTGGGGGTGAGCGACCTCGGCCTCGGCCTGGCGGGCGGCGTGCCCGGCATGATCCTCGCCGACCTGGGCGCGAACGTGACGCGGGTGGTCGGCGGTGATGCGCCGCCGATCGACGAGCATCTGCCCTGGGGCCGGGCGTGGCACCGGGACAAGCGGATGGCCGTCACCGACGACGCGGGCGAGATCCGCGCCCTGCTGGGTGAGGCCGACGTGGCGTTCGTCTACGGGCCCGAGGACTTGGTGGAGGGCCGGGGACTGGGCTGGCGAGACCTGCGCGAGACCAGCACCACGCTGGTCTACGCCCGCTGCCGCCCCAGCCGCACCGCGACGGGCACGGTCGAGGACTTCGGGCTGCTGGTGGAGGCGCGCTCGGGCTTCTGCACCCAGCTGGCCGGGCACCGGCCCGGTCCCATCTTCGTGGACGTGCGGGCGCCCGGGGCGGGCACCGCGCTCCTACTGACCACCTCGGCCCTCGCCCTCTTGCGGCGCCGCGCGCTCACCGGCGAGGGCGGGTGGGCGGAGACGTCGCTCTATGACGGCATGCTCGCCACCCTCGGTTGCATGATCGGCCGGTCGGAGCGGGCCGCGCCCGAGATCGAGGGGTATTGGGAGAAGGGCTCGACCTTCCCCGCCTTCCTCTACCGCTGCGCCGACGGCGAGCTGCTGCAGATCTGGTTCGGCGGCAAGGGCATGTACCCGGCGCTGCTCGAGGTCCTGGGGGACGAGCCCAGCGACGAGGGCTACTACATCGACCAGGCCACCGGAGCGCTCGGCCGCCGGGCCGCCTCCTGGGCGACGATCTTCGCCACCGAGCCCCGCGACGCCTGGATCGAGCGCCT
>Ga0111538_10008109_pt1 | contig 14097 bp, 10 predicted proteins | sample SoiMethybrSBSTD1_FD_79669 | JGI IMG/M metagenome (GOLD analysis project Ga0111538, IMG submission 79669) | Bulk soil microbial communities from a Populus tree surrounding site in Tennessee, USA - Soil MetaG P. TD hybrid SBSTD1 (version 2)... | ecosystem: Environmental > Terrestrial > Soil >... | reverse complement strand
CGCCACGAAACGACCAAACGCGGCCTCGCTGACCGGCAGCCTCGGGTGGGCGCGCCGACCGCGCGCGTAGAGCGCCCCGAGCGATCCCGCCAGCTCGGCCGTGTCGTAGGTCGTCGCGCCCATCGCGCTCGTCGCCGTCGCCTGGTGGAACGCCCGCAGGAGTGCGCTCATCGCGCGCTATCCTGCCACGGAAATCCGGCGTAGCGTTGGCGCGCGGTGACGGCGGGTTGTCTAGACGAGAGCACGGTGCTCGCGTTCCTCGGCGGTACGCTGCTGCCCGACGCGCGGTCGACGGTTGAAAAGCACATCACAACGTGCAGCGCCTGCGCGGATCTGGTCACATGGACCGCGACCGATCAGGCGAGCAGCACGATGCGCCTGCCCGGACAGGAGGGCCGCCCGTTCGTCGGCCAGTTGCACCCCGGCGCGCGCGTCGGCCGCTACCAGATCCTGGGCGCCGTCGGACGCGGTGGCATGGGCGAGGTCTACGCCGCCTACCACCCCGACCTCGATCGCCGCATCGCCCTGAAGGTCGTGCAGGGGCTCGGCGGAGACACCGGCGAGCGCCGCGCACGGCTGCTGCGCGAGGCCCGCGCGATCGCGCGGCTCTCGCATCCAAATGTCGTCACCGTCCACGACGCGGGTACGTTCGGGGATCGCGTCTTCATCGCCATGGAGTTGATCGACGGACGCACGATCGACCAGTGGCTCCGCGCCGAGCGGCGGACCTGGCAGCAGATCCTCGACGTGTTCATCGCAGCGGGTCGAGGCCTGGCCGCGGCGCACGCGGCCGACGTCATCCACCGCGACTTCAAACCGCAGAACGTGATGATCGCAAAGAACGGCTCGGTCCACGTGATGGACTTCGGCCTCGCCCGGCTGCCCCTGGATGACCCGGGTTACACCCACGACGCCAGTGAGGCCGAACCAACAGCTCCGATCGGCAACATCACCAAGACCGGTGCGTTCATCGGCACGCCTGCGTACATGTCGCCGGAGCAGTTCCGGCGCGAGGCAACGGATGCGCGCTCCGATCAGTTCAGCTACTGTGTCGCCCTACACGAGGCGCTGTTCGGAGCGCGACCGGAGGCCGCGCGCGCCGAGGCGGGCGCCGCGACTGGCGCGAAGCCCACCCCGTCGCCACGGATCGGGGTGCCCGGCTGGCTGCGCAGCGTCGTCCTTCGTGGCGCTTCGGTCGATCGCGAGCATCGGTACCGCTCGATGGAGGAATTAATCGCAGCGCTCGAGCGCGGCCGAACTCGACTGCGGCGGCGTGTCTCGGTTATCGCTGTCGGGCTGGCAGCGCTAGTCGTGAGCACGGGGGCGTGGCGGATCGCGCGCGGGAACCGCGTCGCCTGCGCCGTTCCGAAGGAACGTGTCGCAGCCGCATGGTCCGCGGAGACTGATCACCCAAGGCGGCAGGCAATCTATCGCGCGTTCGCCGCGAGCGGACGCACGGCCGCGGAGACGAGCTGGGAGCGCGTATCCAAAGTGCTCGACGACTACATTACGGCGTGGGGCTCGATGTACGTCCAGACGTGCCAAGCAACACACGTCCACGGCGAGCAGTCGGCCGCGGTGCTCGACCTGCGAATGTCGTGCCTCAATGACAACCTCGATCAGCTGCATGCGCTGACGAATGCCCTGGCGACCGCAGATGCATCCGCAGTGTCGCGCGCGGTGGCGGCGGCGAAGGACCTTACTCCCGTCAACCGTTGCGCCGATGTCGCGTTGCTCAGATCGGCGGTCCCGCTCCCTCGCGACGAGCAAACCCTGCGCGAGGTTCAGCGTTTGCGGCGGCAGATGGCCGAGGTCCAAACGATGCTGGACCTATCCGACTTCGGCGGCGTGGTGAGGCGGTCGAAGGCTCTCAGACCCGAAGTCGAAACCACGGGCTACAAACCGCTGCTGAGCGAGTTGCTGAACCTGCGTGGCCTGGCTGAAGCAGGCATGAATGGTGACCCGTCCAAGACTGAGGCAACTCTCCACGAGGCCATGATCGCGGCTGAAGCATCGCGGGATGATGTTGGAGCCGCTAAGGCTGCCGCCATGCTCATCTACGTCGTCGGCTATCGGCTCGGTAGACACCAGGAGGCCGACTTCTGGGCGGGCTTCGCCAACGCGATCCTCGATCGGATTGGCGGCGACCAAAGAAGGCTTCGTGCATGGGTCGCTCTGTCCCACTCAGGGTCTCGATACCGGGCGGGCGATCTCAAAGGAGCGCGGGTGCTCGTTGAAAAGGCACTCACGTTGATCCAACAGAGTGTTGGCACAGAGCATCCCGACTTTGCAGTCACCCTTTCCACAGTTGCGTTCATGCGGACGGCGGACGGCCATCCGGCCGACGGTCTCGTCGCAGTGAATCGTGCCGTCGATGTCTTCCTCAAACACGGAGATCCAGAGTCTCTCAACCTGGCGTCGACCTATTCCAATCAAGGTGAGGCACTCAACGCGCTGGGCAGGTACTCGGAGGCCGAGCAGGCGTTCGAGCATTCGCGTCAGATCTACGCGAAGAATGTGGGCACGATGAACTATGAGGTGGCGTATCCCCTGCACGGTCTGGGTGAGACCCGGCTCGGTCAGGGAGCACCGGCCGCCGCCATTCCTCTCTTCGAGAGCGCCTTGCGGATTCGCCAGCAACCGAACTCGGATGCCGCCCTTGCGGCCGATACCGAGTTCGGGCTCGCCAAAGCCATTTGGGAAAGCGGCGGTAGTCATCCGAAGGCGCGCGCGTTGGCGACGTCAGCGCTGGAGGCATATCGAGACGGGCGAAGGGCTGACCGCCAGCGCGTGGTCGAAGCCTGGCTAGCGGCCCATCGCGAAGCATCTACACTCGCACGCAAAGTACGCTGAAATACGTATCCTACGCGGCTATTTGCTAGTCGCCCTATGACTAAGGCAATGACTTAGCCCGAAGTCATTTCCCAGAAGCTGGTCTTAGTCATATTCGCCGATCCCGCAGTCGCGGAAATCTGGCCGTTTCGTCGTCGTCCGCCCTGGCACACCCGCTGCAATTTCAGGGTTTGCCTCAGGGGGAAGAAAGAAAGCAAGGACGACAACAAAATGAGCACGACCAAGAAGACGAACGCGGGACTCAAGGTTAAGGCGAACATCAAGGCCGGCGGTTGGCCCACGAACCACAACCGCCGTGGCATCAAGGTGAAGGCCGGCATCAAGGCCGGCGGCTGGCCCACGAATCACAACCGCAGCGGTCTCAAGGTCAAGGCGAGCATCAAGGCCGGCGAGGTTGTCTTCTTGCGGAATCACAGCGGGCGACTGCTGCTCGTTGGCTAGTAACCATTAGCCCGCTCTGTGCTCGCCAAGCCACTCGTTGACCTCGGCGAGCCTCTTCGCCTCCGCGAGCTTCGCGTAGTTGTGACGAGCTTGTTCCGCCAGAATGCGCGCGCGCCTGGGATCGCGCCCCGATTCCCACAGCGCGCGCGCCAGCGCAAACGCCGTCTCGGCATGCCTTGAGGTTGCGGGCTCGTGTTGCGCGCGGAGAAGGAACGCGCGTTCTAGCGGCGCGAGCGCATCGCCGGATTTGCCTTCGCGGATGAAGCTCATGCCAATGCCCGTGAGCGCGAATCCCAGGTTCACATTGTCGGAACCAAACTCCCTTTCCCAGATCACGTACGCCTTCTCGAATGATCTGCGCGCCTCGCGGTAACGATTGAGCGCGTTCAAAATCTCCCCGCCATTGCTAACGCAAATCGCCAAGTTGGGATGAGCGGTTCCGAGCCCTTCCTCTAGGATCGAGGCCGCTCGCGTGTTGTGCGCAAACGCCTCGTCAAAGCGCCCAAGCTTGTAGAGCGCGAATGCGACACTGACCTCGGCGATACCGACATCGGGATGGCGAGGGCCCAGCACCCTTTCTTTCAGATCGAAGGACCGCTTCAGCAGGGGCATAGCGGCCTCTGGAAATCCCTCCTGTGTGAGTACGCCACTCAGATCGTTCAGCAGCCACGCCTGAAGGAGCTCGTGCCCGCCAATCCTCCGCAAGATGGCGTCCGCCACCTTGGCCCAGCGCTTTCCTTCCTGAAAATTGGATTGCTGATAGCCGAACACGTAGACGAGCTGTGTGGCTACTTCTGCACGCACCTCATCATGCCTAGAGGTCTCCGCAGTCGAGAATGCTTCATCGAGGGCCTTCGCCGCTCCCTGCGAGTCGCCCGCAATGGTCATGACGCGTCCGTGGAGCAAAAGGGTCTCGGCCACCAGCGGTAGGTAGGCTATCGTTCGAGCTTCCGCGACTAGGTTGGGAGCCTTCTGAAGCGACTCCTTCAATCGGCCAGCATCGAATTTTGCCTTCAGCTCCGCGACCCGTTTCCGCAGCTCCTCCACCATTCGTCGCGTGCGCGCATCTTCCGGAGGTTTCACAACGGCGCGCAGAACGGGAACGTCCGAACATCTGTCGAGCGATCCCAACGCATTGGCCGCGCTGACGGCATTCTCGACAACCTCGCCGGACGCATCGCTGAACACTTCGGTCAAGGCGCGCAACCCGCCGAGCCGCTCCTGCAGGCAGGTCATCCGCAGGTCCATCACCTCCTCCGACTGCACCTTGTTCACCGCCGTCGCCTCGCACGTCTCCCTGTACATGTCGACCCACGCGCGGGCGTAATTGCTCAGCGCGCGGCTGGTCGTCGCCCAGACGTCCTTCGCGTAGCTCTTGCCCGTCTTCAGAAATGCGTCGTGGATGCGCGCCTGGCGCGGTGTCTCCGCCTGACCCCGCCCGACCAGCTCCCAGATGCCCGCCAGCTTCTCGGGCCCGCCGCCGCACGCGGGCGTGGAAACCGCCAGACCCTTCTGCACGCCGAAGCCGAAGCCGCCCGCCAGCAGCAGCGCGCTGGTCGCGATCGCCCAGCGCCGCCGCGCCACCGCCGGGTTGTGGCCGAGGGCGTCCAGCAGCTCGGCCATCGACGGGTAGCGCTCGTCGGCGTTCACGCGCAGGCCGCGCAGCAGGATCTTCCGGATCCACAGCGGCACTTTCGTGTTCGTGCTCGAGCTCGCGCTCGCTCCGTCGCGGATCTTGCCGTTGACCACGTTGGTGGTCAGCGCCATCAGCGTGTTGCCCGCGAACGGGCGCTCGCCGTACAGCGCCTCGTAAAGCGCGATGCAGAAGGCGAACTGGTCGGTACGCGCGTCGGTGGCGAGGCCCCGGAACTGCTCGGGCGCCATGTATGCGGGCGTTCCCATCATCGCGCCGGTCTTCGTCAGCCGCGCGTCGAACATCGCCGAGTTCGACGTCTCCAGGTCGATCCCGCGTGGGTTGCCGCCAGACGGCGTCAGCACCAGCGTGCTTCCGTCGAGCGGCGCCACCGGCGCGCCCGGCTCGGCCAGCGGGGCCGGCAGCCGCTGCGTCGTCGTCACGCCCTCGCCCGCCACCACCGCCTTCGCGCCGTTCGCGCCCGCGCGCGGCGCCGGCGCCGGCTTCTCGGCCTGGCGCGCGAGGCCGAAGTCCATGACGCGCACGGAGCCGTCGCGGCTGACCATGACGTTGTCGGGCTTGAAGTCGCGGTGGACCAGCTCCTTGTCGTGCGCCGCCGCCAGCCCGCGGCCCGCCGCCATGTACACCTTCAGCGTCTCCTGCCAGGTGCGGTTCTGCGAATTCGTCCAGAAGCCCGCGGTGTGGCCCTCGACGAACTCCATCGCGATGAAGACCTTTTCCTCGAACGGACCAACGTCGTAGACGACGACCACGTTCGGGTGCGACAGGCGCGCGATCGCCTGCGCCTCGCGCAGCGTCCGCTGCCGCCCTTCGGTCAGCGACACGCCCGCGCCCGGCTTTATGCGCAGCAGCTTGACCGCGACCTTGCGATCCAGCTCCGGATCGTAGGCCGCGTACACCTCGCCCATCCCGCCGCGCCCCACCAGCCCGAGGACGACGTACCGGCCAATGCTGGCGCCACGCGCCAGCGTTGCTTGCCCGTGATCCTGGGGAGGCGAACCGTCCGACATCTTGAGTTGGGGACCTCCTACATCGACCGCTCATGTCCTCTCGTTGAGGGGACCCCGCGGGCATTGTACGCCACCGCGCGCCCCTGGCTTAACGTCCGCGAACGCAAACATTTCGCCCGTTTTCACGCGGGCTTGCCCGCCCGGGCGCGCGCGCCCGCCGGAGGCCCCTCTCCCTAACCCTCCCCCCGCAAGCGGGGGGAGGGGACCGGATCAAGCGGGGACCGGATCCGGTCAGCTGACGTCGGTCAGCACGCGCTTGAGGATGTCCCGCGCCTCGTCGACGTCGACGCCCAGGAAGATCTCCACGCGCGCCAGCGCCTCGTCGGCGCGGCGGCGGGCCTCCTCTCCGGGCTCAGCCGGATCGAGCACGCGCTCGCCGGCGATGACCTTCGCCATCTGAACGACCAGTCCGCCCCTGTCGAGCATCTTCGCGTCCCTGCGCCGCCAAATATGGGGTCGCCCCCCGACTTCGGCTAGCTAGCCGCTGTCGCGCCAAGCGCGACAGTGCGGCTACCTGAAAAAACAGTAGTCGCACACCGCGCCTGCGGCGCGGAGCGACTAGCTGGCGCCGCGCCCGCGCAGCCAGCCGTCGACCTCAACCACCTTCGCCTTGACCTCGCCCTTGGCGTACCCCTCCCGGGCCTGCTCGGCCAGCGTGCGCGCCCGCATCCGATCCCGGTTCGCGTCCCACAACGAACGCGCCAGCGCGAACCGTGTCTCCGCGCGGCGCGACGGGTCGACCTCGTGCGCCTCGCGGATCTTGAACGCACGCTCGAGCGGCGCCAGCGCGCTGCCCGGATCGTTCTCGGCCAGGTAGCTGAGGCCGATGCCGGTCAGCGCATAGGCGAGGTTGCGATCCTCGAGGCCAAGCTCGCGCTCCCAGATCACGCGTGCCCGCTCGAACGAATGCCGCGCCTCGCGCTGCCGCCCCAGCGCGGCCAGGGTCTCGCCCCGGTTGTTGAGCTGCGTCGCCATCACGGGATGGCTGGCGCCCATTCCGTTTTCGATCAAGACCACCGCCCGATCGACGTGCGCCAGCGCCTCCTGGTGGCGCCCGAGCCCGGCCAGCTCGACGGCGATGTTGCCCTCGGCGATGCCGACGTCGGGGTGATCGCGCCCGAGCGCTCGCTCCTTCAGCTCGAGCGACTGCTGAAGCGCGAGCAGCGCCGCAGCCCGCTCGCCCTTCAGCCCGCGGACGACGCCGATGTTGTTCAGCTGCCACGAGCGCGTCAGCTCGTGGCCGCCCAGCCGCTGCAGCACGGCCCCCGCCGTTCCCGACCAGCGCTCGGCCTCGTCGAACAGACCCTCCTGGTAGCCGAACACGAACACGACCTCGGTCGCGGCGGTCGCGCGAACGTCGTCGTGGTGAGCCGCATCCGCCGCCCAGAACGCCTCGACCAGCGTCTTCTCCGCCGCCTTCGCGGCGTTCGAGCGTCCGTACACCTGCCCTTCCAGCAGCAGGATCTCCGCGACCAGCGGCTGGTAGCCGAGCGCGCGCGCCTCGGCCTCGGCGGCCTGCGTCGCCTTCAGCACCTCCGTCCAGCGGCCCGCGTCCGACCGCGCCTTCAGCGTCGCCAGCCGGTGGCGCAGGTCGGCCACCTTGGCGCGCGTCGCCGGATCCTCGGGCGGGCGCACGATCGACCGCAACAGGGCGACGTCGGCGCAGCGATCCAGCGACCCCAGCGCGTTGGCCGCGCTGACCGCGTTCTCGACGACGTCGCCGTTCGCGTCGGTGAACACGTCCGTGAGCGCGCGCAGCCCGGCCAGCCGTTCGTGCAGACACGCCATCCGCAGATCCAGCACCTCGGTCGACTGCTCCTGGTGAATGTGCGTCGCCTCGCACGCTTCCTGGTACATGTCGGCCCAGCCGTGTGCGTAGCCGCTCAGCACGCGGCTGACCGTCGCGTGCACGTCGGCCGCGTAGCTCTTCCCCGTCTTCAGGAAGGCGTTCTTGATGCGAACGTGGCGCGCCGGCTCCGGCTCGCCGGGATTCCACAGCTCCCACGCGCCGGCGAGCCTGGCCTGCCCGCCGACGCACTGTGCGCGGTGATCCGCCATGCTCTGCTTGATGCCGACGAACAGCACGACCGGCAACAGCGCGCCGGCGACGGCGACCGCCACCTTGCGGCGGGTGGTCGCCGGATTTTTCGTGAGCGCCTCCAGCAGGTCGCCCATCGATGGAAACCGCTCGCCGACGGTCGCGCGCATGCCCCGCAGGAGGATCCTGCGGATCCAGAGCGGGACGCTGGCGTTCACGGGCGCGTCGCGCACCTTGCCCTGGACCACGTTGTTGGTCAGCGCGTACATCGTGTTGCCCGCGAACGGCCGCTCGCCGTACAGCGCCTCGTAAAGCGCGACGCAGAAGCTGAACTGATCGGTACGCGCGTCGGTCGGCGTGCCCAGGAACTGCTCGGGCGCCATGTACGCCGGCGTTCCCATCATCGCCCCCGTGCGCGTCAGCTGCACATCGAACATCCCCGACGCCGCCGCGTGTGCCTGCGCCTCGGCGGAAGCGGCGGTTCCCGACAACACGATGGTGTCGGGGACATCGACGTTGAGGTCGGGCACGCCGCCGTGATCCGACCTCTCGGTGACCCCGTGCCCCGATCGCTCGCGGTCGCCGTGCCCGGAACGCTCCTTGTCGCCGTGCCCCGATCGTTCGCTGGCGCTGACGCGGCCCGATCTGTCGCCGCTCGCCGCCTTGTCCCCAGCGGCCGACTTCTCGTTCACCTGGCGCGCCAGCCCGAAGTCCATGACGCGCACCTGGTTGTCGCGTCCGACCATGACGTTGTCGGGCTTGAAATCGCGGTGCACCAGCCCCTTCTCGTGCGCGGCCGCCAGGCCTCGCCCCGCCGCCATGAACACCTTGACGATGTCCTGCCAGCTGCGCTCCGCCGCCTGCAACCAGTAGCTGACGGTGTTCCCGTCGACGAACTCCATCGCGATGAACACCTGCTCCTGAAACGTACCGACGTCGAACACGACGACGACGTTCGGGTGCGACAGCCGGGCGATCGCTTGCGCCTCGCGCAGCGTCCGCTGCCGGCCCTCGTGGCGCGAGACCCCGGCGCCCGGTTTGACCCGCAGCAGCTTGACCGCAACCTTGCGATCCAGCTCGGGGTCGTAGGCCGCGTAGACCTCGCCCATCCCGCCGCGGCCGACGAGGCCGAGCACGACGTAACGCCCGATGGTCGCCCCCCGGGGCAGCGTGGGGAGTGCTTGGTCTTTCGCCGGGGGCCCTGATGCCATTTCGCGTTTTCCGGCCCGATCTCCCCGCCCGCGCGGCGCTCGCGCCCGCTTGGATGGCGCGGCGGCAGCGCGAGATGGGATCTGGGGGACTCTTCCCCCATCGGCCGATCAGGCGCGATGTTTGAGCGCAAACCCTTCTGATGTTACTGAGAGACGGGTACACTGTGTCACCGTTGGACCTGGATCTCCCGCTCACGGTCTCGCCGAGCATGGTCTCGCCCACGCGACGGATCATCGAGGCCAAGCTCGGTCCGGTGCTGGAAGACGAGGACGCGATCTTCCGGGTCGCGATGACGGCGCACGAGCTGCTCGAGAACGCCGCGAAGTACGCCTCCGACGGAAAAGCGCGCCTGGAGTTGACGGTCACGCCGCGTGACGAAGGCGCGATCGTCCGCGTCATCGTCACCAACAACTCGACGCAGGAACACATCGCGGAGCTCGGCGCCTGCTACGCCGAGATGAACGCCGCCAAGGACGCGATGGCGCACTACTTCTCGCTGATGCGCCTGAACGCCAAGGCGGGGGCGCTGTCCCGACTGGGGCTCGCCCGGGTCAGGGCCGAGGGGGAGATGGAGATCGAGGTCGACGTCGTCGGGGAGCGAGTCAAAGTCGTGGCGTCAGGCATCGTCGCAAGATAGCGGCCCGGACCGACCCGGCGACCGGCCCTCCGACGAGCCTTTCAGACCGCGCGGGGACACAGATTGTCCCGTGATGACGCCAGTTTTGCCCCCAGGTTATCCAGTCGGACAGTGGCAGCCGATGTGCGACGCTGGCGGGCACTGTCGTGAAAAGGCGCTTGTCAAACACAATTGGCGCGCCGATAATTGCTACGTCGTTCGCACCCCTCGCTCCCGCCTTGGAGGTCCCTCGATGCGGTCTCGCTTCTTAGTTTGCGTCGCGCTCGCCGGTTTCGCGCTCGCCAACGGGCGTTCGCTCGTTGCGCATGCAGCCGATCCGAAAGCAAAGTCTGCGAAGAAGAAAGACGATGCTTCGGAAGACAAGACCGGCATCGGCAAGACGCTTTCGTGGGAAGAAAAAGTGATGGGGCCCGACGACAAGAAGTCGGAGCTCGACAAGATCAAGCAGGCGCAGGCGATCAACAAGGCCGCCCAGGAGAAAGCTGAACGCGACAAGGCGGCGAACGCCGCGCGCGAAGCGAAGGAAAAAGAAGCGGCGGCGAAGGCGGGACCGACGACCACCAAGCGCGGCGGCGACGTCGCGTTGCCGACGCTGCCCGACGAGGGGCCCGGTGCCGGCAAGTCCAAGCCGCAGCACACCGAGGTTTCGCCGAAGCTCGACACGGCCGCGGCCGCCGCGCCACCGCCGGTGCTCAAGCCCGCCGACGACAAGTTCATCGACAAGCTGCTGAAGGAAGAGTCGGGGACGAAGAAGAAACGGGCCTCGGCCACCGAGGACAAGGCACTGGTCGACATGCTGGCGTCGGAGAAGCCGGGCAAGGCCGCGACGGGCAAGAAGGGCAAGAAGGACGGCGTCGACGATCTGTTGACCGAGGCCGAGAAGGCCGCGCCGATGCCCGAGACAAAGGTCAAGAAGGAGACGCCCGAGTGGGCGAAGCCGGAGATTCGCGAGCGCGCGCCCACGCCGGTGGCGCTGCCGCCGACGCAGAAAGAGAAGCCGAACGACGGCATCATTCGCGTCGTGCAGGGTGCCGCCGGATCGTCGTCGGGCAGCGCGAAGCAGGCCGTCGTGACCACCACGACGCGCACGCCGCCGCCGCCGCCCGGAGCGGGCGTCCGCAAGCAGACCGCCGCGGTGAACTCTCGCCCCGGCGAGTGGGCGGACCCGTTCTCCGATCCCTCGCCGCGCAAAGGAGGCGCTGGGAAGGTCGCCGCGTCCAAGCGCCAGGTGGTCGAGGACGAAGACCTGAGGCCGGCGCGCCGCGCAGCCGCGCCGCCCCCGCCCCCCTCCAAGCGCGAGGCGAGCCGCTCCGCGGGCGGAGGCGACTGGGCCGACCCGTTCAGCGACCCCGACCGCAAGTCGGGCGGCACGCGCCGGGGCGCCGCCCCCTCGGGCAAGCCTGCCAAGGCCGACCCGCCCGCGCGGGGCGCCGGCTGGAAGGACCCGTTCACGTCGGACACCCCGGCTGCGAAGCCGGGGCGCGCCGTGGTCGCCACGCGTGAGCCGGCGGCCAAGCACGACTCGAAGAAGGTGGTCGCGGCCCCGCCGGCCCACCGGGCGGTGGCAGCCGCGTCGGCGGACAACGGCGCGGCCGGCAAGGCGCAGGGACGCTGGGGCGTCCTGAAGAAGCGCCACTAGCGACGCCCAATCCATCTGCCTTCGTTGCGGCCGCCGAGAGCGGCTTTTTTTGTGCCTGGCGCCTGCCGACGGCGTCCGGCGTCAGAAATTTGTCTGTGTAACAGATTGATTTTATTAGCTAACATAAATTATCAGCGCCATAAAAACCAGTACTTAAGCTAACGTAAAAATTATCCGATGTTCTGGGTGATGCGCTCCACCGCTCACCAGCTCCCGGTCCTCGCGGCCGCCGCCGTCATCTCGTGGGCGTTTCCGGCCAGCGCCCAGGTCGCCGAGTCGGTTTCTAGCGCGCCCGCGACCGCCACCCCTTCGAAGCGGCCCGCGCTGTTCGGCGTGATGCTGGATGCGGGCGTGCCGGACGGTGCCAACGCCGGCCTGGTGCTGCGCCCCTATTCGTGGCTCCGCGCGCACGGCGGCGGCGGCTACAACATGATCAGCGCCGGCGTTCGCGCGGGCGTCACGCTGGTGCCGTTCGGCGCCGGCCCGTCGGCGACGATCGAGGCGGGCCACTACTTCGACGGAGACGCCAACGGCCTCGCGCGCCGCTTCGCCGGCGCGACGTTCTCGAGCGCGATGCTCGAGCGCGTCGGCTACGACTACGCCAACGCCCACCTGGGCCTCGACTTCGGATCGGAGCGCGTGACGTTCTACATCCACGGCGGCATGAGCTACATCCGCGCCCAGATCCACAACTTCGACAGCGTCGTCGCGTCGACGGCGTCGGAGAACGGCGGCAACGGCTCGACCGAAATCTCGATCATGAAGGACCCGATCATTCAGGCCTGGGTCCCGTCCGCGAAGCTCGGCCTCATCGTCTACCTCTGGTAACCCCAAATGAAAACACACGCGCTGATCTCCATCGCCCTCGCCACCCTGTCTGCCGCGGCCGCCGGCTGCGGCATCTCCGTCGAGGGAGACGTCCCCGACGTCGAGGTCACCCAGCGCGGCGTCGTGTTCAAGGGCGTCCCCGGCGCCAGCCTGGCGGGCGACCAGTCGATGGCCAAGAGCTTCTCGCAGAAGCATAAGAAGCTGGAGCTCGCCGACGGGCTCGACTCCCACGTCCAGACGCTGAGCGTTTCGCTGCGCGCGACCGACGGCGTCGCCGACCTGTCGTTCATCCACTACATGCGGGTGACCATGGCCGCCGACGACGCCAGCGAGACGATCGAGCTCGGCGTCTACGAGCCGGCGCCGGGCGCTGTCGTCGGCAACCAGATCAGCCTGACGACGCTGAACCCGATCAACGTGTTCGCCGCCTGGAATACGGACCAGGCGAAGTTCACGCTCGAGATTGTCGGCACGCTGCCCGAGCACGACTGGAAAGGCGACGTCACCGCCCACTTCTCCGGCAAGATCAAATACAGCTACTAGCCGCTGGCGCGCGAAGCGCGACGGTGCGGCCACTTTTGTGAGGTCGACCTGGACACGACGGCGAGACGTGGCCAGCTTCGATGCGGGGGCTGGCATGTACGAGCTGACGCAGCACGGGGGGATGGGACGGGCGTTGATGGTTGCGTGCGGGATCCTGACGGCGATCCTGCTGTCCCTGCTGATCAAGCCGCGTACCCCGAGCCCGTTCACCGCACACGGTGCCTTCGGTGCCGGTCACGGCTCCCAGAGCGTCATGTTCGGCGCCAACCCGCGCGCCGGCGCCCCGCGGCTGCGCTAGTCGCTCCGCGCCGCAGGCGCGGTGTGCGACTATTGTTTTTTCAGGTAGCCGCACTCTCGCGCTCCGCGCGAGAGCGGCTAGCTGGTTCAGATCCCCTCATGTCCCCTCGCCCCGCGTAGCGGCGAGAGGGTCAGGGAGAGGGGTCCGCGGGCTATCCGGTCCGCTCGTAGATGGCAGCAGTCGACGTGGGTAGCACCACCTCCCCGCCCGCTGCGTCCACCGCTCCCACCGACGGATCGGTCGCCAGCGCCAGCTTCCAGGTCCCGTCGGGCAACCGGAGGCGCGCGGGCGCATCGCCCAGGTTGGCGCCGGTGAAGGTCGAGGCGCCCCAGGCGTCGCCCCGCATGATCGTCAGCCAGCGCCCCGCCTCGTCGCCGTCGACGCGCGTGAGATCCTTGCGCCCGTTGCGCAGGGGCGCCAGGCGCCGCCGCAGCGCGATCAGCGCCCGGTAGAACGCCAGCATGTCGCCGTGCGGCGCGCGTTCGATCGAATCCCAGCGCAGCTTGCAGCGCCGGAACGTCTCCTCGTCCTGCGGATCGGCCCACGCCGCCATGTCCGCGCCGGCGTCGAGGAGATGCAGGTACTCCTCGTGGCGCCCCTTGCGAACGGCGTCGACCAGCGCCGGATCGCCGTGGCTGGTGAAGTAGTCGAACGGCGCCTCCTCCGCCCATTCCTCACCCTGGAACAGCAGCGGCAGCGCCGGCGTCGAGAACAGCACCATGGCCGCCACCTTCTGCCGCGCGGGCCCCGCCACCTGCGCGAGGCGCTTGCCCTGGTAGGCGTTCGCGACCTGATCGTGATTCTGGATGAACGACACGAAGCGGTCGCCCGGGTCGACCGCCGCGGGGGCGCCGTGCCGGCGGCGGCGGTGGGGCGCGTGTTGCCCGTCGTAGACGAAGCTGGCCGTGATCGCCTTGCCCAGGTCGGCGACACGCCCGAAGTCG
>Ga0111538_10008108_pt1 | contig 14101 bp, 6 predicted proteins | sample SoiMethybrSBSTD1_FD_79669 | JGI IMG/M metagenome (GOLD analysis project Ga0111538, IMG submission 79669) | Bulk soil microbial communities from a Populus tree surrounding site in Tennessee, USA - Soil MetaG P. TD hybrid SBSTD1 (version 2)... | ecosystem: Environmental > Terrestrial > Soil > Tree... | reverse complement strand
GGCGTGCCGGGCGTCGGCAACCCGTGCGGCAGCGCCACCGGCCAGTGCCAGAAGGGCACGACCCAGTGCGTGGGCGGCCAGCTCGTTTGCACTGGCGGACGCCAGCCGCAGCCCGAGGTGTGCAACGGTGTCGACGACGACTGCGACGGCACTCCGGACGACGCGCCGCTCGGCGACGCGCCCACGAACTCGGCGTGCTGGAATCGGCCGGCCACGGGCTGTAGCCCGGTGTGCAGCCATCAGAACGCGCAGTGGTGTCCGCCCGCCGGGGCCACCTGCACCACGCGCGGCTCGCTGTCCACGCCGTGCGCCACCGGCAACCTGGTCTGCGACGGCTTGAACCGCTGGAAGTGTGTCGGCGGTCAGGAGCCGGGCAACGAGGTGTGCGACGGCGTCGACAACAACTGCAACACGCAGGTCGACGAGGGCATCACCGGGCCGCCGATCGGCGTGCCCTGTGGCCCGACCGAGGGCGAGTGCGAGCCCGGCAACAACGTCTGCCAGGGCGGCAAGATCGTCTGCGTCGGCGGCAAAGGCCCGACCGACGAGATCTGCGACGGCAAGGACAACGACTGCGACACGCAGATCGACGACGGCCTGGACGTCGGTGGTCCCTGCCCGATGCAGTACGACACCACTCTCTATCCGACCGATCCGAACAACCCGCGCAACAAGGGTGAATGCCGACCGGGCACGCTGGTCTGCAACCAGGGCTGCGTGGGCGGCGTCGGCCCGCAGCCGGAAGTCTGCGACGGCAAGGACAACGACTGCGACGGCCTGACCGACGAGCCGGGCGTGGCGCCCGATGGCACCGACGGCACCGTCGACCCGAACGATCCGACCCGCCACCTCGGCGACGCCTGCGGCGTGAACGTCGGCGAATGCCGCCAGGGCAAGCTGACCTGCGTCCAGGGCAAGATCCAGTGCGCGGGCACGGTCGGCCCGCAGCCCGAAATCTGCGACTGCAAAGACAACGACTGCAACGGCAACGTCGACGACGACGCCGAGGACGGCGGCTCGCAGCTCTGCACCGGCAACGGCAAGTGCGCACAGGTCGCGGCCGGAGTCTGCCAGTGCGCCCGCCCGTGCATGGGCGGCGAGTTCCCCTGTCCGCAGGGGCTGGCGTGCGAGACGGTGCCGATCAGCGGCAAGACCGAGACGGCAGAGCTCTGCGTCAATAACCCGTGCGGTGACTGCGCGACCAAGACGGTCAAGAACCAGCAGGGCGAGACGGAATGCGGGCCGGGCGGCAACCTGCCGCTGTGCGTGTGCAAGGGCACCGCGGGCTGCCAGAGCCCCTGCTACCAGGTGCAGTGTGGCGAGGAGCAGCGCTGCGCCACCCAGGGTCCCTCGGCCGGGACCTGCCAGCCCGACAACAACTGCAACTTCTTCGGCTGCCCCGCGGATCGCGCTTGCCACAACGGGGCGTGCGTGCCGAATCCGTGCACGGCCACCACGTGCGCGGCGAACGAGGTCTGCAAGCCGAACGTCGACTTCACCGACCACCGCTGCGACGGCTCGTGCGCCAACGTCACCTGTCCCGCGGGTCAGGAGTGCAAGGGCGGAACCTGCAAGCCGAACGGCTGCGGCCAAGAATGCCCGGCCGGTCAGATCTGCTTCCCGCCGCCGGCGAGTGACGCGGGTACCGAAGCCGGCGCGGATGCAGGGACCGGGACCTGCGGCCCGAGCCGCTGCACCGGCGATGGCGGTACGGTGTGCAGCAACGGCGCTTACTGCAATCCTGTGACGGGCGGCTGCGAGGACGATCCGTGCGCCGGCGTGCTCTGCCCGACCGCGCAGATCTGCCGCAACGGCGAGTGCCACTGGGCGCCCGAAGGCGGCAACACCGGCGGCACCGGCGGCGCTGCGGGCACCGGTGGTGCGGCAGGCGATGCTTCGGCCGGAACGTCGGGCCGCGGCGGAAGCAGCGGCGGCAACGCCGGCGCCGGCGGCGGAACGACTCAGCCGAAGGGCGTCTGGGGTCTGGCCACGGGCGGCGGCGGCTGCGGTTGCCGCACGGTCGGTGACCAGCGGCGCCTCGCTTCCAGCGGCGTGCTGCTGCTGGCAGTGGGCGCCGCGCTGACCGCACTCCGACGGAGACGGCGACGCGGCGAAGGCGATCGCAGTTCTGCCGGAGGTGCGCAATGAGCGCGCGTTCGGCTGCGGCCACGGTCGCCCTTTCGGCGCTGGGAGCAGCGCTGCTAGTCACCGCTTGCAAGACCGAGAGCTACTGTTTCGACGACTGCAACGGCCCGAACGGCGGCTCGCAAGGCGGAGCCGCCGGCCAGGGCGGGCAGTCCGGCGTCGGCGCCGTGGCCGGCGAAGGCGGCGCCGCGGGCTCGATCGGCGGTTTCGCGGGTTCCATGGGCACCGGCGGCGGCTGCATGATCTCGAACGGCGGCGAAGAGATCTGCGACGGGCTCGACAACGACTGCGACAACAAAATAGACGAGCCCGAGGAGGGCAGCTCGAGCGGCATCAACTTCACGCGCGGCTCGAGCTGCGGCACCTGCGACAACGATTGCGGCAAGCAGTTTCCGGACGGGACGAACGTCCAGATCCTCGGCTGCGATCCGCCCGCAGTGCTCGATGGAACTACCAAAGGCACGTGCCGCTGGGAGTGCCGGCCGGACTTCTACGACATCAACAAGGACCCGAAGGACGGCTGCGAGTACTACTGCCAGTGGAATCCCGACGGGACCGTCACCATCGACAGCGGCGGGCCGACCGGCTGCCGCATCGACAACGATTGCGACGGCAAGGTCGACGAGGACCTGAATACCTGCACGGACGTCAACAACTGCGGTGAGTGCGCGAACCGCTGCGTCCGCGCCAACGGCACCGCCAAGTGCGTCACCACCGCTGCGGCCGGCGAGCAGTGCACCCCCGCCAACACCGGCTGCAAGATCGACACCTGCGATCCGGGCTTTTACGACGCTGACGGCAGCGACGACAACGGCTGTGAATACGAGTGCACGCCGACGGTGCCCGCGACCGAAGCCTGCGACGGCAAGGACAACGACTGCGACGGCAAGATCGACAACCTCGATCCGGATATGGAAAACAATCCGGACATCAACAAGGTCTGCCACGGCGGCGCCCAGGGCGAGTGCGCGGCTGCGTCGCATGCCGGCAAACAGAAGTGCGTGGACGGCAAGATCGAGTGCTGCGACGTCGAATCCGACAACGTCGACAGCACCAATCCCAACCTGCCGAAGAACGGCCCCCGCAACAACATGTGCCGGGCTCCGGGCGGCCCCAAGGTGATCGTGCCGAACCAGGTCAGCGAGACCTGCAACAACCTCGACGACGATTGCGACGGCACCAAGGACGACAACCCGACCGACGCGGGCGGCGTCTGCGGCACCTCGGTCGGCAACTGCGTCTCCGGCACGCGGCAGTGCGTCAACGGCGCGCTCGACTGCGTCGGTGACGTCGGGCCGACGACCGAGACCTGCAACGGTCAGGACGACAACTGCGACGGCGTGATCGACGGCACGGTCCCGGCATTGCCCATGATGTGCACGACCGAAGCGCAGTGCGCGGCCAACCAGGACTGCCTCTCGCGCGGCTCGGACAAGGTCTGCGCGACGCCGCCGACGGATTCCGCCGGAGCTTGCGACGTACCGCCGGCCCCGCCCGCGGGCGCCACCAGCCCCTGCAAGGCCGGCACGCTCGCCTGCCAGGGCGGTGTGCGCACCTGCGTCGGCTCGATCAAGGCCACCGCGACGCAGGACACCTGCGGCGTGGACGCGAACTGCGACGGCACCCTCGCCGGACAGCCGAACACGCAGAACGACGTGCGAAACTGCGGCAGTTGCGGCAATAACTGCAACACCCTGGGCGCCCACGGCGTCTGGAGCTGCGTCACGGGTCAATGCCAGCGGGTCGGCTGCGAGCCCGGGTTCACCAACTGCGACGGCAACGCGAACGACTGCGAGCGCGCGTGCACCTTCGTCTCCGCCTCGGAACAGTGCAACGGCGCCGACGACAACTGCAACTGCCAGGTGGACGAAGGCCTGACGCCGCCGAGTCCTGTGCAGGTCTGCGGGGTCTCCGCGGGTGCCACCGATGCCAACTGCAGGACCCCGGCCGTCTCCGTCACCTGTCAGGGCGCGAGCGGATGGGACTGCTCGTTCCCGTCCGGCTATTGCACCGGATCGGGCGCGAACCCGTGCGCGGGCGTCGCCGACATCTGCGACGACAAGGACAACAACTGCAACGGCAACACGGACGAGAACTTCAAGCCGCCGGTCCTCAGCGTCGGGGCGCTCGGCCAGCCGTGCGCCAGTGACGACGGCAAGCCGCCGCCCGGCGACGGCGCCTGCCGTGTGACCGGCACGTTCCAGTGCAATGGCACGAACGCCACTCGCTGCGAGACGGCCAGCGGCGCTGCAGTCGTGCCGGACCTCACGAAGGCAGGGCCCGAGCTGTGCGACAACCTCGACAACGACTGCGACGGATCGGTCGACGAGCCGTCCAATGCCAAGGGCACGAACGCGACGTACTGGGTGAAACCCGCGGTGACGCAGCTCGCGGCCGGCCTCTGGATGTACCAGTACGAGGCGAGCCGTCCGGCGGCGACGGACACCGACCCGGGCAGCGGCAACGGCTACTTCTGCACCAACTGCTCGGGCGTGCCGAACGCTCCCCCCAACACCCAGCTCAATCGCACCAAGGCGTGCTCCGAGCAGGGCGTTGTCCCGTGGTTCAACGTCACGGGCGTCGAAGCCGAGCAGACCTGTCAGGCGATGGGCGGCCGGCTGTGCACCTTGGCCGACTGGCAGAACGCTTGCCACGCCACCAACAACTGCACGCGCGGCTATTCTCCGCGCACCGGCAGCCCCGCCGGTTGCACGCAGAACTACACGGCGGGCACGAGGGTCTGCAACATCGGCACCTTCGACTTCAGCCCGACCCTTACCGGTGACCAGGATGGCCTCTTGCCGACGGGTTGGACCGGCAGCGCCGTGGCCGGCTCGCCACCCACGCTCACGAACTGCTGGGCCGATTGGAGCGGTCTCCAGGGCAACCCAGCCGCCCTCGACGACATCCGCGACATCGAGGGCAACCTGCGCGAGATCGTGAAGGGCACGGCTGCGCAGACGTACCGCGTGGTCGGCGGCGCGTACAACACGCAGGCCGAGGACGGCGCTTCTTGCGACTTCACGTTCTACACGGTCGGAGAAACGTTCAAGCTCTACGACTCCGGCTTCCGCTGCTGTTTCACGTCCAAGCCGGACTGACCTAGGCCGCCCTTTATCGGGCCGGACCGGGCACGAAGGTCGCCCGGTTGACACGACGATTCGCAGCGTCACTGCTGTCCGAGAGTGGCGCATGGAACCGAAAGAGGGCCCTCTGATTCCCACGACGGCGGGGGGCTTCGGCTCGCGATCGTACTCGACGGCAACGGTGGAGCGCGCGAGCTCGGCTGGGAAGGCTTGAGCTCCTGGAAGCCCGAGCAGGGCCCGTTGTGGGTGGATCTCGATCCACGCGCCGCGCGCGCGATCGCCTGGCTCGATTCAGAGTCCGGGCTCCCCGAGCGTGAACGCAAGGCGCTGCTCGGCAGCGAGCCGCGCCCCCAAGTCGAAGCATCCCTCGATGGGGCCTACTTGATCTCGCTGAGCGGATTGGCGCCGGGCGTGGAGGAAAGCTCGGGCGATCTGGCGCGGCTCCGCGTGAGGGTCCATCGGCATCTGGTGGTCTCGCTCTGCGATCGCGAGCTGCCGGGGGTGGCCATGGCGCGCGAATCGTTTCGAGCCGGCACCGGTGCGCGCGACGTCCCGGAGCTCACCGTAGCCCTGGGGGCCTGGCTCAGCGGCTTGCTTCGCGACGCCGCGCTGGACTTCGAGAACACGACGGCGGAGCTCGAGTTTGCCGCGCACAAGGCTCAGGGCAGTGAGTGGCCCGAGCTGGGCTGGCTCCAGATATCGATCGCTCGGCTGCGCCGGCACGTGGCGCCTCACAAGGTCCTGGTGGCGCGGCTTTTGGCGATGCCCGAGAGCTGGTTGATCCGCAGTCGTCTGACCGAGTGGCAGAGGCTGGCCGATGAGCTGCTGTCCACGGACAATCTGCTCCAGAACCTTCAGGAACGCGCGAACGCGTTGCACGACTACGTCGGTCAGCGTCTGGTTCGCCGCATGAACTACATTCTCTACGTACTGACGATTCTGACCTCCGTCATGCTCCCGCTCACGTTCTTGACCAGCCTGTTCGGCATGAACATCGGAATCAAGGGCGGAAGCTACCGCTTCATGGACGGCACGGCGGCGTTCCTCCTCGTGTGCGTGACGCTCGCCGTCATCGCCTTGGTGGAGTACCGCTTCGTCAGGCGCCGGCATCTGATGTGAATTCGCGTTCCGCGCTTCACGCCCGAGCAGGATTGAGTCAAAGTCCCGGCGCTTGACGCGCCGGACCAGCTTCAATCCGGTCTTGCTGATCGCGAAGAAGCGCGACGGCGGACGGCTCGAGCGCGACGAGATCCGGGCGCTCGTGCAGGGCCTGCTCTCCGGCGAAGTCGCTGACTACCAGATGAGCGCGTGGCTGATGGCGGCGCTCTTGCGCGGCCTCGACGACGAAGAGACGCTGGCGCTGACCGACGCGATGCTCGAATCGGGCGACGTGCTGGCGCTTTCGAGCGTGCGAAAACCCAAGGTCGACAAGCACTCGACCGGCGGCGTCGGCGACAAGATCAGCCTGTGCCTGGCGCCGCTGGTGGCGGCGTGCGGCGTGGCGGTACCGATGATCTCGGGGCGCGGGCTCGGCCACACCGGCGGCACCCTGGACAAGCTGGAGGCGATCGCCGGCTACTCGGTGCGGCTCGACGCCGCGCGTTTCGAGCGCGTGGTGCGAGAGATCGGCGTCTCGATGATCGGCCAGACCGAACGGCTCGCGCCCGCCGACCGCCGCATCTACGCGCTGCGCGACGTCACCGCGACCGTGGAATCGATTCCGCTGATCGTCGCCAGCATCCTTTCGAAGAAGCTCGCGGAAGGCATCGATGCGCTGGTGCTCGACGTGAAGGTCGGCAAGGGCGCCTTCATGAAGGACCTGACATCGGCACGGGCCCTGGCCCGCGCGCTGGTCCACGTGGGCACGCGGGCCGGCAAGCGGGTAGTGGCACTCTTGACCGACATGTCGGCGCCCCTGGGCCGCACCATCGGCAACGCGCTCGAGATGCGCGAAGCGCTCGAGGTGTTGCACGGCGCCGGGCCTTCGGACGTGCGCGAGCTGACCCTGGTGCTCGGCGCGGAGATGCTGGTGCTCGGCGGAGCCGCACGCACCCAGCGCGCCGCGCGCAAGCGGCTGGAGAGCGCGCTCGCGAGCGGGGCGGCGCTCGACGTGATGGCGCGGATGGTGAAGGCGCACGGCGGCGACGTGAAAATGGTGCTCGACCCGGAGCGCTTGCCGAGCGCGCCGCGGAAGCTCGCGGTGCCGGCGCCAAAGAGCGGCTTCGTCACCGCAATCGATCCTTTCGAGCTCGGCTTGGTCGCGATCGAGCTCGGCGCCGGCCGTACGCGCGCGGACCAGGCGATCCACGCGGCGGTGGGCATCGAGCTTTTGGCGCAGCGCGGTGAGCACGTCGGAAAGGGCGCGCCGCTCGCTTACCTCCACGTACGCCAGCTTCCGGGGCGCGCGCTGGTCGAGCGCACGCGCCGAGCCTTCACGATCGGGGGCCGGAAAAGGCCGCCGCCGCTGGTGCTCGAGCGCATCACGCGCTGACCCAGAAAGACGACGACCGGGGTGGGGTGGCAAAGCCGCCGGGGATAGGTTAGGTTTTCGCGAGACAAAAGCAGCAGGGTGCGGTGAAATCTTCACCGCAGGTTTCGGGCTTGGTCGGGCCGCCAGCCATCATCACCGTACACTCGTGATGCTGGCATGACTGAGCCGATTCAAGGGCTGACGAAACTCGCACCACCGCGCCGGGAACCACCGGGCAGCTGGTGGGCGGCGCGGCGACTTGCCCGGCGCGCTCTCGCGCCCGTCGAGCGATTCCTGGCGATCGAAGCCGCCAGCGGGATCCTTCTGCTTGCAACCGCCGCAATCGCCCTCATTTGGGCGAACTCGCCCTGGCAGGAAAGTTACCACGCTCTGTGGCATGTCCCGTTCAGGATCGGGCTCGGCCCGTTCTCGTTCGAGCGCGATCTTCACTTTTGGATCAATGACGGCGTGATGACGATCTTCTTCTTCGTCGTCGGGCTGGAGGTCCGTCGTGAAATTCATCGCGGCGAGCTGAGCGAGCCGCGGCGGGCTGCGCTACCCCTGGCGGCTGCCATCGGCGGCATGATCGCCCCCGCCTGCATCTTCGCGGGGCTCAATCTCGGCCGTGAGTCCATCCATGGGTGGGGCATTCCCATGGCGACGGACATCGCCTTCGCAGTCGGCGTGCTGACCTTGCTGGGCAGTCGCGTACCCCCGGCGCTGCGCATCTTACTGCTCGCGCTCGCGGTGATCGACGACGTGGGTGCGATCCTCGTCATCGCCATTTTCTACTCGTCCGGTTTCGCGTCGCTGGGATTTCTCATCATCGCTGCAGGGCTGATCGCGATCATGGTGATGCAGCTGCTAGGCGTCCGGAGTCCCTGGGCCTACGTGCCGCCGGCGGCGGTAGTGTGGGCTGGTGCGTACGCCTCGGGGATTCACCCCACGCTTGCTGGTGTAGCCGTCGGCCTGATGACGCCCGTTCGAGCCTGGTTCGGGCGAGAGGCGTTCATCGAACACGCGGGGGCGAGCGTCGCCGCCGTTCAGAGACAGGACAGCGAGGACGAGCGCGCTCTCTTGCCGCACCTTGCGCACCTGAACGAGGCGCGCCGTGAAGCAGTCTCGCCCGTCGAGCGCCTCCAGCACGCATTGCATGGCTGGGTAGCGTTCGGCGTCATGCCGCTGTTCGCGTTAGCAAACGCGGGCGTCTCGCTCGGTGGCGCGCCCCTCTCGGGCCGGGCCTTGGTCGTGTTTCTGGGCGTCAGCGTCGGGCTGGTGCTGGGAAAGCCGCTAGGAGTTCTGAGTTTCTGCTGGCTCGCGACGCGCCTGGGAGTGGCGGCGTTGCCGCGCGGCGTCACCTGGCCCCAGGTCGGCGTGGTCGGGGTAGTTGCCGGTATCGGGTTCACGATGTCGATCTTCATTGCGGCGCTCGCGTTCCCGACCGGAACGAACCTCGAGACCGCCAAGGTCGGCATTCTGGTCGGATCGGGGATGGCAGCAGTCCTCGCCTATGCGCTCGGCCGCATGGTCCTGCCCTCGAGAGCGCCGGCCGGCTCCGCCACGAGCGCTGCGGAAGCCGAGGCGTCGACGGCTTCTTGATAGCAGCTGAAAGGTCAATGGACGCGCTGGCCCGGTTTCGCTCCGGAGTCGGGCATAAGCAGATAAACGCCCTTGCCGTCGCCGGCAGCGACCACCATGCCTTCGCTGACCCCGAACTTCATCTGACGCGGGGTAAGGTTCGCGACCATGATCACCAGCCGTCCGACCAGCGCGCCAGGCTCGTAGCCGGCCTTGATCCCGGCGAACACGGTGCGCGTCGTGCCGCCGCCGAGGCTCAGCGTCAATTTCAGGAGCTTTTTCGCTTCGGGAATCGCTTCGGCCGCGAGCACGCGCGCCACGCGCAGATCGACCTTCCCGAAATCGTCGATGCTGCACTCGGCCGCGAGCGGTTCGGCGGCGAGCGCGGCACCGTCGTCCGCCGGCGCGGCCTCTGCCCCTGTGCCATTGCGGGCGGCGTCAGCCTCGGCGCTGGTGCTGGCGGCGATCACCGCTTGTACCTTTTTGGGGTCCACGCGCTGCATCAGGTGGCTGAAGTCGCTGACCGGCGTTCCCAAGAGCGGGCGGCTCGCGTCGTCCCAGTGCGCGATCGGCGCGTTGAGCAGCGCGGCCGTCTGCTCGGCCAGCCGCGGCAGCACCGGCTTCAGATAGATCACGATCTGGCGGTACAGATTGAGGATCGCCGTACAGACGCCGGTGAGCTCCGCGGCGCGCTCGGGCTGCTTCGCGAGCTTCCACGGCTCCTTGCGATCGACGAACTCGTTGGCGCGGTCCGCGAGCTGCATCACGATCCGCATCGCCCGCGCGTAGTCGCGGTTCTCGTACGCTTCGGCGATCTCGGTGCCGCGCTCGGCGGCCTCGCGGAACAACCCGCCGTCGTCGGGATACGTCGCGGCCAGGCCGCTCGAGCGCACGAAGCGCGCACTGCGGCTGGCGAGATTGACTACCTTGCCGACCAGATCGGCGTTCACCTTGGCCACGAATTCTTCGAGATTGAGCTCGATGTCGTCCCAGCCCGGGGCGAGCTTGCTGGCGTAGTAGTAGCGGAGATAGGCCGGATCGAGGTGGTCGAGGTACGTGCGCGCCATCACGAACGTGCCCTTCGATTTCGACATCTTGTCGCCGTTCACGGTCAGCATGCCGTGGATCTGCACGCGCCGCGGCAGCGAAAATCCCGCGACTTTCAGCATCGCCGGCCAGAACAAGGTGTGAAAATAAGTGATGTCCTTGCCGATGAAGTGGTGAACCTCCGTGTCCGGCGAACGCCACCAGTCGTCGAAGCGCTCGCCGCGCGCTTCGCACCAGTCGCGGGTCGACGCCATGTAGCCGATCGGCGCGTCGAACCACACGTACCAGTAGTGTCCGGGCGCATCGCTGATCTCGAACCCGAAGTACGGCGCGGGCCGTGACACGTCCCAGTCGCGCAGCGGCTCGGCCAGGAAGTGGCCCTTCAAGTAGTTTGCTACCTCCGGCGCCAGCACGCCGGGGCGCTGGGTCCACTCCGCCAAAAAGTCGTGGAGCGCCTCGATCTGCACGAAGTAGTGCTTGGCGCTCCGGACCTCGGGTACGGCGCCGCTGAGCGTGCTGCGCGGCTCCTTGAGGTCGGTCGGAGCGTAGGTCGACTTGCAGTTCTCGCAGGCATCCCCGTATTGGTCGGGGGTACCGCAGCGCGGGCAGATCCCCCTGACGAAACGGTCGGCCAGGAACACTCCGGCCTGCGGGTCGAACAACTGGGTCACGTCGCGCTCGACGACGAGGCCCGCGCCGCGCAGGGCACGCCAGAACTCGGCGCAGAGCTCGCGGTTCGACTCCGAGTTCGTGCTACCGTAGTTGTCGAATTCGACGCCAAAGTCGGCAAAGTCTTTCTGGTGGGCGAGGCTCACGTCGCGGATCAACTCCTCCTCGCTCCTGTTCTCCTGGCGGGCGCGGATCATGATCGCGGTGCCGTGGGTGTCGTCGGCGCAGATGTAAATGACGCGGTGCCCCCGCAACTTTTGAAAGCGCACCCAGATATCGGTCTGGAGGTACTCGACCAGGTGGCCGATGTGGATCGGCCCATTGGCGTAGGGGAGCGCGCTGGTAACGAGGATGCGGCGGCCGGACATGGCGCGCGGAGCGTAGCACCCGGGCTTGTGCGCCAAGTGCCGCAATTTTCCCACAAATTCGCGATCGTGCCCCGCGGACCCGGCATTTGCGTTCAAGCCGGAGCGGACACGGCGCGGTAACGTTCCGTCGTGTAGGATAAGAAGGTTCGTCAAACGTGCGTTTCAGGAAGAGATGATCGCTCCGCTCGCGAGCCCTCCCCCCGGCTTCGACCTCGCGCCGCACCGCACGCTAGGCCGCTACGAGCTTTTGGTGCCGCTCGCGCGCGGCGGCATGGCGATGGTGTGGGCGGCGCGGCTGAAGGGGAGCCGCGGTTTCGAGAAGCTCGTCGCCGTCAAAACCATGCTGCCCGGCATGAGCGACCAGGCCTCGTTCGAGCGCATGTTTCTCGACGAGGCCACGCTGGCCGCGAAGGTTCGCCATCCCCACGTGGTCGAGATCCTCGATCTGGGTGAAGCCGACAAGATTCTCTACATCGTGATGGAGTGGGTCGAAGGCGAAGCGCTCAACGTGATCATGAACGCGGCGGCGACGCGCGGCGGAGTCCCGGTGCCGATCGGGGTCAGGATCCTGATGCAAGCCTGCGCGGGTTTGCACGCCGCGCACGAGCTGGTGGACGAAAACGGCCGGCCGCTCGGGCTGGTGCACCGCGACGTTTCGCCGCAAAACATTCTGGTCACCTACGGCGGCGTCACCAAGGTCGCCGATTTCGGCATCGCCAAAGCGATGGCCCGCGGTGGTGGCTCGACCGAGGTCGGCGAGGTCAAGGGCAAGGTGGCGTACATGTCGCCCGAGCAGGCGCTGGGCGCGCCGGTCGATCGGCGCTCCGACGTCTTCGGTCTCGGCATTCTCTTTCACCTGCTCGCCACCGGGACCCACCCCTTCCGGGGTGAGACCGACGCGGAGACCTTCGCCAAGATCGCGATGGGCGAGGAGGCGGTATTTCCGCGCGAGCTCGCCCCCGATTTTCCGCCGTCGCTCGAGCAGGTGCTGATGCGGGCGCTGGCTCGCGATCCGGACCAGCGTTACGAGAGCGCGAACGCGCTGTTGCGGGCGCTCGACAAGGCGCTGCCGCCCTCGATGAGGGGCAGCGTCGCGGACGAGGAAGTGGGCGCCTTCGTGCGCTCGCTGCTCGGTGACGAACGCGAACGGCGCTCCGCGCAGCTCGCGGCGGCGCTGCGCGAAGCCGAAAAGCGCGCCGAAGTCAGCCAGATCCGCAGCATCGACAACGGCTCCTCGCTCGCGAGGAGCTTTACCGACAGCTACGACAACACGGCCATGGCGAGCGACGCCGGCCCGCGTCCGCGAAAAACCCTGATTGTGGCAGTCGGTGCGCTGATTTTGCTGATCGCGGGCGTCGCCGGCTTCTTTTTGACACGCGGGCAAGTCAGCGCGGGAACCGACAACGCAGCGGCCGCCGAGCCGGCTCGCGTGGAGCCGCGACCGGCGCCTCCGCCGCCGAGCGCGGCGGCCCCGGCCCCGCCACCCGCCGAAACGACGCCCGCGGCCACCGCTCCACCCGTCGCTGAAACGGCAGCTGTGCCACCTCCGCGCACCAAGCGTGCACCCGCGGAGAAACGCAAGAACGCGACCCCGCCGTCCCCCGCGCCGGTTCCCGCTGCTCAAGCGGGCGCGCGTTCCGACGTTTCACCGGTTCGGTCCCCAGGATTTTAGTTGGATCGGCGAGGAACCAAACGGGGGCGTTGGATGGACGCGGCGCGCAGCTGGTGGTCGGCGGTTCTGCTTTCGACGGCGTTCAGCGCGTGCCTGTTTCCGGACTACCGGACCGCCGAGCAAAGCGGTGGCAGCGCCGGAAGCTCCGGTGCCACGGGCGGCGCCGGCAACGGCGGGACGGAGGGCGGCAGCGGTGGAACCGCGGGGGGAAACGGCGGAACCGGAGGCGGCAGCGGCGGAGCCGAAGGCGGCAGCGGCGGAGCCGAAGGCGGCAGCGGTGGAACCGCGGGGGGAAACGGCGGAACCGGAGGCGGCAGCGGCGGAACCGCGGGCGCCGACGGCGGCAGTGCCGGCACCACGAACGACGATGGCTCGGCGGGTACCGGAGGCACGGGAGGCAGCGGCGGCTCCTGTGCACCCGGCGCGTGCGCGGAGCAGTGTGGCAACGGCGCGGACGACGACGGCGACACCCGAGTCGACTGTTTCGATACCGATTGCGCGGACGCCGTAGCCTGCATCGGGCGCTGTTCCGACGCGGCGGAGCTGCCCTGCGACGTGGTCCGCGCGGGGGCGCGCAGCGACGCCGCTGGGTCCACCCTGCGCATCGCGAAGCCGAACTACGGCTGCGCGCCGGCGCAGTACGCCGGACCCGAGTTCGCCTACCGCTTCAGCGGTGACACCGATCGGCAGGTGTTCGTCGAGCTCTACGGACTGGACGCCGACCTCGACGTGATTCTGGTCGACGTCCCCGCGGGGGGCGCTTGCAACGCCTTCAGCGGCTGTAAGACCGCGGGCGACGCCAACACCGATCTCAAGGCCGAAATCCTGACGTTTCACTCGCTCCCCGGCCGCGACTACTACCTGATCGTCGACGGCCCGAACGCCGCGGCCTATTCGATCTCCGCCGCCTGTTCGACGCCCACGGGTTGCTGGCCATCACGTCCGATCGAAGCGGGTCAAACGCTCAGCGGCAGCAACACGCCCGGCGTGTCCAACGTCACTCAGAAGGTGACCACCTATTCTTGCGCGATCGGCAATCGCGCGGCACCGGAGGCTTCGTTCATGT
>Ga0111538_10008107_pt1 | contig 14101 bp, 15 predicted proteins | sample SoiMethybrSBSTD1_FD_79669 | JGI IMG/M metagenome (GOLD analysis project Ga0111538, IMG submission 79669) | Bulk soil microbial communities from a Populus tree surrounding site in Tennessee, USA - Soil MetaG P. TD hybrid SBSTD1 (version 2)... | ecosystem: Environmental > Terrestrial > Soil >... | reverse complement strand
TTCTCTAAATACAATGGGGCAAAACAGTTCTACTGTTGTATAGCCGTTATTATTTTTTGTAGGAACAATGAGTTTTAAGAAAGAGTCTGTTTTTTCAGATGTATTTCTAATATATCTACGCTGTTCGTACAAATCATAGTATGTTTCAGACATAATACCAGGTATTTTTGTGGTAAGGCCATCATTGAAGGGAATTATTTTGTTCGTTTCCCGTTCCATAGCATGGCAATTTTGAATGAGCATTGTACTAAATGCTATAGTGATTAAAAGTGATGAGCGTGAAAACATAATAATCTCCTTTTAATATGATTATGATTGTATTTTTTTGATATATTTTATCATAAAAATTGATGTTATAATTAGGCAATGGTAAATATTTTTTTATAGAAAGTATGAAGGTCTCATGAAAAAAGATAGTGTCAGTTTACAACAATTATTATTACAATATCATCCTACTGATACAGCAGAATGCGAGTATAAAAAAACTATTTGTGCATTTCTTAATCAGTACGAAAACGCTTTTGATCGTTCTTTAGAAGTAGGGCATATTACTGCATCGTGTTGGTTAGTTAATAAAGATAATACAAAAGCATTGCTTACGCATCATCGCAAGCTTGATCGGTGGTTTCAGCTTGGTGGGCATTGTGATGGTGATACTGATGTACTGGCAGTTGCACTAAAAGAAGCGCAAGAAGAATCAGGTATTATGAGCATAGAGCCGGTGCATAAGGGTATTTTTGATGTTGATGTGCATTTCATTCCTGAAAATAAAAAAGAAAAGGCTCATTATCACTATGATGTGAGATTTCTTTTACAAGTAATGAGTGATGAAGATATTGTTGTTGGTGATGAATCTCATGATCTTGCGTGGATTAGCAAAGAAAGATCATGTCTTCCTACTGATGAACGTTCTGTTACGCGTATGTTTGAGAAATGGTTACTATGATTAGTCCTCATGAGAGTTCCCATTGTAGGATGGGATAAAAAATTGGTTACGGTGCTCAACTAAATTTTATATAAAGGAAATTTTACCATGAATAAGAATGTATTACTTTTATTATGTGCCGCAACATTATCATATGGCATGGAAGATGATGGCCTTTATTTGGTTGTTGGTTCTACGCGAGCAAAGAGAAATATAGGTTTTCCTTATCAGCAATTGTGGCAAGAAGATCACGCTGATTTAAGGCATATTTATACCTATAATGGTAAGGCAACAACTATGGATAAAAGGTGCTGTTGGACTAATGAGAAACATATTAAACATATTGCTCATGATGCGCGTACATATAATTTTGCAAAAAATTCAATTAGCGCTGCGTATTTGGAACGGCTTCCAACATCATCCATTGTAGCAAAGGGCAATTACATAGGGGAATGTATTCAGAACATAGGAAAAGCTATGAAGCCTGATGCTATTATGGAAATTGAATGGCATCCTTATACAATATTTAATTTAAAACATTTGCATAATAAAGAAGCTAAGATAAAAAAAACTCCATTTACTATTAGATATGATATAAATGTTGCACTGAAAGCTGTTGATAGAATGTGTTATAACAATATTTTTGCTGATAATGATTCTCCCTGCAAAACTTGTGTAATGGAATTACGTACAATTTTGGAACAATATCTTTCTTTTTATGAAAAAGAAAATGTGGGCAAAGTAGATGTATTGAAAGAGCGATTATATCAAGAAATAATTTTTATAAAAGAGTTGCGCACGCATGATGCGGTATTGTTATCACACGGACCGTCGGCGGGTTTGAAGGAGTTTGCTGAGGCGGGAAATGATTGTCTATTGATTAAAAAAGAAGATCCGTCATTGATTGGAACGGTGCAAACTATCACAGAAGATAATATCAATTTTACTGGTACACTCTATAATTTAAATTATTTTTTAATGGATTCATTATTTAACGTTATTATGTGCGATGCTGATATAGAATCTAATAGCCCTTATGTAAAAGAATTTATGCATAATAATGGCTTTAAAGATGTAACCATTGAACGGACAACAAGTCCCCATAATGGTCGCAAAAATGTGTGGATTGTTAAAGGTGTTAAATCGTAAGAAAATAATAAAGTTTTTATTAAATTATCAGTGTTTTCAATAATTCGATTAATTTATCCTGGTCTTTTTGCTCTACGGTAGCATTTGATTCAACAAGGAGCTTGGCAACAGCTGCATATTCATAAAGTATTGCAAGTTTTATGGGTGTATAGCCGAAAGGTGTTTTTGCATTGGGATCAGCTTTAAATTCTAATAATAGTTTGACCATTTTTAAATCACCTTTGCCTGTTGCTAAGTGTATTAAGTAGGGTGTTGATTTTGCTCCAGCAGTGAGCAAAAGACGTACACATTGGTGATTTTTATGGTTTACTGCTCCTCCAAGTGACGGAAGTTCATTTTTTTTATCGTAATTAATATTGGCTTTAAGAGTATTAATTGCATAATGTACTAAACAAGGGATTCCTGCTTGCGCCGATCGTAAAAGAAAAAGATTTTTATTGGTAGCATCGACGTGTAATAAATTGGCGATGTGTTCTGGAGAGAAAAAGACATTAAAGCTTTTGTTGATTATTGTCAGCGGTTGAACGGTATTGCCTGTAGTGTGTAAATACTTAGATTTTCTTTTCCAATTTTTCCAGGTGGGGTTTATATAAGTGAATATGTGGCGTAGACAATCATCAGGCAGCAAGGTGATCGAATGCGATTGAACAGGAACTGTTGTTTGATGACGTTTCATACCATAGATGTTTGTATTTATTGCGAGTATCAATAGGAAAAAGTACGCGTGTTTCATGAGAAGCCTTTTTTTTTAAGAAATACGGTACATTATTTTGTTTTTTAACAAATAGATCTTTATTCGTCAATCGGTGTATATTTTTAAGAGTAAGCGCTTTATAGTAAGTTATATTTATTTTAAAGTAAGGGATTTTTATGATATACACCACTATAAAAATTTTATTACTGAGTTTTCTTTTTTTTGTGTCTCAGGCTTTCAGTATGGAGGTTGTTCCATTTCTATCTTTATCATCGTCCAAGGATACTATGAGCGTTGTTGCAGGATATCTTAATTTTGTTGAACGGTATAAGGTAAAATATCTCTGTAAAAGATTGTGTTGTATGCTTAAAGAAGATGTAATATTTGCATCACCGTTTGATGTGACAACATATGATCAATTAATAAATCATCCACTTAATTGTTTATCGTTACATCAATTGGCCTCTTCTGATATACGCATGAAGCTTAAAATTTATGCCGCTCGGCAAGAAAATAAAAAAATGTTTTTTGATTTATTAGAAAAAGATCCAGGAGAGCGGTGTATAGATGAAGATTGTGTATTTAATAGCCCCACATATCGTAAGCCTTTGTCTTTAGAACGTAGGAATGAGTTAGATGAAAAGCTTATTGCTGAGTATGCAAAGGAGTGGATACATGATGATAAAGGGAATAAGGAGCATTTTAAGGAACTTTTACGCACAGTAAGTGCTGGATGCGAACCAAAACTTGCTATATTATTGGCCCAGGAAATTGATATTAATGCTACTGATGAACATACATGTATAATAAATCCAGCATGTTGTAAGACTGAGTATGGGCATACTATTTTGCATGAGGCGTGTAAATCAGATACGCTTTCATGGGCGGTAAAACAACTTGTACAATGCAAATCGTGTGATATAAATGCTATCACCCATCGCTTTAAACGTACTCCATTACATTATGCAGTATTTCATAGTTTTAACAGTTTAAAAATATTGCTTACCTGTGATGGTATTAAAATAAATATTAAAGATGTACAGGGCCAGAGTCCATTAGATTGTGCAAAGTCTGATGAGATGTATAAAGCTGACTATTATTTACTTCTTGCATGTGATGGTATTGAAGAACAGTAGTGAAAATTTTTATGTTAATGATACGCTAAAGTAGCTTTATTATACTAGAAAAAGGCGTAATGTTCCCTAGATAACCGTGATTGGTAGAGAATGAAGAATGTAACGATTATTATGTTTGGTGCAACGGGTGATTTGGCTAAACGTAAATTGATTCCTGCGCTATATCGATTTGTTGCAAATAAAAAGTTGGAGAATGTGATTCTCGTGGGAGCTGCATTTGATGATGTTACTGCTGATCAGATGATTGATGCAGCCCAACCGTTTGTGCAGAATGGTGATGCGCATAATTGGGATATAGTGCGTTCCAATAGCTATTACAAAAAAATTGATTTTACCGCGCCTGATGATTTTACCGCATTGCGTATATTTGTTGAAGAGTGCGAAAAAAAACATGATCTTACGGGAAATCGTCTTTTTTATTTAGCAACAGGGGCGAATTTTTTTTGCCCCATTACTCATAGTAGTGCTCAAGTTGGTTTATTACAAAAGCGTAATCCTCAAGATGCCATCTGGCATAGAATAGTGTATGAAAAACCATTTGGTCATGATTTACAATCAGCTCAAGAAGTTAATAAATGTATTGCGCAGTGGGTTAATGAATCGCAAGTGTATCGTATTGATCACTATCTTACTAAAGAAGTAGTAGGCAATATTGCAATGATTCGCTTTACTAATTGCGTTCTTGAGCCGCTATGGTCAAACAGATACATTGATCAAGTGCAAATTATTTTGAGTGAAAGTGGAGGTATTGAAGGTCGTGGTGCGTATTATGATGCATATGGCGCATTGCGGGATGTTGTGCAGAATCATATGCTTGAATTAGTGGCATTGATATGTATGGAATCTCCCGAAAAACTAACGGGAGATTTTATTAGAGCAGAGCGTGTAAAGGTACTTGAGAAAGTGAAATTTATTGATGGTATTTTAGGTCAATATGAAGGATATACATCTGAAAAGAATGTGAAAGCCAATTCATCTACTGATACCTATGCAACGCTTAAGCTTGCTGTTGATACACCACGATGGGTAGGTGTTCCTTTTTATTTAAAGACGGGTAAAAAATTAAATAAAAAAGAAACAATCATTCATATTAAATTTAAACAAGTAGATTGCCTTTTGATGAAAGGTTGTCCGACTGATTCCAATTGGTTGACGATCCAAATAGCTCCTGAGGCAATATTTTTACTAACACTGAATGCAAAAGTTCCTGGTACTATTGATCAAGTAATGCCAGTGGGCATGGAATTTTGTCATAGCTGTCTTTTTGGTTTACAAACTCCTGAAGCGTATGAAGTTTTGTTGGAAGAAATAGTACGTGGTGAACAATCAATTTCAGTGAGGTTTGATGAAATTGAATATGCGTGGAAAGTTATTGATGCAATTGTTGCGCACAAGTTATCAGTTTATACTTATGCACAAGGATCTACCGGTCCACAAGAAGAAAAACAATTTACCGATAAACATGGAATGAGGTGGCGATCGTGAACGTAGCAATAATTGGGTTAGGTAAAATGGGAGAGGCACTTGCGTATCGTGCTGTGCAGGCTGGACATAAAGTGTTTGGTTTTGATGTTAATAATGAAAATCGTGCAATAGCACAACAGAGTGGCGTGCAGGTTGTTGATGCAATGACTGATTTTGCTGATAAAAATATTCACATTTTTTGGTTGATGGTTCCTCAAGGTGTTGTTGATACCGTGATTACTCAGCTGCGACCACTACTTAAAGCAGGTGATATTATCATTGATGGGGGAAATAGCAAATTTACCGATTCAATGCGCCGCGCACAAGAACTTTCATCAGTAAATATATTTTTTATAGATTGCGGCACTTCTGGCGGTATTCATGGGCGTGAAAATGGTTTTTGTTTAATGGTTGGTGGCGATAAAAAAGCATATGATATCATTGAGCCATTATTATTATCAGTCGCAACGCCAGGAGGATGCGCCTATGTGGGGCCATCGGGTGCAGGGCATTATGTGAAAATGGTGCATAATGGTATTGAATATGGATTATTGCAAGCCTATGCAGAAGGATTTCATTTATTAAAAAATGGTGAATTTGAGCATGCGCATCTTGATCTTGAAAAAATTGCATCGCTATGGAACCATGGTTCGATAATTCGTTCATGGATTCTGGAATTGGTGGAAGATATTATGAAAGATGATCAAGATTTAAATGATATAGAAGGTACTGTTGCATCAACAGGTATGGGGCAATGGACTGTTGAACAAGCTCATAAATCAGGCATACCAGTCCCGGTAATTGAAGAATCATTAAAAGTACGTGCGTGGTCAGAAAAAACAGGTGGCAATTATGCAACCAAAGTGGTCGCGATGCTGCGCAATAAATTTGGTGGCCATGCGGTTAAAAAAAAATAAGGAAAAATAATGATGAGAGTAATTGATATTAGTTGGCCGATTAGTAAAGCTACAACAGGATATAAAGATCGAGCAATAATTGATTTTGAAGAAGTTAAAAATTTTAATCGTGATGGTGCGCGTGAAACAACTATTCATATGAGTGCCCATTCAGGTACGCATATTGATGCACCATCTCATTTCTTGCGCGATGGTAAAACAATTGATGAACTCACCATTGATAGATTTATTGGAGATTGCATTGTGCTTGATATGACCACGTGCGCAGAACGTATTACGCGTGACTGTTTGATGGCGCACGATAAGCAAATTATGGAAGGTGATATTGTATTATTGCGTACAACTAATAGTGATATTTCACCAACTGATAAATTTAGTCCTCACTTTGTGTATCTTGAAGCAAGTGGGGCGCAGTATTTAGCAGAGAAAAAAATAAAAGCGGTGGGCATTGATTATCTTGGCATTGAGCATAGTCAGCAAGGGCATCCAACACATGAAACTTTGATGCATGCTGATGTTACTATTATTGAAGGATTGCGTTTGGGCCATGTGCAACCAGGTAATTATCTTTTTATTGGTTTACCATTGAATATTATTGGGCTTGAAGCTGCTCCTGCGCGTGCAATCTTGATAACTAATAAATAACCCTACTGCGCTAAAGCTATGAAGGGCGTAGATTTATCCCCAGCGTTGCTTGCTCTGGAGCATTTCTATAATGTGCGTACCAAAGTCTGCAGCGGCAGAGGGATCGGTTGCCGTGATAACATTGGCATCAACAACAACTTTTTCCTCTGGAACGAATATTGCATGATTATCGGCGAGTATACCGCCAAGAAGGCCGTCTTCATTCCATCCAGTTGCATATTTACCATCTAAGATGCCAGCATTTGCAAGTATGCGGGGAGCAATGCAAATTGCACCGACTGGTTTATGTTGATAAAAAGCATCTTGAATAATTTTATAACTTGTATTGTTATCCAGGCATTCTGCTGCGCCTGGTCCTCCAATAAAAAAGATTCCTGCATAATTGCTCGTAATAACTTTATCAAGAGTAATATCAACGTGTGCTGTTGAACCATCTTTTGCTTTTGCGGTACCAGCTTTATCACTTGCGGTGACCACACTAAAGCCAGCATCAAGTAACATTTTTTTTGGTACATTATATTCAGTCTGCTGAAATCCATTTGATGCGATAACGAGTAATATAGTATTTTCTTCCATAATTATTTCCTTTATTACAGAGTAATTGTTTGATTATTAATGGTGCCCTTTACGCATAGTTGTTGATAGGTAGCATCATAGTACGATATCTCTTTTGTGTCAGCAGGTTCAATAAAAAGTGTTGATGTTGCGTCAAGATAAATTTTTTTCCTCCATGATAGTGATGTTAGTTTTCCATCATAAGCAGTAATAGTTTTTTTTAATTGTATGTATGAAGACCATGCAAATTGGGGAATTCTCCCTCTCCATGCCGGTATATAGATATTTTTTATGGTGATTTTTGTTGCAAGGAATTGCAATGCATTAAGAAGCCGCTGATTGAATTTAAAGACAATGAGATGGTCAATACTCATTTGTCCTGTTTTTTGTATTATTTCTGGCAATAACGTGTATGAAATAAATGATTCATATGATGGTTTTGCTGCAATAAAAGCCGGATCAATCATAATGAGGGTATTATGGTGGTTGATAAGAGTGATAGCACCCTTATTGCAAGGAATTGTTTCAATGGGTGAATAGTTGTAGGGAAATAGTTTGAGTACAGCGCAGGTACCAATAAGTAATAATGCGAGTAAACAAACGCGTAATTGTGTTGAGGTGATTTTTTTACTGTGTACTGCCGCGAGCGCAATAAGCGGTATGCAACTCAGAATGAGCATAGGTGGTTTTGTAAATCCAATAAGCCATGCGCGCTGTTCAAGATTGAGGCATGCGAGCCAGGTGTTGGTAACAACTTCAAGGCACCATATGGGCCATGCATTGGGTAGATATAAAAGCTCCAAAAAGAAGATCAGGGATGAAATGAGGAGAAAACAGGTTAAAAAGGGACCAAAAATAAGAGTGCTGAATGGGGTTAGTATTGAAATCGGTAATCCCCAGCCTATGAGAAATGGCAGGGAAATGAATGATATAAATAGCTGCAGCTGGATGCTTTTTAGCAGTGTATGGCGCCATTGTGCAGTGTTCTTCATATAAAACAGTATATAAGGGATATGGTATTTTGTCATTAAACTATTGATTTTTAAGGATTCAATAAGGTAAAGTTAAAGTTAAAGATTATATTTATGTAAAAAAAGGAGTTTTTATTATGAAGATACATAAGGTTTTTGCGATAATGTTTGGATTAGTGGCTATTACAGCGTTAGTGGCCATTACAGCACAGGCGTATTTTTGGGAAGATTTTGGACAACCTCGTACGCAGGAACAATTAGAAAAACGTCAATTAGATTTGAAATATCAAGAAAAACAATCCAAGTTACAGCAGAAACAAGCTGAAGTATCGGCACAAGCACGAAAAAAACAGGAAGAGATAGGTTATAAAAAGTCTCAGGCAGAATTAGAGCGTAAAAGAAAGCGATTAGAATTAGAACGTTAATGAATTAAGGCAAACAAAAAAGGATGTTGTATGAAATTTAATAAACATGAGCCACATGATCAAACTGAACAAAATACTTTTCGACGCCTATCAAATAAAGTAAAACAGTACCTGCAAAGAATGTATGAATCCCGTAAATGTAAAAGTATGTCCCACGGTGCTTATGACAAACTGCGATCAATGTCATGGGCACATAATGAAAATTGGCGCCGTAACAGTCAAAGAAGTTTAAATAAACAGCATAAGAAATAAATTTTTATTCTTTTCTTTAACAGGGTACCCATCGAAACAAAGTGTAGATGGGTAAAAAAATTGGGGTTTTAGTACTTGATGTTTCATGATACCTGGATATGATGAAAGTTACGTAATGTAATTTTTAAATGTGGGGTACATTTATGAAACGGCAAGTTTTTTTCTTTTTATTGGGATATGTTTGTTCAGCATATTCAATGGACCATGGTATAAATAAAATTACTAAAGATCAGTTTATACAAGGTTTAACTGATTTTAATTATTACATGAAAAAGCGTCACAGGGATTCTTTTGATGCAAAACAATTTGGATCATTTATAATTGCTCTGAGAGGTGAAAATAAGGATCTTTTTGAAATTCACCAAAAAGAGTTATTAGCATTTATAGGGCTTTCTCCTGATGTGTTTACCAAGAGATAATTGAGTTAATTTTTTTAATAAAAGTAGTATGAAGCCATTAAATAAAATTATTGAATTTCTTGAGTATAAAGCATATGCCATGCGTCGCTGGTCAGTAAAAGCTCCAGCGCAAGCAGGTTCAGGGCATACAACGTCGTGTTTATCCGCAGCAGATATTGTTGCGGTTCTTTTTTTTTACGCAATGCGTTATGATCCTCACAATTATGAAAATCCTGATAATGATCGGTTTATTTTATCAAAAGGTCATGCAGCGCCTATTTTGTATGCAGCATGGCGTGAGTTGGGCTTATTAAATGATGCTGAAATACTTTCATACCGTCATATTGATTCCGTGTTAGAGGGACACCCAACACGGCGTTTTCCGTTTGCTGAAGCTGCAACAGGTTCACTTGGTATTGGCTTATCGATTGGTGTTGGTGAGGCGTTGTGTGCAAGGCTTGATAAGCGTGCGTATCGTACCTATGTTTTGATGGGCGATAGTGAATCTTCTGAAGGAAGTATATGGGAAGCGGTGCAATTAGCTGCTCATTATAAATTAGATAATCTGATTTGTTTTATTGATGTTAATAATCTTGGCCAAAGCACTGAGACAATGCTCGATTATGATATTGAGCGGTATATTAATATCGGCACTGCATTTGGTTGGCAGGTATTTGCCGTTGATGGTCATAATATTGTTGAGTTAATGAATGTTGTTGATAAAGCGCATGTGGTGACTGGTAAACCAGTCATGATTATTGCAAAAACAGTAAAAGGATATGGCGTCGATTTGGTTGCAGGCAAGCAAGGATTTCATGGTAAAGTGTTTGATAAAGAACAAGCACAACAGGCGCTTGAACAATTAAAGAAAAACTTTCCTCATGCTGCTGATTATGATGAAAAAAGTTATGACCATACCATTCAACTTCCACAAAAATCAGGGCTTGCGTATACCGGTGCACATACAATAATTGAGATGCCACAATCAGATTATAAAAAAGGTGAAATGGTTGCGACGCGTAAAGCTTATGGTACAGCACTTGCGGTATTGGGCGATGTGTGTGATGCAGTCGTGAGCCTTGATGCAGAAGTTAAAAATTCAACGTATGCTGAACTTTTTGAAGATGTCTATCCCGAACGTTTTTTCCAATGTTTTGTCGCTGAACAGAATATGGTTGGCATGGGAATTGGTTTTGATCGACGAGGCAGAATGCCTTTCATTTCTACGTTCAGTTCATTTTTTTCCCGTGCGCATGATCAAATCCGTATGGCGGCAATTAGCAACAGTGCATTGCGTTTAGTTGGTTCTCATTGTGGTGTATCAATTGGTGAAGATGGTCCATCGCAAATGGGGTTGGAAGATATTGCGCTTATGCGTTGTTTGCCAGAATCAATTGTATTATATCCATCTGATGCAGTGAGTACGCATAAGCTTGTTGAACAAATGGCACGCTCTAGTAATAGTTTAAGTTATTTGCGTACAACGCGTATGGCAACTCAGGTCTTATATGATAATGATGAACAATTTCCTATTGGTGGGTGCAAGGTGCTTAAAAGATCAGAACATGATGTGGCCTGTATTGTGGCGGCTGGGATTACCGTTCATGAATCGCTGAAAGCATATGAAATTTTAGCCAAGCAGAATGTTTTTGTATCGGTTATTGATTTGTACTCAGTAAAACCGCTTGATGCGTCTACGCTTATTTCTGTTACTAACTCATCGGGTAATAACATTATCACTGTTGAGGATCATTATCCACAAGGTGGTATTGGTGAGGCAGTGTTGGATGCAGTGCGTAACCACAATATTGTTATTCATTCCCTTGCGGTTACTCATCTTCCTCGTTCAGGCAAACCAGAACAGTTGTTGGCATTTGAAGGCATTGATGCTGATGCAATAGTTAATGCTGTTTTAGGTAAAGACTGATTAAAACACATCAAATATAATGTTGAATTACTATTTATGTGCTTTAAATATAAACAAATACTTACAATTTATATAATTGCGATATAATTTTGTGATATAGTGATACGATTTTTATTGATCAAATAAAAAGGCATTGTGTGACAAAGTCTAAAATTATTGGGGCGCTTTTTTTATTCCAAACCATTTTTGCAATGGATACTCAGTTGGCATTGGCGCATAGAAAAGCATCAGGGTACGAGTCGATTGAAAAACGATCATTTTTCTATCCAGAAATGCCTGCAATTAATCTTGCGTTATTACCATTGCAGAAAATTCCTGAATTTTTGAAGAAATTATCTGCAATATCTGCAGAATCTGTAGATAAGGCAATAAAAGCAATGTCCCCAGACATATCATTACTGTACCATATTGCTACTATCTTGCCAGAGATAAAATATCGTATAATTTTTTTAATGCTTGATAAAGATACGCCAGCGATAGAAAGGTTTTATGAAAAATCTGAAAAATCTATTATGAAAGCATTACGGCGTTATCGCACTATTAAAAAAGATTTAGGTACTAGTGATAAGCCAGTTGGTCCATTATATGCATTGTCTCGAGGCAAGCGTGATATTATTTTAAAAGAACTTAATCCATCCTATTATCCATACCCAATAATTACAAAAGCTACTGAGAAAAAAATACATAAAATGGAACAGCTGAGAGATATTTATGATATTTATGCCAAGGGCAAAGAGGTAATGGTGGTGCCAAATGAAGTAAAAAAAGATTGTGCTCAATGCTTGTGTATGGTATGTAATTCTTCTTTATTGTGTGGAGCTATAATGTGTGGAGGAGGTACTGTTATAGGTGCTTGCACAAAGTATGGAGCACTCTGTGTTTGTACGAGGCCTATGTTGAATTTGATTTGTCAAACATCTCTTTGTATTGGAATGAGTATAGGAATTTGTATGGGCTGTAAGTGTGGTTATACGAATGCAAATAATTCAGGAAAAAAGGTCTTGTGAGTTTAGGTAAAGTATAGCATTAAGTAGTGGTGATTAATTCTTTAAAAGAATGAGCTACATTGTGCATTTTTGTTAAAATATCTTGTGTTGTGTTAACTATGCTAAATTGTTGCCATTTTGTAAGCCATTCATCAAGCTTCCACAGCATATCAATAGTACTGATATTATAATAATGCTCTTCATAGAGATGTTGAGGATAATAGGTACAACGTCTATATTTTTTTAAGCAATGTGCTATTTCAGGATTTTTTATAGCGGATAAAACTTCTGCCTGTGCTTCATGGATTTGCACCAATTTTTGATATTCAGGGGATGCTGCTAATGTTGCATCATCAATTAAACAATAATGTTTGAGGTATTCTGTTATAACAATATCAGTAAGTGCATGATGCTGAATTAAATGTTGTATTTCATGCGCATAAAAGGCGATTGTTTTTTCTTTTGAAATAGAGCTTTTTATGTTTGAAGAAATTTCGATAGTAGGGGATAAATATCGTTTGTAGAAAATGAGTTCATTATGAGTTTCGTTGATACTTTTTTCAACGCGTAATCGGACGCGCATTTGTCGAGCAATAGATTTGTTTTGTACAGATTCATTAGGCACATCAACTATTTTTATAGAGATACTCTGTGGATTAATATTGTTGTTTGAAAGCATTTTGGTGATGATGTTTAATAAAGTGGTAGGAATGCTGGTATCATGACTAACTTCAGGATGTGCTTGTTGCATGCCTTTTGTATATACATTTTTTAATTCTTGCATATCTCGTAAACAAGCATTCCATATTTTATTATTGATATTAAATTTGTTTTTTATCTCAATCAATGCGTTCTGTTCTTCGTGTAAAAGCCATGTTTCAAATTCTTTAAGTTGATTTTGAATGACGTTAATCGCTTGATCAAGATTCTTTTTTCTGTGGGTGGTACGGTAATACATGAGAAGGCCCAGGCCTCGTATTACTTGTGTTATATCAATAAAAAGACAATTAAAAGCATAGTTTTTGCCATGAGATTGCTGCAAGTGCTGTATATAGTGGGGTATAGTTGGGGATGGCCATACCATTGCTGGGATAGCAAGAATGCATGCTAAAAAGAGAGCTATGGCAGGTTTTATACGCATTGAGACCCTTTTTTGGTTGTTTCTATTTGAAATCTTCAAAAGAAAGCTATTATAAGCTATAGTACTATAAAATATACAAAGTGTCAATTTTTCTTGGGCTTATAAATGCACAAAAGCTTGTATTTATGGGCCTTATTCTCTATTTTGCTCTGATCGTGCCATTCATCCAGTTTATAGAGAATGGTGGGCAGCAGTGCAATAAAATCTTTTGTTGAAAAGGTTGTATGAGAGATGGGATAATCGTTTATTTTTATTTTTGCTTGCGTTAAATGATCATAGAGTGGGAATGTGCGTGCTGAAAATGGCGGTATTCTATAGTGGTGTTTACGACGTGTACTTTGGGTTTCAATAATACGGGTACGTCTAAACTGTGGTGCTAATATTTGTATCATATCAATGCTTGAGTAGAGTGAATAAACTCGCTCAAAAAGAGGAGTATTAATTAAATGCATGGTTTCATCCTGCACCGGACAAGCAAGCAATATGAGTGATTTTATTGATGGAATTGTTCTCGTA